>Ga0208390_1000012_pt1 | contig 47277 bp, 57 predicted proteins | sample Knorr_S7_td_Surf_FD_185594 | JGI IMG/M metagenome (GOLD analysis project Ga0208390, IMG submission 185594) | Marine microbial communities from Southern Atlantic Ocean transect - Knorr_S7_td_SurfaceA_ad_6m_LV_A (SPAdes) (version 2) | ecosystem: Environmental > Aquatic > Marine > Oceanic | place...
ATTTTCCAAGCCAAAGCTTATTAACCCTGGATCGTTATATGCTTCTTTTAGATCAAAGACATCACAAATCTCTTTGGCAAGTCTATCTCTCTCCTTTGATACAAATACTAACTGTCTTAATCTCATAATATTTGTAGAATAACAAATAAAAAACTAGTGAGGAATAAATGAAAAACTTAGATACTGGAACAGAACACCTAATTGCAAAAATTGAAAACAACGTTGGGTATTTAATCATGAATCGACCTGAAGCAAGAAATGCAATGTCTTCAGAAATGAATGGTGCTTTGCAAGAAAAAATTGCAGAGTTTGAATTAGATGAAGAAGTTAGATGTATTGTTTTAACAGGAGCCGGTAACGCATTTTGTGCTGGCGGAGATGTAAAAGGAATGAATGCTAAGAATGAAGGGGATGGCGAGAAAGACACTATTGATAAGGCTATTCATAGACAAAGAGATAACCAACGCGGTACTTCTGGCAAATTATATAAAATGCCTAAGCCAACAATTGCCTCACTCCCAGGTGCAGCAGCAGGAGCTGGTTTGTCTTACGCCTTGTCTTGTGATTTGAGGATTATGTCGTCAGCAGCTTTTATGACGACAGCTTTTGCCAAAGTTGGATTTTCTGGAGATTATGGCGGGACATACTTTATGTCGCAACTAATTGGTTCGGCAAAGGCAAGAGAATTATATTTTTTATCGGATCGAGTATCAGCGGAAGAAGCATTGAATCTAGGACTGACAAATTGGGTAGTTGAATCAGATAATTTAGAAGCCAAAACAAAGGAAATCGCAGAACAGCTAGCCTCTGGACCATCGGTAGCTTTCAGGTATATGAAAGAGAATCTTAATCGAGCAATGAATGGAGATGTAGACAGTTGCCTTGACCTTGAAGCGACTCATCATGTGCATTGTGGACAAACAATGGATCATAAAAATGCGGTCAAGGCTTTTGTAGAAAAAAGACAGCCTAAATTTTCAGGAAAATAAATCAAACCAAGATTTTTAAGGAGGACAGAGTGTTTTTAGCAATGAACAGATTTAAAATTGTAAAAGGCAAGGAAGAAGAATTTGAGAAGGTTTGGAAGGAGAGAGATACTCATTTAGAAGGAGTAAAAGGCTTCATTAGTTTCAATTTACTTAAAGGAAAAGAAACAGACGATTATTCACTTTATGCTTCTCATAGTATTTGGGAAAGCAATGTTGCGTTTGTTAATTGGACCAAATCGGAAGCTTTCAGGCTTGCTCATAAAAATGCTGGAATTCACAGTGATTTGTATTTAGGACCCCCAAATTTGGAAACTTTTGATCATATAATTTAAAAATGAATTCCATTTTAATTTTTTTATCCGGGTTAATTTCTGGGATGATAATTTTCCAATCTGCTTTGGTAGCTCCGACAATTTTTAAAGTCATTCCAGAAAATCAGGCAGGCCCGTTTTTGAGGAGTATTTTTCCAAAATTATTTTTGACTATTGCTTTAATTGGATCCTTTTCTTTCCTAATTTCTCTGTTTAGCAATAACTTAATATTAAGCTTAATTGCTTTAGGCACAGTTATATTCATGGCAACTTGTTACTACCTAGTTCCAATGACTAATAGAGCAAGAGATAAAGGAAATTCCTCGCTATTTAATAGGTTACACTTTGTAAGTGTTGCGTTAACGCTTATAGTTTTGCTTGGAAACATCTCTTTAATAATGTTTATTTAAAAAAATGGATCAGTTAAATATTTTCGGAGAACCTATAGAAGAATGCTGTTCTAATCCAATTACAGGTTTTTTTCGTGACGGCTTCTGTAGAACTGACGAAATGGATAGAGGTCTCCACGTAGTTTGTGCTCAGATGACTGAGGAGTTTTTAGAGTTTTCAAAGTCACGCGGTAATGATCTTTCGACGCCAAAACCAGAATTTAATTTTCCTGGTTTAAAAGAGGGCGATCATTGGTGTATTTGTGCAGAAAGGTGGAAAGAAGCCTTCGAAAACAACAAAGCGCCTAAATTGTTTTTACGTAAAAGCAACCAAAAGATTTTAGAATTTGTTGATATAGAAACTTTAAAAAGTTTTTCTCTCGATCTTTCTTAGTTTTAATTAGAAGCGCGGTTAAATTGCTGCCTCCTTCTGCTTCCGTGCTTGAGATAGACTTCTCGAGCAATTTTTTTAAAATCTTTGTTTTTCCTCATCGCCCAAATCGTATCTCTAGCTTTTTTTGCTGAAAGTTTCGGATCCACAATTTGTTCAAAGTAGAGATCTCTTAATTCCGCATTATGTATCAAATCAGTTTCGACATTTTCAAGTTGAGGAATTATTTTTTTAGTCCACTCGGCAGTTGGATCCTGATCTAAGCTTTGTTTGAAAACTGAATAAATTCTGGGCAAGTTTATTCCAGTAACTCCACTTTGCATTTGAACCTGGCTGATATGAATTCCAGGTTCAAAGTCAGTAAAAAGTTCCGCTAACAAAGGTGAAGTTTTTTGCCATGGTTGCCAAAGATTATAACTGGCAAAGGACATGATCATTGCTCTCATCCTAAAATTTATCCACCCATTAGAATTTAAATATGAGATACAAGCATCTAAAAATGGGAATCCAGTTTGACCCTTTATCCATCTTTCTATCAGTTCAGAATCTTCTTCAGTTCTCAGTTCATCACAAAACGGATGCATAGATCTAAATTCAAGTTCTGGTTCCGTTTCAAGTTTTTGAACAAAGTGACAATGCCAATGCAGTCTTTTCTTGAAAGAGTAAAGATCCTTCTTATAAGGCGATAAAAATAAAACATTATTTAACTCTTGATAGATTTTTCTTATCGAAATTGAACCAAAAGCAATGTGTGGAGATAGTCTTGAGCAAGCGGTTTCTGCCTCTCTTGGGCAAGACATTTTTTTACTATAGCCATCCGCACGATATTCAAAAAAAGAGTTAAGCAATTCAGAAGCTAATTTTTCTCCACCTTTTTGAATTCCGCCAAGAGCAGAATTATCTATATTTAAATTTTGTTCAAAATCTTCGAAACTTAATAGAGGTAATTTCTTGTTAAATATTGAATTACTTGGAGAGCCTAATAAAGGCCTGCTCATTATTTCATTCCAGTCTCTCGACCAATTGTCCCTATTGAATTTTTGAAGTTGGAGGCCAAAATTGTCGTAAATATTAAGTGTGTTGTTTTCGAACTTATTTAAAAATTTTTTTATTTCTTTGCGGTGATAAAGGTTATCGGTGCAGTGGTTGAGATGAATTTTTGAACTCGGAAATTCTTTTCTTAAAAAAATACCTAATTTTTCAAATGAGCCCTTGAAAATTAAAATCTCAGAATCTAATTTTTTTAAATTTTCGTTAAGCTCCTTCATGCAATCAACAGCAAATTTCAACTGTCTTGGCGATCTTCCATAGGACTGCCAATAATTTTCATCGTAAACGTAAATGACGCAATAATTTCCTTTTTTAGAGCCATAAAACAAGGCGGGGTTATCCAATAGCCTTAGATCTCTTTGCAAAATTATTACATCCATAAGCGCAAGAATATTACTTTAAAATTTTTAGAAATCGCCTTATAAGAATATAAAAAGAATTTGCTAGAATAGCTCAATCAAATGATAGATTATTTAAGAGCGCAAAAAGTCATTCACTGGTTAATGGCGATTGTCATCATGTTAGATTTGAACGTTGCGCAAAAATTTGGTGGAGACATGGAGCTCTGGGATCGCTTGGAATCCAGAGTTGATCATGCTACTGCAGGACTCATAGTAACTTTCTTGTTAATTCTAAGAATATTTTTGAGATTTCTGTACGGTGCACCAAGCTTGCCCGAATCAATGCCTGGCTGGCAGGTAGTCATGGCAAAGACTGGCCATTATGGCTTGTATTTTCTAATGGGACTTTTAATTATTTCTGGTATTGCTTCTGCAAATTTCACAAGTGACCCAATAGTAGTTTTTGGTACATTCAATTTGTCATCAGAAGTAGACAATCCGAACATGTTTAACTTGATTAGAGGTGTTCATGAATTTGCAACAAATGCGATTATTGCATTGATAGTGATACATATCTTAGCTGCTCTTTATCATCACTTTGTCGTTAAGGATGACACAACTAAAAATATGACTAAGTTTTGGACAAGAAAAACTGTGAAATGAACGATTATGAAGCTCAGCGGTTACATAGAAGGATATTTTGGAAAGCTACTTTCTTGGGGTGAGCGAGAAGAAATCTTAAGGCAGATAGTTGATCAAAAACTTAATTCTTATTTTTATTGCCCAAAGGAAGATCCTTTTCATCGCTTAAATTGGAAGGAATCCTATCCAGAACAGACAAAGAAACGTCTGGATGAATTTAACTCCAGTTGCAAAGCTAATGAGATAAAGTTTCTTTTTGGAATTTCACCCGGCATTAATTTCCAAAATTCTTACGATGAGCTATTTAAGAAAATTTCTGAAGCCGAATTAATAGAAATTTCAGACATCGTAATTCTTTTTGATGATCTTTTCCAAGAACAAAGTGGAAGGCATCATGCTGAGATCATTAATAGATGTAATGATAAGTACAAGGATATAAATTTTTATTGTGTGCCTTCTGAATATTGTGAACAACTCGCAAAGCCGACATTTACAGAAAGCATTTATTTAAAAGAACTTTCAAAAGATTTAGATGAAGAAATCCCAATGTTTTGGACAGGATCAAAAGTTGTGTCATCAAAATATTCTCAAGAAGCTATTGAAGGGTGGAGGGAAGTGCTTAATCATAAACTCATTATTTGGGATAACTTTTATGCCAACGATTATTGTGTTCCTAAAGTTGTCATGGAAGCGTTTGATGGCGATGAACAATCTAAGTTAGAAAATCTTGAAGGAATTTTGATAAATGGAACAGGGTTACTTAATGTGGATAAGTTTTGTTTAGAAGCTTTAGCGAACAAAATTTTTCACCGACAAGAAGAAATTCTTACGCTTTTTGAAAAAGCTGGGCTTCCTAAGGAGTTCGAGAAAATTTCTAACCTGTTTAAATTAGATGCGAGCTTCACTAGATCAGAAGAGGAAATTAGGACAATTGAATTTTTATTATGGGAATGGACTGCTCCAATAAAACAAGAAATATATCCCTACTTACATATTTTGAGAAAGTTTTTAAAAGAAGATGTTTCCTCAGGTTTGCTTGAATCACGTTTTAATTTGAAAAAAATTGATTAAAGATATTTTTAAAGTTTTTGTAATTCTTTTATTTAGCCTCACAACTGGTTCTGCATCAACCGAAGAAATAGTGTTCGGAACGCTTTCGGAAGAAGTATTTGAATCTAAATTTTTGGGAGAGAGAAGATTATTGATTTACTCTCCTAGCGAAGAAGTAATTGATCAAGATACTACTTTTATAATCATACAAGATGGTCAGTATCTCTTTGACGGTAAAGTAAATTGGAGAGATGAGGAATGGGGCATAGACGAAACCCTTCAATCTCTGAACAAAAAAAATAAATTACCAAACATAGTTGTTGTTGGCGTAGAGAATGCAGCGCGAACAAATGGAGGGAAATTATTAGATGAATCTAAAAGATATGCCGAATATTTTCCAAAACAAGCAATTAAATATTTTGGCTTTGGATTTCGAAAATTTGCTTATCAGAATTTTGTCGATCTTGAGAAATTTGATTACATAAAATTCTTAGAAGAGGAGCTAATTCCATATTTAGAGGACAAGTTTGAAAGGGATATGAGTTCAAAAAATATGGGAATATTAGGATCTAGCATGGGAGGGCTAATTTCATTAAATGCTTTGATTGAATTACCCCATAGGTTTGGATTTGCAGCATCTTTATCAACCCATTGGATAGGCATAAGACCTTTAGATTACGCCTTATTTCCTTTTAGAAGTGAAATTAGATTTTTTGGAGATCCGTATACCACCGAGGCAATATATTCTTACATAACAGAGAATATTGATGTGCTTAGAGAAAAAAAAATTTACTTAGATCGAGGAACTGAAAGCCTAGATCAGTTTTATGAGGGACCTCAAAATAAAATAGACGAGATATTTTCCTCTAATGCCTTAACTTTCCAAAGTTTGGTGTTCGAAGGTTTTGGCCATAATCCTAAAGATTTTGGGAAAAGGTTTGAGGGCGTTTTAAATTTTATTCTTGAAGAAAACCGATAGTTTAGCTAGCTTTTAAACTTATATATTTGATTTACTTGATGAACTCGTTATGTAACTTTCCAATTTTTCTAGTTCCATGCAAGATTCAGGACAAAGTGTTTTAAGTTTTTCTAAATTAACATTTGCAAGGTCTAAGCGATTCGTCTCTACAAACAACTCACCTTGATATTCTAAAGCTGACTTATTTTCTGGGTCTATACTAAGGGCTTTCAAATAGGACTCTTCGGATGCTTCGAATTTTTCAAGTTTTCTATATGAAAAAGCTAGGAGAGTCCAGCCGTCTGAATCATCTGGCTCGGATTTAGTGTAATTTTTAAGGATTTTTTGAGCTTTGGAGAATTGACCTTTGTCGATCATTTTATAAGCTTTCGAATACATTTTAGTTGGATTGCTTTTGTCATATTTCACTGAATAAGCTGGATATGAAGCAAATAGTGTTAATAGAGCTGCAAAAATTAAGCTAACTTTCCAATTGTGTTTCATCACAATGATAATAATCTTTTTTAGCGATGAATTGACGAATAAATTTATTTCGATTTCTTATAAGATAAATTTATTTAATTTCTTCATCATTGCTAAAATTCATTATGACGAATTTCAATATGATTGATAGAAACGAAAACTTACCTGGTTATTTTAGTTCCTCATGGCCTGTTGAATGTGGAGGCAATCGAAGACAAAAATCCTATCAAGGCTCTTTAAACGCAAAAGGCTCATCTCCAAAAGTGCAAACTTTATCCTCAGATAAATGGAACGTCATGGTTATAAAAAGAGAGAAAGGTGAATATTTTTTGGGTGGAACAATGCCTTATTTCTTTGGGCCAGAACCCTATGGCTGGCTCCAAAAATTTAATCCAATTTCATTGGAAACTCTTGCTGAGAGCCCTAAGTTGCCTTGCGGTGGTCATGTTTGGTGTGGCGCAATTGCGGCACATCAAAATGGAAATATTATAAAAGTTAATGGAAATTTTATGCATTCTTTAAGTGCAAACTGTGAATTATTAGAAGAAAAAAAACTTCCAAAAGATAGAGCTCATAATGGACTATTAGTTCTCTCAGACGGATCGATTGTCACAAAAGATTGCAGACTTGAAAATCAAGGCAACTCTTTTATTACTCGTTTGGATCCCGATTCTTTGGAGCTAATCGATGAGCCTTTTCCTTTGCCTGAAGGTTCAATGGGAAGAATAGCTTCAGAGTTAAATAACTTGGGAGAATTTATTTACGTACCAGGGATCGAGAAAATTTTAAAAATCAAAGTAAATAAAACTTCACTCGAACTTGATGAATCTTGGGCGCCTAAATATAGAAGCATCAATGGCTCTCAAGGATTAGCATGGGATGGTTGTATTTCTGACGGAAATATATGGATTATGGATAACGGAGATATCCAGTCCGTAAGGGATATTTATGGAGAAGAACCCAATGGACGATTTGATGAATTTAAATCTTTGAGTTGGAGATCACCTGCTCCTTGGAAAGGAAAGCAAAGACTAATCAAAATTGACTTATTAACTGAAGAACTTGATTTTATAGAGCCCTTTCAAAAAGAAGGAGGAGGCATTATTGCGCCGCCGGTGAATATTCCTGAATCAAAAATTTGTATAGCTTGGGATAGCATAAATGGCAGTATTGCAGGTATCGATACTTCTCAAAATTCACTGAAAGTTTCTTGGCTAAAAAACTTTAGGCCCACAATGCAACCAGTTGTATTCCCTGAAAGCAATGAGCTTGTGATAAATCACTATGAAAATGGTGAGGATCATATCATTGTCTTAGACCTAACAAATGGAGAGCTTTTGAGCAAAGTTGGATTAGATTCAAGATTAGCAAACGGCATGTTTTTGACTCCAGGAGATAATAGAGATATCTTCTATTGTTCTACGGGAGCTTTTTCAAGGATAAGTTGGTCTTAAAATGTTAAAAAATTACGCTGTCACTATTGCTATTTCGTCAATTGCTGCATTCTTTTTACTTTATTTTTTATTTGCGTATTCTGGAATAATGCTTTCAGTTGAATCAGGTTATCAAATAGGAGAAATTTCTAGGTGGTGTGAAAGAATAAGTTCGGGTTATTTTAGAGAGCCCTCTAATGCTTTAAGTAATATAGGATTTATTTTAACTGGAATCTTTATGGTTTGGATTCTTTCGAGAGAGGAAGTTACAGGTCAAAATTTTTTCATTGGGTTCACTTCAATATCAGTTTTATATGCATCGGCTTCAATTTTTTTAGGACCCGGCTCATTAATGATGCATGGAACTCATACTGTGTGGGGGCAATGGATAGATAACGTTAGTATGGTTGCTTACATAATAATTCCTTGGCTTTTAAATTTTAAAATCTTAAATGGCTGGTCTGAAAATCAATTTTTGGCGGCTTATTTTTCTATATTAATTTCCTTTTCTGTACTTAGCTGGTTTTTTGGTTCTGAGCTAGGAATAGATTTTAGTTTGTTTGGTCTATCAATAGGTTTATGGATAATTTCAGAATTTTTATATAATTTTTATTCAAGTTTTATGAGATTTTTCTCCGGATTTGTTGGGTATGCAGTGCTTTGGCTATTTGGAACATCTCCATATGAAGTTCTAATTAATCTTCAAGATTTCTGGTGGACCCTATTCTTTTGGCTTCCAGGGCTGATTGCCACTAATAAACCAGATAGTTACAGAAAATATAATCCTTGGTTTTTTGCTGGATGTTTTTTTTATATATTAGCTTTTACCATCTGGCTGCAAGGAAATTTAATGATTAATCCTGACTCTGAATGGTGTTATCCTGATTCAATTATTCAACCTCATGCGTTATGGCATATTATTTGTGCTTTAGCGACACTTTCTTTTTTCTTTTTTTACAGAACAGAGAAAAGATCATTTACCAGTTAAATTATGATTATGAAGATTTTAACTTTTATACTTTTAATTTTTTTTAATTCATTTGCTTTAGCAGACCCTTTAAAAAATGCTATTGAAAGTGAAATTAGATCAGATAAAAATGTAGCCAGAGATGTTTATCGTCACCCGTACGAAACTTTAACCTTTTTTGGGATTAGACCAGATATGACCGTTATAGAATTATCTCCTGGTGGCGGGTGGTACACAGAAATATTAGCTCATTATCTCAAAGATAATGGAGAATTGATTGCAGTTCATTTTGATCCTTCAATGGGAGATTTTGCTAAAAGGGTAAGAGATAATTTTGAAAAAAAATTAGCAAGCAGTTCAGTTTATGATCAAGTTAAGTTGGCTTCTCTTAATTCTAAATACTCTGAAGTTGAGTCTGTTGATGTGGTTGTGACTTTTAGGAATCTACATAATTGGATTGGCCCTAACTGGGATTTTATAATTAAAAACTCCCACGCATCTTTAAAGAAAGGAGGGTTGCTTGGAGTAGTTGAACATAGAGCAAAAGAAGGAACTTCGATAGAGAATATGAAAAAAACAGGCTATGTCACTGAAAAATACGCTATTGAATCAATAGAAAAACTCGGGTTTAAGCTGATAGCAAAATCAGAAATTAATTCAAACCCAAAGGATACTAAAGATCATCCTAGAGGAGTTTGGACTTTGCCTCCAGTAATGAGATTGAAGGAGCTAGATCAAGATAAGTATTTGCAGATTGGTGAGAGCGACAGATTTACTTTTTTATTTAAAAAAATTTGAGGATTACTATGACAAATCAAGACAAGACAGTTTTAGTTACAGGTGGTTCAGGATTTATTGCGACTCATTGCATATTAAAACTTGCTGCAGCAGGTTATAAAATTAAATCCACGGTTAGAAATTTAGATAGGGTTTCAGACTTGAATAAAATCTTAGATGAAGCCGGTTCAACTTATGAGAGACTCAATAAAATTGACGTTGATTGGGTTAGCGCAGACTTAACTAAAGATGAAGGATGGTCTGAAGCAGTAAAAGGTTGTGATTATGTCATGCATGTTGCCTCTCCAGTGGCCTTGGAGGAGCCAAAAGATGAAAACGATCTTATAGTTCCTGCAAGAGAAGGGACTTTGCGAGTTATTAAAGCCGCAAATGAAGAAGGAGTAAAAAAAATTGTTTTGACCTCATCAGTTGCCGCAATAATTTATGGACATGAAAAAGATAGCTTCAATGAAGAAGATTGGACTGATACTGACGCTGAAGGCTGTTCTGCTTACAACAAATCAAAAACCTATGCTGAAAAAGCGGCTTGGGACTTTATTAACAGTGACGAGTGCAATATGGAACTTTCAGTAATAAATCCTTCGCTTGTCCTAGGGCCAGTTTTAGAATCTGACTTTGGAAGTAGTGTTGAACTAGTGAAACGTTTTTTAAACGGAGGGTTCCCTTTGGCACCCAATATTAGTTTTGGAATTGTTGATGTTAGGGATGTGGCACAATTGCACCTTCTGGCATTAGAGTCTCCTCAAGCTTCAGGAAATAGGTTCATTGCAAGTTCAGAAACTTTGGCAATTCCATTAATAAGTGAGTTTTTAAGAAAAAAAATACCTGAATATCAGAAAAGACTTCCAAAAGGCACTGCGCCAGATTTTTTAATTAAACTGCTCGGATTTTTTAGTCCTTTAATGAAAACTGTAGCAAATCAATTAGGTAAAACTAAAGAACTTGATAATTCAAAAGCAAAAAATATTTTAGGTTGGCAACCCAGATCAGGAGAAGAAGCCGTTATAGCCTCAGCCAAAAGTCTTATTGAGTTTGATATAGTTAAATCTCCTTAGAAAGTTATTAAAACGTTTTTTTAATTTTAATGTTTAATGAATCTGGAATTAAAGAATTTAGAAATTCGATTCCAGATCACTTTAGAGCGAGAAGATCAAATTTTTTTATATTATTAGGCACATTAATTTTTAAGTTCTATGGTTGGAAAATAGAAGGATCTTTGCCTAATAAAAAAAGAGTTATCATCACTGCTGCTCCACACACCTCTTATGAAGATTTTATAAGAGCCTTTCCCTTAGTTTTAGCACTCGACATAAAAGTTAACTTTTTAGCAAAAGATTCTATATTTAAATTTGGAATTAAACATTTTTTTAGTTGGCTTGGCGGTATACCAGTTAATAGAAATGCACCTATTGGGGCAAAAAAATTTATATCTAATTTAGGACATGAGAGAGACGCAATTTTATTAGGTATTACTCCAGAAGGAACGAGAAAAAAGGTTATTAAATGGAAAACTGGATTTTTGAGAATTGCTAAAGAGATTGATGCTGAGATTGTTTTAACGGGAATAGATTTTGAGCATAAAAGATTTGTTTTTGGTGAAATTTTTAAACCAACAGGAGATAATGAAAAAGATATTAATTCGTTAAAGCTTTATTTCAAAAAGTATAAAGGAAAACATCCTGAAAGATTTTAATAGATAGGAGAAATGCAATGATGGAAGAATATTATGTAAGTTTTATTGGAATATGGGCTCTCTTGACCTTAATTGTTATTGAAGCAATTATTTCTATTGGAGCTTCAAGAACTCAAAAAAGATATGTACCAGGAACCACTAATCCTGACTTAGGCCCAGAATCTTTTGTATTTAGAAGTGATAGAGCTTTTAAAAATTCTTTAGAAAATATTATTCCTTTTTTAGGAGCAGCTTTATTAAGTATTTTATTGTCCATGGACCCAGTAAGGCTATCTAGATTAGTAATAATTTACGTTTTAGCAAGGTATATTTATACAGCTGTATATTATTCAGTTGCCACAAGAAAGAATCCAAGCTTAAGAAGCTTATTTTTCTCTATAGGATTTATAGTAACTATAATTATGTTAGTGGATATTGGGTGGTATTTGTTTAATTAAAAGGAGAGGTTTATGACATTTGAAAGCGATGAAAAAAGATTAAAAAAAGGCACAGAAATATTAAAGAAGTTAAATTTTCTTCATAAGGCCGAAGGTAGTTTTTCTGAAGATTTTAGGTCTCACACCGTTGAGACTTTATTTGGATCTGTTTGGTCAAGGCCTGGACTAGAAATTCAAGAAAGAAGCATAATTACTCTGGCGGGGCTAATTGCTCTCAATAGGGAAAATGAGCTTCGTTTACACTTTCGTGGTGCTAGAAATTTAGGTATCAGTAAAGAAAAAATAGAAGAAATTATCTTTCATCTTGCTCATTATGCAGGGTGGCCTAATGCAGTAACTTCTGGAAGAGTTCTCGAAGAAGTTTGGAAAGAAATGGATGCTGAAGAAAACTCGGAGTAATTATTCTAAATTAGAAATTAAAATTTCTTCTGAATTTAAGGGTAATACGATATGTGTCCCGTCATCTGACATAGTAAAGTTATCAAAAATCTCACTAACACCTCTCGTAAATACTGTTTCCATTAAACCTATGACTGGTGCAGGCGCCAGATGATAATATACAAGGTGTTTAACATTTGCTTGTTTCGCTATCTTTGCCCCATCTACTGGAGAAGCATGATAATCCTGGATATCGAACATAATTTTTGCATTTCTTAAATTGCCAATTTCTGCTTGAGCCTTTTGCAGTCTGCCAATAATATCCATTGACAAAGCCTCCATAAATAACACATCTGCATCTTGAGCATAACTTATAAGATTTTCGCTATAAATTGTGTCACCACTTAATACGATAGATCTACCTTTGTAGTCAAATCTAAATCCTAAAGACGGCTCTACTGGTTCATGCTCCACCAAAAAGGCAGTGATTCTTAAAAAACCATCATCGTAAAAAGGTTTTTGGTCTGGAATAAGAGTAACGGTTTCATAACCATTTGCTTCTTTTACAAGAACTTGATCTCCATGATGATCATATCTATATTTTGCGTCTAAAGCATAGGCTCTTTCAAAGCCCTCTGTTATTTCTTTAATTCCCTCTGGACCATAAACTTTGAGTTTTTCTTTTCTTCCCGTAACCCAACTACCAAGGTGAAGGTCTTGTAAATCGGAAAAGTGATCAGAATGTAAATGAGTTATTAGAATAGCTTCAAATTCATATGGAATCCCAAAAGTTCTTAAATTGCTCGCACTTCCATCGCCAGCATCAACTATAAACACTTTATCTCCAGCTTTAATTAAAATACAAGTTTCAGCTCTGTCTGGATTTGGTAATGGAGATCTTGATCCGCAGACCACCGCGCTTAATGCGTCTTCTTTGACTAAGGGGCTATCTGTATTAATAAGACCGGAAATTGCGAAATCTAGAACTCTATCTTGAACAGATGGAATTCTTAGTAAAACAATAACTAAAACAACCAATATTGCTATGATTGAGATAGAATATTTTAAAGTTTTAAACATGAATTTTTAGTACTCTATCAACTGAAAATTATAGAGTCAAAAAAAGCAAAACGAGATTAAATGAAAATATTAAGGACGCCAGATAAATGTTTTTCAAATCTAAAAGATTATAAATACGAGCCTAACTTCACAATAATAAAAACACACGATGAGTCAGATCTTAGAATTCATCACATTGATGTAGGCCCTAAAGATGGCCCAACAATTTTATGCATGCATGGACAGCCAGTTTGGAGTTATCTATATTTAAAAATGATTCCAATCTTCAATCAAGCTGGTATTAGGGTAATTTGTCCCGATTTACCTGGTTATGGAAAATCTGATAAACCTGCATCAAGAGAAGATTATAGTTTTCAAAGACAAGTAGACTGGATGACAGAATGGCTGATTAAGAATGATTTCAATAATCTTACTTTTTTTGGACAAGATTGGGGAGGGTTGATTGGTTTGAGAATGGTTGCTCAAGAACCAGAGCGTTTTAATAAAGTTGCTATGGGGAATACAGGGCTCCCTTACAACCCCGATACTCCTTTTGAGGTAGTAGATCAGGTTAAAGCTTTTAGGGAGAGTGATCTAAAGCTAACTCCAATAACGATGTTTAAGCAAGTGACAGAAATGGATAAAGGGAAATCTCATCCAGCTTTAAAATTTATGTATTGGCAAAAGTTTTGCTGGGACACAGTTGATTTACCGATTGGTTTTTTGATGGAACAGATGATGGGGAAGCCTTCAAAATTAAAAATAATTCTGTATTTAATTTTTGTTAATTTAGGCATAAGTAATTATTTTCCATTCAAATCAAAAATTGCAAAAGCTTACGATGCTCCCTTTCCATCATCAAAATTTAAAATGGGGCCGAGAGCAATGCCAAGTCATGTTCCAACTATTCCCGATCAATCTTTGGAAGCTCAAAGAAAAGCAAGAGACGTGTTTAAACATTGGGAGAAGCCTTTTTTAAGTATTTTCTCTGGCGATGATCCAGTAACCAATGGAATAGAAAGAGATGTCTTGAATATGTGCCCAAATGCAAAAAGCGCAGAACATATTGGCGGCGGACATTTCTACCAATGGACTAAGCCAAAACAGCTGACGGAGCTTTTGATAAATTTTATTAATAACTAGAAAATAATATGAAAGTAGAAAATAAAGTAATCCCAACAGAAGAACAAATGAAAGGTTTCGTTGATGGGGATGTAGATAGTCCAATATCTATGGTTAATCTTCTAAAATACAAAGAAAAAGCTGAATATGAGGATGGAAGAGTTTCGAAACTTTCAGGAAAAGAAGCATACCAAATCTATGCATTAGAAGTTACTAAGTTAGTTGAAAAAACTGGCGGAAAAGTTTTGTTTGGTGGAGAAGTTAGCAGGTTGATGCTTGGGGAAGTAGAGGAATTATGGGACTCGATTGCAATTGCTTATTACCCTAGTCGAAAAAAAATGCTCGAAATGATGATGAGCCCAGAGTATGCAGAAATTTCAGTTCATAGGACAGCAGGTTTAAAAGGTCAGCTCAATATAGAGACAAAAAATAATGAGTGACATCTCTCCTCTTGCTTTAATTGGAAGCCCGCCGTCTCCCTATACAAGGAAAATGATTTCCTTGCTGAGGTTTAGACGAATACCTTACAGAGTTATCTGGGGAGACCCTCAAGATTTATTAATAAATGGCGATCTAAGTCATTTGAATATCGAACCTCCCAAGCCAAATTTGTTACCGACTTTTATAATTCCAGGTCAAAAAGGAGAATTAGAGGCTTTTACAGATTCAACACCACTATTAAGACGTTTTGAAGGCGAATTCGACAAAAGGAAAAGTGTTCCACAAGATCAATTTCTTAGTTTTATAAATTATGTTCTCGAAGATTTTGCTGACGAGTGGGCAACTAAGTATATGTTCCATTTTCGATGGCACTTTGATGAGGATATTGATAACGCTGGAACCCTTTTGCCTTTGAATCAAAAAGTGAATCTTGATGATGACTCTCTTGCATCGTTTAAAAAATACATCGCTGAAAGACAAGTAAGTAGATTAGGGGTAGTAGGTTCAAATGAAACAACAGCGAAAACAATCGAAAGAAGTTATAAAAGATTCCTTAATTTGTTGGAGAAACATTTTGCAAAGTTCCCTTTCCTACTTGGAGAAAGACCTGCATCTTCAGACTTCTCGTTGTTTGGACAGTTAAGTCAGCTTATAGGATTTGATCCTACATCGAGAAGGATTGCTCATGAAATTTCACCAAGAACTGTTGCTTGGGTCAGCTTGATGGAGGATTTGTCGGGACTTGAAGTCTCTGACGATGACTGGATGCAAAATGAATTACCAGAATCTGTTGAAAATATATTTAAAGAAATTGGTCGTGTTTATGTACCTGCATTGTTAGCAAATGAAATTGCGTTTAAAAAAGAGGAAAAAACTTGGGAAGTTCCCATTGACGATTCAAATTGGTCACAAAACACTTTTCCCTATCAGGTCAAATGTCTCAATTGGATAAATGATGAATTTCAAAAGCTAGATGGAGACGAAAAAACTAAAACATTGCATTTTCTAGAGAAAACAGGATGTAAAGAATTAATAAGGAATTAAAAATGAAAGAATTTCAAACGCTTAAAAGCGACATAACAAAAACTAGAATTTTTGAAGGTGAAATTGACTTAGACGTTATAGACGAAGACGAAATTATTGTTAGGGTTGAAACCTTCTCTTTTACAGCGAACAACATAAGTTATGGTGTTGCTGGAGATACACTAGGATACTGGCAATTTTTTCCTGCCAAGGAAAATATCGACGACCAATGGGGTTGTATTCCGATGTGGGGATTTGCAAAAGTTATAAGCTCTAGACATAAAGAAATTCAAGAGAATGAAAGGTTATTTGGTTATTTTCCTCCATCAGATTATTTAAAACTTAAGCCCACAAAAATTACTGAGCAAAATTTTTTAGATGCAGTATCTCACCGGAAAGATTTACCAATTATTTATAATAATTACTTGAGGCTTGATGGTGAAATAGATTACGATCAATCAACTGACTCTACCAGAGCGCTTCTATTTCCTTTACATTTAACAGCGTATTGCTTATGCGACGCCTTAAAATGTGAAAACTATTTTGACAGTGATCAAGTAATTATCTTAAGTGCTTCAAGCAAAACAGCAATTGGTCTAGCACAGGGACTAAGTGAAGAAAATATATCGCCAAAAGTTTTAGGTCTTACATCTTCAGGAAATTTCCAATTTGTAGAAAAGCTCGGTTGTTACGACGAAGTTTTATCTTATGATCAAATAGAAAATATAGACTTCAATAAATTCTCTGTTATGGTCGATATGGCTGGTAATTCATCAATTTTGGAAAAGCTAAAAATTTCATTAGGTGATAATTTAAGAAAATGCTTAACCGTCGGGGCAACGCATTGGCAAAAAATTTCGTCATCGGAAGAAGTTGTTAACAATGCTCAAGATCCTCGCTTTGAGTTTTTTTTCGCTCCAGGACATGCTCAAAAAAGAGCTGGAGATTTAGGACAAGAATTATTTAATACTAATTCAAACGAGTTTCTGAAAAGAAGGTCAGAAGATAGTAAAAAATGGATGGAAATTAGAGAGATTGAAGGTTTTGGTGAATTATCGAATACTTATGATGCGATGCTTACAGGAAATGTTGACCCTAAGCTGGGGCTTATAATAAATTTGAATAAATGAGCTTCTTAAAAAAAATATTTCCCGATGATCCAACTTCTTACAAAGGCAGTAATTTAGCTTTTTATGGCTTGATTCTATTTACTGGTATTTTAATTTGGAGAAGCTTTATACATTTCTTATTTTGGGAATTCGGATTGCATGATGTAGCCAATATCAAACCTATTTTAGGCAGTCCTGAACCAATGACGTTGATTTATTTATTTTTTTCTCTTTGGGGTCTTGAACAAGTTATCAGAACCTTTCTAACAATATTAGTTCTTTTTAAATATAAAGGTTTTATACCTTTAATGTTGTTAATTAATATTTTTGAATGGGGAATGAGAGGGATATATCCGTTTACGGATTATTTTCCCTCTATTTCACCAGAATATACAGATGGAATAACTCCAGGCGTTGAAGGGCTTCCATATGTTTTATTTTTCTTAGTGATAATTTTTATGCTTTCGCTAAAGTCTAAAGAAATAAAATAAATTTGATGTTTTTAATTAAAATTTTTTTGTGTTCACCTTAGGAGGTTTTATATGAATAGAGTTACACAACACTTAGGTACAAAATTCCCAATAATACAAGCTCCTATGGGCTGGATTGCAAGAAGTCAATTAGCTTCAGCTGTTTCCAACGCTGGAGGTCTTGGTGTAATAGAAACTTCATCGGGAGAAGTAGATGTATGCAAAGAGGAAATAAAAAAAATGTCTTCTTTGACAGATCAACCTTTTGGCGTGAATTTACCAATTCTATTTTTACAAGACGACTCTATTGTAGACTTCGTAGCAGAATGTGGAGTCAAATTCGTAACTACATCAGCAGGGAGTCCGGCTAAATATATTGACCGTCTTAAATCTGCTGGATTGATTGTTTATCATGCAGTTCCAAGTTTGATAGGAGCATTAAAAGCTCAAGAAGCAGGAGTTGATGGGTTAGTAGTTGAGGGAACAGAGGGCGGAGGTTTTAAGAACCCAGAAGAAATTGGCCTTCACGTTTTAATTCAGGCAATAAGAAAAAAAATAGAATTACCAATTATTGCTGCTGGCGGTATTGCAGATGGTATAGGAATGGCAGCAGCATTTGCTTGTGGAGCAGAAGGTATTCAGATGGGAACTAGATTTGTGTCTAGTAAAGAAAGTCCAGTTCATCAAAACTGGAAAGACGCAATTTTATCAGGAACTGAATCAGATACTTACGTACTAAACAAGTCTGGCTCTCCATGTTTGAGAGCAATAAAGACCGATTATTCTAAAGAGATTTATGAAAAAGGATCAATGGATATGAGTGTTTTTAAAGGAGTTCAAGATTTGTATTTTGGTGGGGATTTAAATGCTGCTCCTGCATTGACAGGGCAATCTATGGGTCTAATTGATGAGGTAAAAAGCGTTGAGGAAATAATAAATTTAACAGTGCAAGAATTTAACCAAACCTTAGATTCGTTAAATCAGGCAAAAATTTGATCAACCTGGAGAAAGTATAGTTGAGCTAGCTTTTTTAAATTTTTTTGGATAATCAAGATTGTAGTGCAGGCCTCTGCTTTCTCTTCTTTTAATGGCACTTTTAATAATTAATTCCGAAACTAGAACAAGGTTTCTTAATTCTAAAAAATCTGAAGTAACTTCATAATTTTTATAAAATTCTTTCACTTCACTAGTTATTAATTTCATTTTATCTTTAGCTTTTTTAAGTCGATCATTACTCCTGACTATGCCTACATAATTCCACATTAATCTCCTAGAAGCATCCCAGTTATGATTGATTAAAATATTTTCACCGGCTTTAATAACTTTTGAATTATCCCATTCGGGTACCGAACTTCTATCGAGATTAAAATTAATTTTTATGTCGTTTGCAGCTGCTTTTGCAAAAACTATACATTCAAGCAAGGAATTACTAGCCATTCGATTAGCTCCATGAAGTCCAGTGCAAGAGGTTTCTCCGATGGCATATAAATTACTTATATCGGTGCGTCCATCTAGATCTGTTACTATGCCTCCGCAAGTATAATGAGCAGCAGGAACAACAGGAATAGGACTTTTTGTGATGTCAAAACCAAATTCTAAACATTTTTTAAAAATACTAGGAAATGATTTTTTTATTTCTTTAGGAGGCCTGTGAGATATGTCAAGAAACACATTATCTGTTCCGCTCACTTTCATTTCATTATCAATAGACCTAGCAACAATATCTCTTGAAGCTAGATCGCCTTTGGAATTGTATTTTTTCATGAAAGGGACACCTGAGAGAGTTTTTAAGATGGCTCCTTCACCTCTAAGAGCCTCACTTATTAAAAATGATTTTGCCTCCGGATGAAAAAGGCAGGTTGGATGGAATTGATTGAATTCCATGTTTTCTAGTCGACAACCTGCTCTCCAAGCCAATGCATATCCGTCACCACTGGCTCCGTCAGGATTACTTGTGTATAAATAAGCTTTGCTAGCTCCTCCAGTTGCAAGAATAACTGCACCAGCTGAAATAGTTAATACTTTTTCTTTGTTCTTATTAAAGACATAAGCTCCAAAGCATTTCTTATTTTTTATTATGAGATCAACAGCTAAATGATTTTCTAAAATTTTTATGTTTTTATTTCTTAAGACTTTAGCTGCTAAAGAGTCGGACACTTCCCGACCAGTTGCATCATCTGCATGAACAACTCTTCTGAATGAATGACCTCCTTCCTGAGTTAAATGAAGATCAGAATTTTTCTTATTCTTTGTGAATACAACTCCACAGTCCTCAAGCCAACTTATAGCTTCCCTCCCATTCTCTATACAAAATTCAACAGCCTCTCTATTACATAATCCATCTCCAACTTTAAGAGTATCTTCAATATGACTTTTGGTAGAGTCTTCTTTTGCTAAAACAGCTGCGATACCTCCTTGTGCATACCAAGTAGAACTATCAATGATTTGATTTTTTGAAATCACCGCAACTTTGAATCTATCAGAGAGCTCTATGGCTGCAGTTAATCCTGCTGCACCACTTCCTATGATCAGAATGTCTGTTTTAATAATCAATTTAAATAAATATTCTTATGAGCAATGCAGTCAAAAAGACCACGGCAATTAGAATTAAAAAATACTTGAAAAAATTCCAATATTTTCTTGAAGTCCAATCGATTCTATTTGATCTATTTCTTTGTTTAGCTGAGGCTCTCATAGGAGCAATAAAAAAAAATACCGTCAAGGAAATGACAATAATCAGAGAAAAAATTATTAAATTTAAATCCACTAACGACTTCTAAGTTTCGCAAGTAGTCTTAACATTTCTAGATATAACCAGATTAAAGTTACCATTAAAGAGAAAGCTCCAAACCATTCCATATACTTTGGAGCATTTTGTTCAGAACCTTGTTCAATAAAATCAAAATCTAGCACAAGATTTAAAGCAGCAATTGCTACAACAAAAAGACTAAAACCAATTCCAAACAGACCATTTGAATGAATAAAACCGATACTAGAACCAAACATATTCATCACTATGCTCACCATATATAGAAGTCCAATTCCCATTGTTGCTGAGACAATCATCAATCTAAAGTTTTCAGTTGGTTTAATTATTCCAGTTTTATAAAGCACTAAAAGAGAAGCAAGTGTTCCTAGAGTAAGTCCAACTGCTTGAATAACGATTCCCTGATACTGAGATTCAAAAATTGCTGAAATTGCTCCTAAGAATAGTCCTTGAGCAAGAGCATAAGCTGGTGCTGTGATTCCGGCCCAAGACTTTTTAAATATAGTTGCTAAAGCAAGAATAAAACCAAGGACAGCTCCACCTATTGCCAAAGGCATTACACTTGAAGGATCTTCTGAGACGAAAAATAGATTCCAAGTCCATGAAGCGGTTAAAGTAACTAAGATTAACAAGATACCTGTTTTATTTACTGTCCCTTGAAGGGTCATGAAGTTTTTTCCTATCGAATCTGAAGGATTAAAATTTGAAAAAGTTGCATCGTTTAGAGCTGGATTGCCGGAACGACCAAACATTTGTAGAGCGTTATGTTTTGACATATTAATAAGTTAATAAAATAGAATATTTTCTAGTAATATTTATACCATGTCTGCTCTTACTAATGCTTATATTTTTTTGATATTAGCCATAGTTGCAGAAGTAATAGGAACGCTTTACCTTCGAGAAACAGAGGGATTTACTAAAATTATTCCATCTTTAATCACTGCAATATCATATGCAGCAAGTTTCTATTGGCTCTCATTTACTTTAGATGAAATTCCAATAGGAGTAGCTTATGCAACATGGTCAGGCGTAGGAATATTTTTAATTACCTGTCTAGCTGCAATAAAGTATTTCCAATTTCCTAATCTGTTAACTTCTATTGGAATGGGATTTGTAATTGTAGGAGTTGTTCTAATTAATCTGTTCAGTACTGATTATTAAGGAATTAACCATTCCATAGCAACATTATTATTTATCCAAGAAAATTTGCTTCTCCTATGTCCAATATTTTTGAGAAATAAAAATTCTATTTCATCATACTCAAAGATAATTAAACCAAAATTTTCATATCCTTGTTCAACATCAATTTCTGACTTAACTAAATCATATTCAGTAGGATCTGATATGACTTGGCCTGGAGATCCTTTAACTGAATAACAAAGTTTAGACATATCTCTTGAACTTTCCCAAGCTTTTAAAGTTCTTTCATCTTTTTTATGTAAGTTAACTTTACCTTTTATTCTAAGTTGAACTTTTATTTCAGGATCATAAGCATGAACATATGCAACAACGTTATTATTAACAGAACTAATTTTATTTGACCTCAAATCCGTATGGAATCTAAGAAATCTTTTCTCTTTATTAAATTCCCTTAATACAACTGTTCTTGGAGAATCAGAGATACATAGAGTAGGCGAATGAAAAATAGACTTTGAGTTGGTAACAGCATCTAGTAACAAATCTTCTGTATATTTCAAAGAAAGTTCTAAGGAATTATAAAAATCTAGGTCTGAATTCATATATTATTTCTTATTAAACAATTAATTATGGATGTTTCATACATTTTAGACGAATTAAATCCAATACAAAGAGAGGCGGTAACCGATGAGTCGTCTCATTCTCTAATTTTAGCCGGAGCTGGTTCAGGCAAAACTAAAGTTATTACTCATAAAGTTGCATGGCTGTCATCAGTAAAAGGAATAAATCCAATGTCTCTTTTAACTGTAACTTTTACCAACAAAGCAGCCAAAGAAATGCGAGGAAGAATAGAAAATATTCTTGAAGAAAATTTGAATCAAATGTGGTGTGGAACATTTCATGGGATCTTCCACAAGATGTTGAAGATCCACTGGCAAGATGCAAATTTAATAAAGGACTTCTCTGTAATTGACAGCGAAGATCAAATAAGAGTTTTAAAAAGAGTAATTCAAGGAATGAACTTAGATTTAGAAACATGGCAGCCTAGGGATACTCAATGGTTTATTAATAAACAAAAAGATGAAGGTAGAAGAAAAGCGAGTTTAAGTATGAATGCGACTTTTGTTGAAGAAAAAATGGTTGATATTATGGATGAATATCAAAGAACCTGCGACCGAGAGGGCTTAGTAGATTTTGCTGAAATTTTAATTAGATCTTTTGAACTTCTTGATAAAAATGCTGAGTTACTTAAACACTATCAAGATAGATTTCAGCATATTTTAGTAGACGAATTTCAAGATACGAACGAGATTCAATATCTTCTTTTGAAAAAACTGGCAGGGGAAAATGGATCAATGACTGTAGTTGGAGATGATGATCAGTCAATTTATAGTTGGCGAGGCGCAAAAAGTACTAATTTAAAAAGATTTACAAAAGATTTCAATAAAGTAAAAACTATTAAACTAGAACAAAATTATAGATCTTCAAAAAACATCTTAGCTTGCGCTAATTCTGTCATAAGAAATAACCCAGATCGATTAGGCAAAGAATTATGGTCTCAAAAAGATGAAGGAGAGCAAGTAAAAGTTTATAGAGCTTTCAATGAAAGGGATGAAGCTAATTTTATAGTTGGGATCATAAAAAGATGGTTAGAAGAGGGAGGTAGGCTTTCGGAATCTGCAATAATTTATCGGTCTAATGCACAATCTAGAGTTTTAGAGGATGCGATTTTAAATTCAGAGCTTCCTTATCGAATATACGGCGGAGTCAGGTTTTATGAGCGAATGGAAATTAAAAACGCTTTAGCCTATGCAAAATTAGCAATTAATACTGACAATGATTCTCAGTTTGAAAGAATAATCAATATTCCTCCAAGAGGGATTGGAATTAAAACTATGGATCAAATAAGGGAGCATTCAAAAAATGAAAATATGTCTTTGTGGAAGTCTGCAGAGATTTTATTTAAAGAGAAAGATACAAAAGTAGCAAAAAATATTTCTTCTTTTTTCAAAATTATAAGCAAACTCCAAGAATGTAATTTTAATGAAAATCTTGATAAATTTTTTGGCGACTTAATATCCTTAAGTGGTCTTAAGGATTATCATGGAAAAGAACCAGGAGAAAAGGGAAGATCAAGAGTTGAAAACCTAGATGAATTGATTTCTGCAACATCTGAATATTTTTCTTTAGGTGAAGATGCGAATGATGAGAGGTCTTTATTGGAGCTATTTTTGGATCAAGCATCTTTAGATGCAGGTGAGAATCAAGCAAATGAAAATGAAGATGCGATCCAAATGATGACTCTTCACTCATCAAAAGGTTTGGAGTTTCCATTAGTTTTTATGGCTGGTTGCGAGGAAGGACTTTTCCCTCATAGAAGGTCTGCAGAAGATCCTAAGCAATTAGCTGAAGAAAGAAGGCTATGCTATGTCGGCATGACAAGAGCTATGGAAAGATTGTATTTGACTCATGCCGAAACAAGAACAATTTATGGAATTGATAGCTTCAGTCCAGTTTCAAGATTTATAAAAGAGATTCCTGAAGAACTAATTTATGAAATTAGAGTAGCTTCTGAAACTGAGGTCAAAGACAAGATTTTTGAGCCAAGAATTGTAGGGGGAACAGAGCATAAAGTTGGGGGATTTTCTCTTGGAGATAGAGTTGAACATAAAAGTTTTGGAGAAGGAGTAATACTAAATTATGAGGGAGAAGGCTCAAATGCTAGAGTAGAAGTAAACTTTGATAATGGAGGAACTAAATGGTTAGTTTTAAGTTTTGCAAATCTAGAAAAAATTTAACTTATATATTTTTATGTTTTTTTCTTATTTCTTGTACTGAAAGCTCAAATCAGAATGGAGAGGTGGTAGAAAAAAAGAATTTTTCCTGGAAATTGGTAACAACTTGGCCGAAAAATTATCCCGGAGTCGGACTTGGTCCTGAAAACTTTGCTCAACTCGTAGATGAGATGAGTGATGGTAGACTGAAAATAAAGGTATATGGAAATGGTGAGCTCATTCCTGCATTAGAAGTTTTCGATACTGTATCAAGAGGAACAGTAGAGATGGGTCATGGAGCATCATATTATTGGATAGGTAAACTACCTGCAGCACAATTTTTTACAACCCTCCCTTTTGGCTTAAATGCTCAAGAACGAAATGCGTGGCTTCACTTTGGTGGGGGATTAGAACTATGGGAGAAAGCTTATGAACCTTTCAATTTAATACCAATGGCTGGAGGAAATACTGGAGTCCAAATGGGAGGATGGTTTAACAAAGAAATAAATACCACTGAGGATTTGAAAGGAATAAGAATTAGAATGCCCGGTTTAGCTGGAGAGGTTTTCACTAGAGCAGGCGGTGAGGCAGTGTTGATGCCTGGAAGCGAAATTTTTACAAATCTTCAAACCGGAGTAATAGACGCTGCAGAATGGATAGGACCTTACAACGACTTAACTTTTGGATTTCATCAAGTAGCTAAATATTACTATTATCCTGGGTGGCAAGAACCAGGGGCTATGACAGAGTTTATATTTAATAAAGAAGCTTTTGATGAACTTCCAGATGATTTGAAGGCGATAGCAAGAACAGCCGCGAGAGCCGTTAATCAAAATATGATGGATGAATACACAGCTAGAAATAATCAAGCGTTGATATCATTGATAGAAGATCACAATGTGATTCTAAAAAAATTTCCTGACGAAGTTCTTTTTGAACTAGAAAAAATTTCTAAGGAGGTTCTTGAAGAGTTTGTTTCGGAAGATGAATTTGCAAAAGAAATTTACAAATCTATCTTAGATTTTAAAGCAGGTGTTTCAAACTATCACAAGATTTCTGAGCAAGCTATTTACGAATTGCGTTAGCTATTCTTCTAAGTATGAAGGGTTATCGATAAGTAATTTTTCCTTAGCAAGTCGAAGTAAAAAATCTTCCATTGTGGCTGTGTCAAAGTTTTCATTTTTAATCATTTTTGTCAGTTCATTTTTTGAAGATATTTTTTGCTCAAAAAGTTTTAGACTAAGATCATCTAGCTTTTTAATTAATTCTTTTTCATTTCTAATTTCTCTTTTTATGATTTTAAAAATATTTAATGCAATCCGAAGTTTAAAAGTACTTATTTCTTGCAGATTCTTGTAATCAATCTCATTCAAAAAATAATAATGTAGAACTTCCATCAGCTCTTCTTTAGATGGTCTATCAAAAAAAACTTTCAAAACTTTTTATTTTTTATCATGTTCATCAAATCAAATTCTGTTTCTGAAACTCTTCTTCCAATTGCTGCTTTTTCAAGTGAATTCAGGTCGTTATTTAAATGGTAAAAGGTTTGAATCATACAAATTACACCCCATCGTAAAGAGCCATAAATTTGCCAAGTATCTAATTCGTTTAGGTCAATTTTTATTGAAGAATTAGATTCGTAGCCTTTTATCAGGTCATCAAGATTTCCAAGACCAGCTACTCTTTTTCTATTTTTTCCAAATCTCCATGATTTAACACACAACCAACTTAAATCTTCTAAGGGGCTTCCTATATGAGAAAGTTCCCAATCAATCACTGAATTTAATGCATTTTCAGAAATAATAAAATTGCCTAGCCTATAATCTCCATGAACCAGAACGTTATTTGGATTTTTTAGATTTTTTTTTGCTAAAAAATTGAATGCATATTCAAAAACTGGTTGAGGCTCTTTGAATGATGAATAAACTTTATAGAGTTCTTTTAAAGACTCGTCAAAAGACATTTCTTTTAGTTCTCCGAGGTCGCTGATATCGCTTTGATGGATCTTCGCTAGAATTTCTCCCATTCTAAAAGTAATTGATGTCCTAATTTTTTTAAATATATCGTCTCTTAGTATTTTTCTTGGAATTGTTTCTCCACTAATAAACTCCATAACATACCCGCTCCCAAATCCACTTGTTTCGTCAAATTCATAGAAAATTTCTGGAACGGGAACGTTATTGTGTTTTACAATCCTTTGGATTTTAGCTTCTAATTTTTTTGAGATTGCTAACTTAGATTCGGAAGAATCTGGGGTCCTTCTTAAAATATATTTCTTTTTATTAGTCAGGATCAGCTTGTATGTTTCTGCTGAAGCTCCACCAGAGAGTTGATGAAAATCTTTTATTTCAGAGTTTAGAAGATTCTCAGTAAATTTTTTAAGTTTATCCATTTAGTTGGTTTTGTAAGGAAGCGTCGCGCTCTCCGAAATCCCAACCAGCACCATTATTTTCGTAATTTTTGAGAATTCTTTTTGCAACAGATTGAATGTGAACCTCATCAGGACCATCGTAAATTCTAGCCTCTCTAGCATGCCTGTACATTAGGCTGAGAGGAGTGTCATCGGTAAGCCCTTTTGCTCCATGAACCTGAATTGCTCTATCAATTACGTTATGAAGCATCTGCGCGCCAATTACTTTAATTAGTCCAATTTCAATTCTCGCATCATCCCCTTGATCAATCCTTTTAGCGGCATCAAGAGTTAATTGCCTTGATGATTGAATTTCACAAGCACTATCAAAAACAAATTTCTGCAGAAGTTGTTTTTGAGTCAGAGACGTTCCAAAGGTCTCTCTTTCATGCATTCTTGAACACATTAAATCAAAAGCCCTTTGAGCTTGGCCTAGCCATCTCATACAATGGAAAATCCTCCCAGGCCCCAACCTTTTTTGAGCTATAAGAAATCCTTGGCCTCTAGGACCCAACAAGTTTTCTTCAGGCACCTCGACATTGTCATATTCAACTTCGTAATGACCACCGTTTATGCCAAGTACAGGAGTTTCTCTAATAATTTTATATCCTGGATTATCAGTAGGAACAATTATCATGCTAAAGGCTCCATGATTTGAAGCGTCTAATTCTGTCTTACACATAACTGTAGTATAAGCAGCACGAGAAGCTCCTGTTGTGAACCATTTCCTTCCATTGATCTTCCACATCCCTTTATCCAAAATAGCAGTAGTTTGAAGTTGAGTAGGATCAGAACTAGCAACTTCTGGTTCAGTCATTCCAAAACTTGGAAATATTTCTCCTTTAACTAGAGGTTGTAGATACTTTTCTCTCCAGTGATCTGAGGCAAATTCTCGCAACATTATTGAGTCTTGAAGAGATACCGTACCTAAACCAACATTTGCATAGGGCGATCTTCCAATAACTTCATTAATATAAACATAGTCCATAAAAGGCATACCGCCTCCACCTATATCTTTAGGATGTCCTAAAGCCCATATATTTTCATCTTTTGCCATCTGAGTAATTCTTTTCATTACTTCTTTAGATTCATCTGAATTTTCAGCTAATTTTTTTTCTACAGGATATATTTCCTCTTCGATAAAGCTTTTAACTTTAGCTCTAATTTTCGTCCATTCTTTCTTCATACGGCGTTTTATTTTTTTGCGAATGCTCTTACTGCTTTCCAGACTCTTAAAATATTTCCATTAAGAATTTTATCTATCTCATCTTCTGTGTAACCTCTTAAAAGAAGTTCTTCGATTAAGTTAGGAAATTTTGAGACATCATCTATGTCTTCAGGTAAAGGCACTTCTCCATCGAAGTCCGAACCTAAGCCAACATGATCAATACCAACTAGATTTTTTACATGGTCTATATTGTCAACCACATTCTTTACTGTAACTTTCATATCTGGATTTGATTTTCTATCAGCAACAAAGTCAGATCCAAAACAAATTTGAATGACGCCATTATTCTTTGCCAAAGCTATCAACATTTCATCGGAGACATTTCTCTCCCATCCAGGAGTGAAGTGTCTTAAAGAACTATGAGTAGCCAGGACAGGCGCTTCGCTAATCTCTAACACTTTCATAAAAGCTTTATCTGACACATGACTGATATCTATCATTACTCCCTGTTTGTTCATTTCTTTCACCACTTCGAACCCAAAAGGGCTTAGCCCGTCCTTCCATCTTTTATTTTCGTCATAAGAACTGTCGGATATGTGATTGCTCTTAGCGTGAGCTAAAGTAATATAATTCACTCCTAAATCAGCGAAATATTTTATATTTTCAAGCTTGCCTTCAATTGGTGCTCCATTTTCAATTCCATAGGCTATTCCTACCAAGTTTTTATTCTCCTCTAAAACTTTTATATCGGAAGGGTCATTAATAAAAGTAAATTTTTCAGGATTATCTTTAATGATCTCATTCATCATTCCAATTAACTCGACTGCTAAATTGAATGAAGTACCTTCCGTTTCAGTTCTGGCAGGAATAAAAATTGCAAAGAAAGGAAGATTCAAGCCACCTTCAATTGCTCTCGGGTAGTCAAAGTGATAAGAAGTATTTTTTGTGATGTCATCACTGGAGCCAGTATTATTCTTTTGACGCCAAATTTGAAAGGGGGTATCGATATGAGAGTCGATAATTATTTTTTCTTTACTAAAATCTTTCGCTTTTTGACTTAAGTCTTCTGAACAAGAAGTTAATACTAGGAAAAATAAAATTAGGTAATTTTTAAACATGTTTTATCTTTTAAATTTTTTTAAATATATCAGAAAATGCATTTTATTAAGAACAGCTAAAAAATAATTTTTGGCAAGTAAGTAGCTAAGAAAGGAAAATATGCAACTAAGCATAAAACAAAAATTTGAATAACGATAAATGGAAGAACTCCTTGATACATCGTTTCAGTTTTAATTTGTTCTGGAGTGACACTTCTGAGATAGAAAAGTGCGAATCCAAATGGCGGCGTTAAAAAAGACGTTTGTAAATTTATGGCCAACATAACACCTAACCACAATGGGTCAGCACCCATTGCCATCAAAATCGGCCCAACTATTGGCACAACTATAAAAGTTATTTCAATGAAATCTAAAATAAATCCTAGAATAAAAACTAACAGCATAACTAAGACCATAGAACCAAATAATCCACCAGGAATTTTGTTAAAAATATCGGTAATGAGTTCTTCTCCTCCTAAACCTCTAAAAACTAGAGAAAAAATAGATGCACCTATTAGAATTAAAAAAACCATTGATGAGATAAAAGCACTCTGTTTTGTGGTTTCAGAAAGGATTTTTAGGTTTAACTTTTTATGGAGTAAAGCAATAAATATAGCTCCAAGAGCTCCAATCCCTGCAGCTTCCGTAGGCGAGGCAACTCCGAAAATTATTGATCCTAAAACGGCAAAAATAAGAAAGAAAGGAGGTGCTAGTGTTGAAATGAGTTTAATAAAGCTTTCTTCTCTCGAATCATTAGTTGAAATAATATCTTCCTTCCTTAAATTAAAAATAAAATATAAACCATAAATAATCACCAAAATTAACCCAGGCACAATCGCAGCCATAAATAAATCGCCGACAGAAAGAGACTTGGCAACATAATTGCCAATTTTAAGTTGAGATTGTTGGTATGCTGTAGCTAATACGTCTCCCAGTATAACTAAAGCAATTGAAGGAGGGATAATTTGACCAAGAGTGCCAGTTGCAGCAATTAATCCGGTTGATATTTTTTCTGAGTAGCCTCTTTGCAACATTGCAGGCAAAGATATTAATCCCATGGCAATAACAGTAGCCCCAACTATTCCAGTGCTAGCCGCAAGTAGCGCCCCAACAAACAGAATCGATATGCCTAATCCACTTTTGTATTTACTGAATAGTTTTGACATTGAATTTAACAATAGTTCTGCGACTTTGGATTTTTCTAAAATTACCCCCATGAAAATGAATAGGGGAACAGCTACTAATGTTGCGTTCGTCATTATTCCGTAAAGTCTGTTAGGGATTGTTTCTAGAAGGGTAAGGTCAAATAGTCCAAAAATACTAATAAAAAGAGCAAAAAGAATTGAAACTCCCCCAAGAGTAAATGCAACTGGAAAGCCCATGAGAAGACTGAGACAAATTACAAAAAATAACAGCAGAGGTAAAAATTCAATCATTTATAAAGAAGGAAAGTATGTTTGCAAAACTTTGTAATAATAAAAGAATAGTAGAAATAACAATAACTGTTTTATAAAGATAAACAAATGGGAGCCCTCCAGGCTCTGCAGAGATCTCTTTTATTTCCCATGAGAAAGAAACGTATTCAAAAGAAACAAATAAAATAACCCATAACATTGGCTGAAGAAAAATTACATTTCCAATAAGATTAATTAATTTTTTTCTTCTTTCAGAGAATCTTCTGTACAAAATATCTACTCTTACATGTTGATCCTCTCTCATAGCGTATGCAGCACATATAAGAAAGGTAATTCCGTGAGAATAAATAATCAGTTCTTGCAGGCTTAAGATGCCTACTCCGAAAACATATCTTGCAATAACTACGTAAGCAGTTAAAAAGATCATTAGTACTAGAAACCAAGTACTGACTTTTCCTAGCAAGGTTGGAAAAAATATTAGTATAGATTGGCAAATTTGGTTAATATTTTTTAATATCATAAAAAGTTTTATTATATTTACATGTTAATAGTTATATCTCCAGCAAAGACTCTAGATTATTCTCCTTTAAATGCATCAATAGGTTTTTCAGAGCCCTCTTTTATTGGAAAAACAGAATCTTTAGTTAAAGAGATGCGTAATTATGATCCAGAAATGATTTCATCCTTGATGAAAATCAGCGAAAACCTAGGCTTCTTAAACTTTGAAAGATTCCAAAGCTGGAAACAAGATTCATCTCCTGGCCCCGAATCAAAACAATCTGCTTTTGCTTTTAAGGGAGATGTTTATAAGGGTTTGGACATAGCATCTTTGGATAAAAGTTCTATTGATTATGCACAGAATTATTTAAGGATTTTGTCAGGTCTTTACGGTCTGCTTAAACCTTTAGATTTAATCGCTCCCTATAGACTAGAAATGGGGACGAAATTAAATATAGGAGATTCAAAAAACCTCTATGAATATTGGACTTCTGATTTGACCAGTGCAATAAATAGAGACTTGAAGATTCAAAAAACTAAAATCTTGGTTAACCTCGCTTCAAATGAATATTTTTCAGCTTTAGACTCAGATAAGTTAGAAGCTGAAGTTATTTCTCCAGTTTTCAAAGATTATAAAAATGGTGATTACAAAATCATTAGTTTTCATGCAAAAAAAGCAAGAGGCTTAATGACAAGATTTATTCTGTCAAATAGTTTGAAAGATCCCAGAGATATAGAAAAATTTGATTATGAAGGCTATAAATTTTCTGAAAAATTATCTAAAGATAATACTCCGGTTTTTTTGAGAAATCTTTAGACTTAAGCTTTCTTTGCTTTTCCGTATTCTTTAATTTCTGCAATATCTTCGAATTCAGGTTCTCTCTTCTCGACTCTAGACATCATTGCTTCAGCCATATCTTCCTGAGGAAGCATTGCACCGCTCCAAAGAGCATTGAATTCAAGTCCGTCATTAACAGAGTGGTCTCTAGAAAAATTTAAAACAGCTTTTGTTCCATAAACTGCCAAAGGACTTTTAGAGGCAATCTCAGAAGCCATTTCTTTTATCCCCATTAACATAGATTCTTGAGAATCATAAACTTTGTTGACTAAACCACATTCCAAGGATTCATCAGCATGCATCCTTCTTCCGGTATAGGCTAATTCTCTTACTTTTCCTTCTGGTACAACTCGAGGTAGACGTTGAAGTGTTCCAATGTCAGCAGCCATTCCTATATTAATTTCCTGGATACAGAAAAAAGCATCTTTACTAGCAAATCTAATATCTGCAGCAGTTGCTAGATCTAACCCGCCTCCAATACAACCACCTTGGATACAGCACAAGACAGGAATTCTAAGCTTTTCGAGTTTTGATAAATTTTCTTGAAGTTCCATCGCAACTCGGTATAAAACTTCACCTGTTCTAGCTTTATCAGGCCTATTATCTTTTTTTTCTTCATCAGATCCCAATGTGCCAAAATTTGCTAAATCCATACCAGCACAAAAGTGTTTACCAGTGGAGGAAAGAATTAGAACCCTCAAAGAAGTATCTTTTTTTATTTCATCTAGTACTCTTGGCAGTTCATACCAAAAATTTAGCGTCATTTTATTAAATTCTTCACCCTTATTAAGTATTAGGTGACCAACACCATCTTTTTTACTGTAATCAAAACTTTCGTAATTCATTTAACTCTCCTGTTCTTTAGACTTTAAGTCGCTCACTAAACTATCAGCTATATCTTCTAGTTCGTCAATTAAATCATAAGAACTATGATAGGGCAGCACAACTTTTCTGCTTTTCTTACTAAGTCTTTTTAACCCCTTAGAAATTTCTTCAGCTTTTTTTACTAATTCTACTTCGTTTTTCATAGTTCTTAATATCTAGGAAATCATTGTAAATCAATTAGATAATTTTTAAAGTTACAAGATCTGATATGAAAATTTCTGAAATTGAATCCTCTCTACTTGATATTCTCAAACCAGCATCAAAGCTAGCCTTAGATTTTTTTGAAAATTATGAAACATTAAATTTATCAAAAAAGAGTGACTTATCTCCTGTAACTGAGGCTGATTTAGCAATTAACGAAATTATTTTGAAAGAACTGAAACACTTGACGCCTGAAGTGCCTATATTATCTGAAGAATTATTTTCTAAAAAAAACTTAAAAAAGAATCAAAATTATTTTTGGCTTGTTGATCCTTTGGACGGAACAAAGGAATTCGTAAATGGTTCGGAGCATTTCTCTATAAATATTGCTTTGATTAATAAAGGAGTTCCTGTTTTAGGAGTAATTTCTGAACCCGCTCAACATAAAATTTATATAGGCTCAAAAAATAAACCTGCAAGGTTATTTAGTAACAACGTTTTTCAAAATTTAAAACCAAAATCAACAACTAATGATTGCGTGGTAAGTGCCAGTAAAAATCATTCCACTAGTCGAGACAAATCTTTTCTTAATAGTCTAAAAAAAGATTATGAGAATATTAAAATGATTGAAAAAGGAAGCTCTCTTAAATTTTGCGATCTTAGTAATGGCTCTAGTGATTTTTACCCTAGATTTGGACCCGTTTTTCAATGGGATCTTGCTGCTGGACAGGCAATAATAGAGTCTTTAGGAGGTGCAATTTTTTTTATGAAAGCTAAAGACAGTTGCTACAGTTTTGATTTTGATAAGAAAATCAATGGATTCATTGCGTTAGCTAGAAAGGAAAATATTCAAAAAATAAGCAAAATAGCCAGTTTTTTGTAAAAATTGTACCTTTTTTAGAGTTTTAGACTTTGTATATAATTTTAATTATGAGATAAAATTCATGATATGGGTAAAGAATTACAGCCAATGGACGTTTCAGCACCAGGTCAAAACTTGGAAGCGTACTTATCTTCTGTTCAGAATATAGCAATTTTAACTCCTGAAGAAGAAAAGCGCTTAGCTGAAGACCTTTATTATAGAAATGACTTAGAAGCTGCTAGACAATTGGTAATGGCTCATTTGAGGTTTGTCGTGCATATCGCAAGAGGCTATTCTGGATACGGTTTACCACAAGCTGACTTAATCCAAGAAGGTAACGTTGGCTTAATGAAAGCAGTAAGAAAGTTTAATCCTGAGGTGGGAGTCAGACTAATCTCTTTTGCAGTGCATTGGATAAAGTCAGAAATGCACGAATACATCATAAAAAACTGGAAGATTGTAAAAGTTGCAACCACTAAAGCCCAAAGAAAACTATTTTTTAATCTCAGAAGTCAAAAGAAGGAACTAAATTGGCTCTCTCAGGATGAAATTAAAACAATTTCTAATGAATTAGGAGTTGATGAAAAATCTATTAAAGAAATGGAGTCAAGATTATCTTCATCGGATATGTCGTTTGATCCTCCATCCGAAGCAAACGACGACGAAGCTTCTTTTTCACCATCTGGCTTCTTAGCTGACGAATCAAAAGATCCAGCTGAATTAATTGAAAGAGAAGATTCTGAAGAATATAGTCATGAGCTTTTGCATAAAGCTATGTCTGCACTTGATTCTAGAAGTAAAGAAATTTTGATTGATCGTTGGTTACAGGATCAAAAATTAACTCTCCACGAGTTGGCAGATAAATATGGAGTAAGTGCCGAGAGAATTAGGCAGATAGAAAAAGCTGCCATGGAAAAAGTCAAAAGCTTTATTTCCTAAATTTGAGAAATTATGAGTGAATTAAGCATTGTCTTAAATGGCGAACCTTTTGAGTTACCAAAAAAAATTTCGATTGTTGAATTGTTTGATATTTTGGAGCTTTCAAGCAAGTTTATGGCAGTTGAAGTTAATAATGAGATAATTTTTAGAGATTCTTGGGAGACATTTTTAATCAGTCAGGGCGATAAAATTGAATTAGTTAGAGCTATTGGAGGAGGTTAATTGGTTAAAGATAAGTTTAAGATCGCTGGAAAAGAATATTCGTCAAGACTTTTAGTAGGAACTGGAAAATACTTAAATGAAAAAAGCGCAAGTCAAGCCATAAGAGCTTCAGGAGCAGAAATAGTTACTGTAGCAATTCGAAGAGTTGAAATAGACTCAAATTTAAGAGATGAATGCATTTTAAATTACATATCTCCAAAAGAATTTACAATTTTACCGAATACAGCAGGCTGCTTTAGCGCTGAAGAAGCAGTAAGAGTTGCAAGACTTGGAAGAGAAATCCTGTCAAATTCAAATTTAATAAAATTAGAAGTTTTATCTGATCCTAAATCATTATTGCCGCTAATGGACGAAACCCTCCTCGCTACCAAAGAATTGGTAAAAGATGGTTTTGAGGTGATGGTTTATTGTACGGATGAAATTGATTATGCCTTAAAATTAGAGGATTTAGGTTGTTGTGCGGTAATGCCGCTTGCTGCCCCAATTGGATCTGGTCTAGGAATTATTAATCCTGATGCGATAAAAGAAATCGTAGAAAAAATTTCTTGCCCAGTTTTAGTGGATGCTGGAATTGGAACAGCATCTGAAGTTTCTCTAGCAATGGAATTAGGCTGCGATGCGGTTTTATTAAATACTGCAATCGCAAGAGCAAAAGATCCTGTAATGATGGCTGAAGCAATGAGAGATGCTGCAGTGGCAGGAAGAAAAGCTTTTTTGGCTGGAAGGATTCCCAAGAATGAATTGGGTGCGCCAAGTTCTCCAGAAAAGGGCAGAGTCAATTCTTGAATCAAAGTATCAAAAGTTTCGTAAGGGCTCGCACTAGACTCTCAAAATTAAATAGATTTTTACTCAACAACTCACCTACAGCCTCTTTTTGTAAAGTTGAACATTTCGAAAGCTTTGATTGTAATCAATCAAGCGATAAGAGAATTCTTGAAATTGGGTTTGGCGATGGCGAGAATTTAATATCAAGCGCTCAAAATAACCTTAACTTTTTCTTCTTTGGGGTAGAGGTCTACGAGATGGGAGTTGCTAATATTTTAAAAAGTATGGAAACGAATGGAATAAGTAATGTAAAAATTATTTTAGGAGATGTTAAAGAAGTTTTAGAAAAGAATTCCGTTGAAGACTATTTTGATGAAATTTTAATTTTCTTTCCTGATCCATGGCCTAAGAGAAAACATAATAAAAGAAGGCTTGTTTCAGAAGATTTTTTATTTGAGATAAAAAAAATTTTAAAGAAAGACGGCGTATTAATTATAAAAACTGATTGGAAAGAATACGCTGAAGAAATTGAACAAAATGTAAAAAAAGTTTTCGGACGTTACAAAAAGTCGTTAGATAAAAAATCAAATCTAGTTACTAAATACGAAAAAATTGCTTTGAAAGAAAATAGAAAAATCACTTCCTTTGAAACTTATTAAGCTCTGTTAGCATTTTAATTGTTGATTCTGCACGATGACTCACTTTCATTCTCTCTTCAAATGAAATTTCGGCCATGGTTATGTTTGTATTTTTAATTTTAAATAGAGGATCATATCCAAAACCTTGGGCTCCTTTTTCTTTATTTCCTATAATTCCTTTAAGTTCACCGTAGGTGTAAATTTCTATTTTTTTCATAGGGTCATAAAAAATTAATACTGATACATATTTTGCCTTTCTATTGGGCTTATTTTTTAATTTTCTCAGTAACTTTTTATTATTGTCTTCGTCTTTAACATCTTCCCCAGAATACCTCGCAGAAAAAATTCCTGGCTCATTATTTAAACTTTCGACCTCTAAACCTGAATCGTCTGCTAAAACGGGAAGTCCTGAGATTTCAAAAGCTTTTTTGGCTTTCAAAAAAGCATTTTCTTCATAACTATTTCCTGTTTCGGGAATTTCGATGTCAGAAAACTCACTGAATGGGATAATTTTAAAATTCGAATTCTTGAATAAGAAATTAAATTCTTTTATTTTTCCTTCATTACTAGATGCTAAAACTATTTTCAAAGCTTTTGCTTAAGTTTATAAAGAGCAACTTCAGTAAATAGATTTGGAAACACTTTCATTAAAACTGAAGGCTTACCGTCGCTTCGAATTAATTTTCTTTCAATGATTTGAATATTTAATTTCTTGCATAATGATTCAAAGTCTTTAAGCGAACAGAGGTGAAGGTTAGGAGTTGAGTACCATTCATGTGGCAAAGCTTTGGAAACTGGCATCTTTCCAGTTAGTGCTAATTGAAATCTACATCTCAGGTTGGCAAAATTTGGGATACTTACAATACACTCGTTACCAATCCTTACAATTTCTTTTAGTGCATTTTCGGGCTTTTTCAATGCTTGGATGGATTGACTCATAATTACTACATCAAATGAGTTATCTATGAAATTGTCTAAACCTGCATCAATGTCCTGTTCAATAACGTTTAGGCCCTTACCCATTGAGAGTTCAATCTTTTTTTCAGAAATATCTACTCCGTAGCCCGAAACATTGAGATGATCTTTTAAACTAGCAAGTAATGTTCCATCACCGCAACCTAGATCTAGAACCTCTGAGTCTTTTGGAATCCAAGATTTTAAAATATTGTTCATTTCTTTAAAAAAGTCTTAATACTTTGCACGTATCTTTTATCAGGAAATAAAAAACCGTCATGTCCTTGATAACTTTTTATTTCTGCATAACTTACAGATTTTTTAGACGAGACAAGCGCATTTACAATTTCTTTTGAACGTTCTGGAGAAAATCTCCAGTCTGAAGAGAAAGATAAAATTAGAAAATCTGAGGTAGTTTTTTCAAGCGCTTTATTTAAATCATTCTCATAATCTCGAGAGGGATCAAAATAATCAAGAGCTTTTGTCATAAGTAAATAAGTATGTGCATTAAACTTATCCGAAAATGTGTCTGCCTGATATCTCAAATAACTTTCAACTTCAAATTCAACATCAAACCCGTATTCGTAATTTTCTTTCTTTAAATCTCTACCAAATTTTTCCTTCATCATTTCTTCAGATAAATAAGTAATATGACCAAGCATTCTCGCTAATCCGAGACCTCTCTTTGGATGATAACTGCCTTGATCAAAATCTGGATCGGTAACTATTGCCTGCCTAGCAACTTCGTTAAAAGCAATATTTTGAGCGCTAAGTTTGGGTGCTGCAGCGATGACAATACTTTTTTTAATATGACCCTCAAAATCTATAGCCCACTGAAGCGCTTGCATACCTCCAAGACTGCCACCAGCTACCGCATGCCAAAAATCTAAACCTAAGTGTAAACGTAATAGATCCTGGCTTTTGACCCAGTCCTTTACAGTGACCAGCGGAAAATTTTTACCGAAGGGTTGAGAGGTTTCTGGATCGATTGAGCTTGGACCAGAAGAACCGTGACAACCTCCGAGGTTATTTAAGGAGACAATAAAATATTTATTTGTATCAAAGGCTTTATTGGGACCAATTAATTCATTCCACCATCCTGATTTGTCTTGTTCATCATGAGAATAACCCGCAGCGTGATGATTCCCACTTAACGCATGACATATCAAGACCGCATTAGATTTGTCTTTATTTAATTCTCCATAGGTTTCATAAATTATTTCAAAACCTTTTAGAATTTTTCCTGACTCAAGTTCAAAGTTTTCTTCGAATTTAAAGAATTTTGGTTCTATTATTCCTAGACTTTCACTTTTCATTAAAACAAACCTGGTAGTTCTAGATAGAATCTAAAGTTATGGATCATGCGATCGACTTGAATCAAAATAAAAAAGACAATGATTGGAGAAAAATCTATCCCACCCATTGCTGTAAATCTCTGAAAGGGTCTTAAAAGAGGTTGAGTGATGCCATGGCAAATGATTAAAAAAGCATTATTACTTGAAGGAGCAATCCAACTTCCTATTATTGAAATAAATAGTGAATACCTTAATACTAAAGAAATAGTTAAAAAGACACTTAAAACAGACCAGGATATTGACTCGATTGAATTAGTTTCTAGAGATTGGCTTTCTACGTAAAGATAAAAAGACAAACCTTTAAAAATAATAGACAAGGCCAAACTTGCAAGATCTATCTTAAAAATAACTGGCAAAATTAACCTAAATGGTTTCGTAAAGGGCTCTAAAATTGAAAATGAGTATTTTACTATTGGATTCAAGAAGCTTAATTCAAAGAACCTAAATAAAACGTAAATAAGAAAAAGTATTGAGAGCAAATTAGAAATTACAGAGGATACGAACAAAGGGTCCATTATTTATCTCCTAAATTTTTTGATTGATTAATAGCGTCATCAATCGCTAATTTCCATATTTCTTCCATTCCAGAGGATTCAATTTTTTTGAGAGCTGCTTCTGTAACTCCGCCCTTAGAGGCAACCATAGTTTTAATCTGGTTAAATGAAGGTTTGCTTTGAGAATTATGGATTTCATAGGTTCCCCTCAAAAGTTCACTAATCATAGGCTCAGGCTCTTCAAATCCATTTGATAAGGCGATTTCTGAAAGTAGGTTTCCTAAATAACTTATGTATGCAGGACCTGCTCCAAAAATTGAAGTAAAAGCGTCAAATTTTGATTCTTCTATCTCAACACATTTACCTAACTTATTTAAAATTGTCTCTCCAATATTATTTTCAATTTTTTTTGCAGAGCAAACAGCAATAGGACTAACACCGCTGCTAATTCCCAAGGAAGGCATGGCTCTAATTACATTAGAAGTTGATAAAAGTGTTTCGAGTTTTTTTAATGACATGCCTGCAATGAAAGAAATTATTAATTTATCTTCTATAAGATCTCTAATTTTATTTAAAACTTCTTCTGCCTTATTGGGTTTTATAGTTAAAAAAATTACATCAGAATTTTTACAAAGATCTTCAATCGTTTGATATGAAATACCCAGCTTCTTAATCTCTTCATTTTGAATTGGATCTGAAGCTGAGATGGAGTAAGAATCTTTTAAGCCAAAAATTGCATGTCGCCCTAAATTACCAACACCGACAAAACCTATATTCGTATTAATGTCTTTCACCAAAAATTCCCGTTCCGATCCTAATAATAGTTGATCCTTCCTTCAAAGCAATTTTAAAGTCTTGAGACATTCCCATTGAAAGTTCTATCTTATTTTTTTCTGATAAAGATAGTTTATCAGCCAATAATGATGCTTCTTTATATAAAAGCACTAATTCATTTTCTTTAGCTTTCACACTTGGCATAATCATTAATCCTTTAAAGTTCAAGTTCTCTAATATTCTTAATTCATTTAAAAAATCATCTAGCTTTTCTTTATGTATGCCGCCTTTATTTTCGTCATCATCTAGATTAATTTGAATTAAAACGTTAAGTTTTTTCCCTTTAGGTACATATTTATTTAATCTTTCTGCAATTTTTAATCGATCCAAAGTATGGACCCACTCAAAATTTTCTGCAATGTCTTTACATTTGTTTGACTGGATTTTTCCAATAAAGTGCCAAATTATTTTCTCATCTTTTAAGGTAGTAATTTTTGGTAAGGATTCTTGCAAGTAATTCTCACCAAAATTTTTTACTCCTAATTTAGTTGCTTTAAATATTTCGCTAGCTGGTTTCTTTTTACTGACTGCAACAAGCGTTACTTTCTGATTTTTATTATTGTTAGTTATCTCCTCAATATCGATTAAAACTTTCTCAATTTTGTCCTTCATCGTAGAGTCACATTTTTTCTGGAGCATTTATTGAAAGAATTTCTAATCCTTGTTGAAAAACTTTTTTTAGAGCAAAAACCAAAGCAAATTTAGCGTCCCTTAAATCTTTATTATCCTCAATAAATTTATTTGCATTATAGTAAGAGTGAAATTTTGAAGCTATCTCTCTTAGATAGAAGCATAAAGGATGAATTTCCAAATCCTTTCTGCATTGTGAAAGTACATCTTGAAATCTTTCTATTTCGTTAATAATGTCAAGTTCGTTTTCTTTAGCGATGAGTTTTAAGTTATCTAATCCATTATTTTGGTCAATAATGAGTTTCCTTTTCTTAACTTCTTTTTCTAAGCTACAAATTCGAGCGTGAGCATATTGAATATAGTAAACAGGATTATTTTTATCCTCTTTTTTTGCAAGATCGATATCAAACTCTAGAGCTTGATCGCTCTTTCTAGCTAGGAAGAAAAACCTAGTAGCCTCCACGCCGACTTCATCTATGAGCTCTTTCAAGGTAATAAACTCGCCTTTTCTAGTAGACATACTCACGTTCTTTCCAGATCTCACTAGTGATACGAATTGAATAATTAACGTTTTGAGCTTATTTGAATCTAGTTCCAAAGCCTCAAGAGCACCATTTAGTCTCGGTATATATCCGTGATGATCAGCACCCCAGACGTTAATTAGTTGATCAAAATCTCTTTCAAATTTGAATTTATGATAAGCAATGTCAGAAGCAAAATAAGTAGGGTCTTGGTTGTTTCTTATTAAGACACGGTCTTTTTCATCATTAAATTCCTTCGATTTAAACCAGAGAGCTTCGTCTTGTAAATAGGTGAATTCATTATTCTTTAACACTTTGATTATTTTCTCAAAAAAGCTTCCGTCGTCTGAATCTTTATAAAGATCTTTCTCACTAACCCAATTATTATGATGAACTTTAAATTTAGAAAGATCACCCCTGATTTGATCCATTTGTAAATGGATACAAAAATCGACAAATTCACTAAATTTTGGAAAAACTATGTAAATTTTGTTTATCAAATCTAAAGGATTGGATTGATCTGTAAATTTAAGATCTTTTTTTGCTAAATATTTATCTAAAAATTTTTCTTTTGCTAAAAAAGCGCACTCTTTTATATAGTCTCCTTGGTAACACTCTTCTGGGAAATCAACTTTAACTTTGAATAATTCTTGGTACCTTAGAAAAACACTTAAAGCCAATACGTCTGTTTGAAGACCTCTATCGTTAATGTAGTATTCTTCAATTACTTCATCGCCTGTAAACCTCAAAAGATTAGCCAACGCTGAACCAAAAGCAGCTCCTCTTCCGTGACCAATATGTATCGGACCAGTTGGATTGCTAGAAACGTACTCTATTAAAATTTTTCTTGGCATCTTACTTTTGAAGGAAGATAGATCATTACTCAAAAAATTTTTTAAAAAAAACGATTGAGCTTCTTCCGTTAAAAAGAAATTTACAAAACCTGGACCTGCAATCTCTACCTTTTCCAACCATTTTTTTTTCGGAAGATTTTTTACAAGATTTTCTGCAATTATCTTTGGCTGTTGCTTTAATTCTTTTCCTAAAATCAAAGCAACGTTAGAACTCCAATTTCCATGAGATTTTGTTTTTGTTCTAGATATATCAAAATCTAAACTCTTTTTTTTATAATTTTTTTTAACAGACGCTAAGAGTATCTCTCTTATTTCAGATTTCATTTATTTACTCTATTTTGATATTCACAATTTCTTGTATCCACTTTAATCACATCACCAGCTTCAATAAATAGCGGTACTTTTATTTCAATACCATTAGATAGCACTGCTTCTTTAAGCGTGTTAGTTGAAGTATCGCCTTTAAAACCTGGCTCAGTTTCAGAAATTTCCATCTCGATAAAGTTTTGAATTTCAACGTTAATAATTTTGTCTTCCCACATAGATATTTCGTATTCGTCTCCTTCTTTCATCCACTTAATTTTTTCTTCTATTAAGTTTTTTCCTATGTTGATTTGTTCGAAAGTGTTTGAGTTCATGAAAACTAAATCTTTTTCTTCTGAATACAAAAATTGCATTTTTGTTACTTCTATATCTGCTTTTTCAACTGACTCGCCAGTTTTGAAAGTTTTATCCAATACTTGAGAAGTCATAAGGTTTTTATATTTTACTCGCATTACTGCTTGGCCTTTGCCAGGTTTATGAAACTGATGTTCTAAAATTTCGCATAAATTATTTTCAATAATTACTTTCATGCCAGTCCTAAACTCATTGGTTTGAATTATTGTCATTTTTTTAGATTTTTTTTTAAATTAGAGTTAAAATTTTCCGCCTGCTTAAAGTAATCATTTTAATTGTTGCAAGATAAATTTATTTTACTTAAAGTGGGAGCTGAAAGGGGTAATTTGAATAAATTTTTTATTAATTCCCTTTTTTTTGTAGGTGAAGAAAATGAAAGAATTAATAAAATTTATATGCAATAAAAAACTTTTAGCCTTTATTCTAGTTTTATCCTCCTTAAATTCATTCTCCCAAGTTGATCCAGTTTTACAAGAAAATAAAGTGAGAGCTGATAACGCTGCAGCCTCTCAAGTCAAAATCGATTCATTTCAAACAAAAACAGACAAGGATGCTTCTGAATATAAGGGTGTAACAAAGCAGATTGAAGGTTTGAAGGTATATAACGCACAAAAGAAAAAACAAATAAGAAGACAAATTGAAAGAATGGAAGAAATCGAAGAAACAATGAAATATGCTGCTGTTCTTCAAAGACAGATTCCACCTTTATCAAGAAGAATGCATGAGGGCTTGTCAAAGTTTGTCGAATTAGATCTCCCTTTTCGCAAGGGAGAAAGGACAGAAAGGCTTAAGTTTATTAAGGATGCATTAGACAATCCGACAGTATCTCCCGCTGAAAAATTAAGACAGGTATTAGAAGGCTTCAACGTAGAAGCTGAATATGGAAGAAAAATTGATACTTATAAAGATACCGTCATAATCGATGGTCAAGACAGAGAGGTTAATATTTTAAGAGTTGGTCGAATGGTTTTAGCTTATCAAACTACCGATTTAGATGAGACAGGTATTTGGAATAAAGAAACAAATAGTTGGGAAAGTTTGCCTGGTAGATATCAAAGACCCGTTAGAGATGGCATCTCAATGGCTAAGAAACTTAAAACAGTCGATATGCTTGAATTGCCAATCCCAGCAGCAGAGGTGATTCAATGAAAAAAATCACAAGAATATTCTTAATTTTTTCTCTAATTTTTTCGGGAATAATTTTTACTCAAGAAGATACTGAAAAACCAGAAAATATTGCCCTTGATTTAGATCAACTTCTTGAGCTTGTCAAACAAGGTAGATTTGCTGAGTCTGAAGAAGCTGCAGAAAGAGAGGCCAGATTTATAAGAGAAAAAAATAGGCAAGCTACTTTACTTGCTAACGCTAAAGCAGAAAGATCTAGACTCGAAGCTGAAGCTTCAAGATTGGAAGCAACTTTTGAGGCCAATGACGCCAAACTTACCCTTTTAGAGGATCAATTAAAAACCAGGTTGGGATCTCTCTATGAAACGTTTGGTCACTTACAAGGAGTAGCATCAGATACGCAAGCAACTTTTGAAACTTCAATAACATCTGGTCAATTTGGTAAGGAACGTGAAGCATTCCTGGACGATTTAGCCAAAAAAATGGGAGAGGGAGTAAGTGTTGCAACTATAGAAGAGCTGGAAAGATTATGGTACGAACTTTCTCGAGAATTAATCGCTTCTGGAAGCGTTGAAAAGTTCACAGCTACCGTAATTGACAATAATGGAGATGCTTCAGAAGAAGAAGTTGTAAGAATTGGAAACTTTAACGTTGTTGCAGAAGGAGAATATTTAACTTATCTAACAGGAAGAGGAGCGTATGAAACTCTCCCAAGACAACCAAGTAGATTTTTAGATGGATCATACGACATATTTGATGAAGACTCAGGTTTTGTTCAATTTGCTGTTGATCCTACAGGACCTCAAGGAGGAGCTCTTTTAGTAAATTTAATATCTCTCCCATCATTTTTTGAGCAAATTCAATATGGAAGAATAACTGGTTACACGATTATCTTATTGTTTTTAATTGCTACAGGAGTATTTGCCTGGAGATTTTATTCTTTATTTACTATTAACAGTGCTATTAAAAAAGAGGTTAGCGGAGAAGAATCTAGCGACAATCCATTATCTAGAGTGTTTGCGGTAGCTAGAGACAATAAAACAGATACCGAAACTCTGGAATTAAAACTTGCCGAACAGATTCTTGTTGAAAGACAATCTATTGACCAGTACATATGGGTCGTTAGGTTAATTTCTGTAATTTCGCCCTTGTTAGGTTTGTTTGGAACTATTATTGGTATGATCAACACTTTCCAAGCCATAACACTTTTTGGAACCGGAGATCCAAAAACAATGGCTGGAGGTATTTCTGAGGCTCTAGTTACAACGATGCTAGGATTAATGAGTGCAATTCCTACAACATTTATGGCGGCAGCATTAAGCAATTACTCTAAAGGTATTCTTTCAGTTCTTGAAGAACAAAGTACCGGAATGGTTGCAGCTAGATCAGAAGAAACTCAAGAGATTTCATCCGTCTAAGTTATGGCTTGGTTTTATAACCTGCAATCTATCCTTTTCGAATTTTTGGAAAAAGGTGGCGGTGTTGTGTTATTAATAGCTTTTCTAATTTTGATAATGTGGTTTTTCATCTTCGAAAGAATTTGGTACTTCCAATTTATACATCCTTCAGTTGAAAGAGATACTATTCAAGAGTGGTCAAACGTTAAAAAACATAAATCCTGGGAAGGACATATGATTAGGGTTATGTTGATTTCTAAGGCTGAGCAACAAATTAAAAATAATATTGAATTTATAAGGGTTTGCGTTGCTTTAGCACCTTTGTTTGGGTTGCTTGGCACTATAATTGGAATGATCGAAGTATTTCATATTTTAGCTGTTACAGGTGGAGGAGACGCTAAAGCTATGGCTGGTGGAGTAGCAAGATCTACAATACCCGCGATGGCAGGTCTTATGGCAGCTATCCCAGCAAGCATTGCTGCAAGATGGTTAGATAGTAATGTAAAAAAGAAAACAGATTTACTTTCAGAACGTTTAACATACGAATAATTTATTATGAGAAGATCCCTTATCAGCCAGGCTGTAGAAGAAACTGAAGAACCAAATATTACACCTATGTTGGATGTAGTTTTCATCTTGTTAATTTTCTTTATTGTTACCGCTAATTTTATAAAAGAACCAGGCTTAGAAATTAACCGTCCAGATTCAGAAACTTCTGAGATTACTGAAAATGCTGCAATTCTTATTGCTATTGGTGCAGCAGGTGAAATTTATATGGATGGAAGAAGAATAGATGTTAGACAAGTGAAGGCTAATGTTATTAGATTGATTGCTGAAAACCCACAAGGCTCTGTGGTGATTCAAGCTGATGTGAAATCAACTGCTGAAAAAATCGTAGCTGTTATGGATGAAGTTAGAGAAGCTGGAGTGGTTGATATTTCAATTGCTTCGGAACCTAATTTTTAAATGATCAATAAATTTTTAAATACAGATTTAGACAATATTTACCAAAAATATGGTCTCGCTGCAGCTGCAGGGACAACAGTTTCTCTTCTTTCTTTAATTTTAATGGCAGTTTTAATTGCAACCGGAGATGTATCTTTAGACGAGGTAAAAACTAGAAAAATTGCTGACATCGTCATGCCTCCTCAAGATTTAGAGCTTATTGATAGTTTCGAAAGACCTGAAGAGGCCGAACCAGAGCCCGATCAACTTCCTCCCGACGTAGATATTGAAACCATTGAGGATTTTGATGACTCGATGAGTTTAAATTTTAATTTCAAAGCTAGAAGACAAGGAGTCTTTGCCGACGGCTCTTACGTACCAATATTTCAAGTCCCTCCCCAGTATCCGAGAAGAGCAGCGGAAAGAGGAATTGAAGGATGTGTTTTGTTGGAATATACAGTTACACCACTTGGGGCGGTTTCTGAGCCAGTAATAGTTGAAGCCAACCCGCCAGGTATTTTTGATAGAGCTGCAACAAGAGCTGCGTTAAGATACAAATATAAACCACTTATAAGAGATGGTGTTGCTGTTGCAGTAGAAGGAGTTAGACAAAGAATTACTTTTATACTGGAAGGTGAAGGGAAAGGGCCTGGATACGTTCCTGAAAACTGTTTGGAGATGATGTAATGAACTATATTAAATTTTTATTTTCAGCTTTAATTATTTTTAGTTTAAGTCCTTTATTAATTAGTCAAGAAAAGGAAGAAAGAGAGTATAAATTTCCAGGTTACACTTTGAGTAAGTGCTTGAAGGGGTATGATATTGCAAAACAACCGAAGAGAAGAGTAGCTAAACTTCCTAGTCAAAAAGCTCAAAAATATCTTAAAAGACTCTATCCTACTCTAGAAGAAGATAATCTAATTCTCGCTCTTGAAATATTAAATCAAATGAAAGCTGATCAAGATCTGACGAATATTGATAGAGCTCAAATGTGGTATTACTTCGCGTATGTTAATTTCAGCCAGGATAATTTGAAAGCAGCAGAAAAAGATTATTTCAATTTCTTAAAAATTGATGAAGCTGACCCAAGGCTCAAAGCAAATGTAATTTTCAGTCTCGCACAGATATCTTACTCAAGGGAAGATTATCGAAAATCAATTGAAAGGATGAAAGAATGGCTTTCTATCGAAGCTAATCCTAGCTCTACCGGATTTGATATTATGGCTGCAGCTCATTGGCAGTTAAATGAGAAAAAAATGGCTTTAAAAAATGCTGATACAGCAATGTGTGTAGCAAAAGCTAATAGTTCTAAGCCAAGAGAATCTACTTACAATCTTCTTTTAGCCCTTTATAACGAATCAGAAAAAACTGACGAAATGCTTCCTCTTTACAAAGAGCTA
>Ga0208390_1000014_pt1 | contig 46625 bp, 29 predicted proteins | sample Knorr_S7_td_Surf_FD_185594 | JGI IMG/M metagenome (GOLD analysis project Ga0208390, IMG submission 185594) | Marine microbial communities from Southern Atlantic Ocean transect - Knorr_S7_td_SurfaceA_ad_6m_LV_A (SPAdes) (version 2) | ecosystem: Environmental > Aquatic > Marine > Oceanic | place...
CTAAAAAAAGAAGAACTCGTTCAGTTGAAATGTTTGAAAATCTAATAGCATCTTATGAAAATCCGCTTGAGGGACTCAAACGTTTTACTCAAGCATATTTAGCTTGTGTGAGTGCTGTCGATGACAATGTAGGTAAGGTAATTAGCGCTATTAATAATAGTTCACTTAAGGACAATACAATAATTATTTTGACGAGCGATCATGGCTGGACTATGGGACAAAAAGACCATATTTATAAAAATTCGCTGTGGGAAGAAAGTACAAGAGTTCCCCTTATTATACGTGTTCCAAGCATTAGTGCTCCAAACTCCATAGTGAATCATCCTGTTTCATTAATCGATTTATATCCAACAATGCTTGAACTTGCAGGAATTAACAATGAAACAAAAAAAAATAACAAGGGACACGAACTTGATGGATATTCTTTAGTCCCTTTTATAAAAAATCCTTTAACAACAAATTGGGATGGTCCAAAAGGAGCCTTATCAGTAGTTTACAGCTCCGATATAAATCAATATATACCGCAAAACCACCACTATTCAATAGTAACAAAAAATTTTAGATACATTGTCTATAATACTGGACAAGAGGAATTATATGATAAAATAAGTGATCCAGATGAACATGTAAATTTGATTTATAAAAACTCTCATCCAGAAACTAAATATCTTAGAGATTTGATAAAAAGTATTACTTACCCAATGATTCCACAAGGAATAAGTTTGGTTGAAAACAAATAATTTTTTTAAAATTAGTACACTTGCTTTTGGTTTTTTTTAATTAGTATTTTTACTAAAACTCTCTTGATGCAACTTAAATACTCAATAACTGAAAATGATGAAAATCAAAGTTTTTTTGCTGAGCGTAAGACCATCCCTTATTTTGGTGTTGATTGGCATTATCATGAAGAATTTGAATTGCTATACCCAATAATTGGAACTGGAGTAAGAATTGTTGGCGACAGTATGGAATATTTCAACGAAAACGAATTGGTTCTTTTAGGAAGTCAATTACCACATCTATTTAAAAATGAAATAAATGATTCCTCCAGAGAGGTTGATTATATTGTTATAAAATTTAAACCATATATAATAAATGCATTTGTGGATAATTTTCCAGAATTTTATAAAATAAAACAAATGCTAGAAATTGCCAGAAGAGGACTAATTTTTGAATCTATGGATAGTTATCTTCTGCTAAAGGATATAACTAGAATTTGCGAGTTAAGAGGGGCTGATCGTATAATTCAGTTATTAAAAACTTTAGTTAAACTATCCAATATTAATCAAAGAAGATGTCTAGCTTCAGAAAATTTCTATCCTACTACTGGTAATGCTGATAAGGTGGACCGCTTACAGCGAGTAATTAACTTTATTGCTAAAAATTATGTTAAAGAAATTAGTCTAAAAGAATTATCAGACCTAACATTCATGACAACAAATTCATTTTGCCGATTCTTTAAAGAACGTACTGGTAAAACTGCTTTTCAATTTCTTCGAGAATATCGAATTAGCAGGGCATGTCAAATGATTATAAACAGTAGAAAATCAATATCACAAATTTGTCATGATACAGGTTTTAACTCTTTTTCAAGTTTTAATAGAGTTTTTAAGTCAGTTAAGGGGCTTTCGGCAAGCGAATATAAAAGTAAATATAAAAGACTTAATAGTTTATAATTTCAGTTCAAACTGTTGGAATACCCAAGAACAATCGATGCAATTATAAGAACAGCCAATCCAATTAATAATAAATTAAAAGGTTTTTTAGCATCCCTCCACTCTCCAGCATTGTATGCCCATATGTTACTAACAATTAATGATAAACCTAATAACATTGGCCATCCAACAATATTACCAAGATTATTGTCTGAAGCACCATTCATTAATGCAGCGCCTTGGCCGTACAAGCCAAGTGCAGCAAACCAACAAAGTCCAGCAATAATAGACCACATGTATGCTTTTTTAGAACCTGAAATTGAAAAGTTTGACCAGCTTTTATTCTTAAAAATTAATACTAAACTGTATGAAGCATTCATTGCATAAGCTCCAATAAATACGATAAGCCAAGCAATTAAACTTGCATTGCGTCCATTAACTCCATAGTTATCAGCTATAGTAGTAACATCATCATTCACATTTGTATGACCAACAGCCAAAAGAGATGAAAGAATTCCACAAACAACTGCAATTCCAATACCTTTTAAAATATTTCCACCCGAAAGTGAAGAATTTCCTTGAAGTTTGTCCCTGTCAATTCCAGCTTTTGCAGTAATCACAACACCAATTATTGTAATAACTAGTCCCGATATAACGTAAGGAAATTGTGGTAAACTTGTTGCATTTTCGTTCTGTAAAAGCGGAATAAGTGCTCCAAGCGTTCCAGCTATTCCCATTACAATACCCATTGTTAATGATAGACCAATGTAAGGAACGCTAACTCCAAACATTATTCCTCCAATTCCCCACAAAAAACCAAATAAAATTGCTATATAAGCTGCATGTTTTGCAATGGGATCGGAAAAAACATCAATTATAATTGGACTAACGTTTGGTACTGAAATAAATGTCCACAAAAGAGGAAATAGTACCATAGCAACAGTGACGTGTACTAACCACCATGACTCCCACTTTAAAGGTGACATATACTTCATTCCAACTCCAAATGAACCTTGAAATATACTTGCAATAATTACGAGTAAAAAAGGTAAAATAATTAAATCCATATTATAGTTTTAGTTTATTAATAATGTTTGTGTATGCATCCATGATAATGCCAACATCGACAGAATAGGCAATGTACTGAACACCAATGTCAGACCATATTTGAACATCATCGGGACTCTCACAAAAAGTCCCAATAATTTTATTGCAATCTTTTGCTAATTTCACTGATTCCTTCATTTTATTAATAACATCTGGATGATTTATCTGTCCAGGGAATCCACATGATTGCGATAAATCGTATGGGCCAAGAAAAATTACATCAATATCATCAATTCCCATAATTTCTTTTAAATTATTTATACCATTAATTCCTTCGATATGTACAATTGTTAGAATTTCAGAATTTGCAGAATCAAAGTATTTATTTTTATTTAATTTTGAGTACGACGCACTGCGTACGTACCTACACATTCCGCGGTCTCCTTTGGGATAATAATAACTTGAATTAACTACTTTTTGTGCATCTAACACATTATTTATCTGTGGAACTTGTACTGACTGTACACCGATGTCAAGTATTTGTAAAATATTAGTCGGACTATTTTCTCGAATTCTAACTACCACTTCTAAACCATGCGATTGAGCAGCATTTAAAAGATTTTGAATAGACTCAATACTTAGTGGACCATGTTCCATATCAAGAATAACAAAATCAAAACCTGCCAGGGCTGATATTTCAACTAAACTAGTTGAGCTAATTTTACAAAAAGGGCCAATTACTGAATGTCCATTAATTAGTTTTTCTTTGAGTTTATTTTCTTTCATTCTAAAGTGCTATTGAAACTCTTTTTTTTACTAAATAATCATCGAGTGCCAGGTGTGAGCAATCGTGCCCAATGCCACTGTTTTTGATTCCACCATGTGGTAAATATATCGCATATTTTACTCCATTTACTTGTACTTCGCCAAACGAAAGTTCTTCTGAAAAGCGTTGAATTCTTTGATTATTATTTGTAAAAATATACGATGCAAGTCCATATTCAGTATCATTAGCGAGGGACAAAACATCATCATCATTTGCAAACTTCATAAAAGGGGCTATGGGTCCAAATGTCTCCTCTTTAAAAAGTAGCATTTCGGTTGTCATCTCAGAAATAACTGTGGGTTGAATCCAGTTTCCTTCCTCTTTTCCTTTTGGAATTTTCCCTCCAGCTAATAGAATTCCGCCCTTTTTAATCGCATCATCTATCAAAACAAACATACGATCTCTGTCTTTTTTTGTTATCATCGGACCCATATCTGGCTTTTCATTAATTCCAAAACCTAGTTTTATTTTTTTAACTCGATCCACATATTTTTTTAAAAAAATTTCGTAGATGCTAGTGTGAATGAAAAATCTGTTCGCAGCAACACAAATTTGCCCACTATTACCAAATTTCAAAGCTATTGCCAAATCTAGTGCCTTCTCAACGTCTGCATCCTCAAAAACTATAAATGGTGCGTTTCCACCCAACTCCATGCTCAATCTTTTAATGGATGTTGCACTGTCCGTAATAACCTTTTGACCTGTAGCTGTTGATCCAATCATAGTTAGTACGGCAGGAATCTTACTTTTACTCAAGGTTGTTGCAACTTCTTCTGTTGGACCAGATAATATATTAACTACACCGGCTGGAAAATCAATATCATGAAGAATTTCACCCAACACATAAGCAGAAAGTGGAGACAAGGGTGAAGGTTTAATTATAATGGAACAACCAGAGGCTAGAGCAGGTCCGAGTTTGAAGCCAACATTTAGAAGTGGAAAATTCCATGCCAAATAGGCCACTACAACTCCAGCAGGTTGTTGAATCATTTTATGAGTATGTGTATTTTCATAATCTGGGATTTGCTCATCTCTTAAGTTTTTCATTGCATTAGGATACCACTCTAGGGCATTGGTGATAGCTTCAATATCTTCAAAAGCTGCCTCATAGGTTTTACCCATTTCATAAACTATAGACAATCTCAAAATATGTTCTTTTTCAATGACAGCGTCACGAAGTTTTAGCATCCACTTAGTTCTTTCTTCTAAAGACAATTTAGACCAATGTTTAAAACCATTTACCGCAGAGATAAGTGCATTTTCAGCATCTATCTTTCCAGCTTGCGCTACTTGAGCTATTGGCTTACCATTTGCAGGACAAATCACATTCGATTTAGTCATTAGCTCGCCTTTAATTAGCTTACCACCTATATACATTTTTTTATAACCAAATTCCATATATAAATTATTGCAATAATTCTTTAATATCAACTACCCCGATGTTATGATTTACAAATTTGTGTAGTTCGTCTTCATTAACTTCTAGGCCGAGCCCAGGTGAACTAGGTACTTGAATTTTTCCATTTTTCATTTCTAATTTAGGAAATGTAAGCTGCTCACGCAATGCATTTTCGGTTTGATCGAATTCCAATAAAAAATCTGGGCTAAACATTCGTCCAGGAAGTGATTCCAAATTTGAAATAAAATGTAATGCGACATGTATTCCTATAGAACTACCCCATGTATGAGGAACTATATCAACTCCATAAGTTGATGCTAGTGATGCGATTCTTTTAGCTTCAGTTAGTCCGCCACAAGCACATATATCAGGTTGAATAATATCAACGGATTTGTTCTTTAATAGCTGGTGAAAACCAAATCTTAAGTATTCACACTCACCTCCTGCAATAGGAATGGTTGTTTTTTGTCTTAATTCTGCATATTGTTCGTAAAACTCAGGTGACACTGGTTCTTCAAACCATGAAATTTCGTATTTCTCAAGTTTTTTTGATAATTCTAATGCCTCAGTGTAGGTGTAGGCATGATTGGAATCTATCATCAATTTTATATCGTATCCAATAATTGAACGCAAGTGCTTTACATTACTAACGTCTTTTGAAATACCGAGACCAACTTTCATTTTAATTGCCTTGAAGCCTTTTTCTAAGTACAATTTCGCTTCAACTTCAAAATCTTTTGTAAGGTTATCTTTTTCTGTAAAATACATTCCTGTAGCATATGGAACAACATATTTCCTTTGGACTCCACCAAGCAGAGAACCAACAGATTGGTTCAATAATTTTCCTTTAATATCCCATATTGCTATATCAATAGCGCTCATTGAAGCAACCAATACACCTCGACGAGCAAAATCTAAAGTTTTACGATACATCTTATTCCATATAACTTCGTTGTGTAATGGATTTTCTCCTAAAACTTGAGCTTTTAGAAATTCAATACCAGACTCTAAAATATTCGCAGGTCCATAGCCTTCACCCCATCCATAAGTACCATCAGAACATGTAATTTTAACAATGCAAATGCAACGCTCAGAGTATTCCCACTGAGAAAAGAAAAAACTTTTTTCTAAAGTATCTTTTAAAACATAAGTTTCTATTTTGGAAATTGTTATCATCAGTAATAAATTTCAATTCGTAACTATAAACTATTAAGATTTATTGTAAAAATATAGAGTAAGTTTAGCGAAAGATTATTCTTTTATTAATTTTCTAGTAATAATTTTACCGTCATTTGAAATTGCTTTCAAAATATAAATTCCGCTTTTTAGCGAATTTACTGGAATTGCTTGGATATACTTTTCACCATAAACTTTTTTTCCTGTAATTGAAAAAACCTCAATTTTTTCAAATGAACTATCACTACTTATATTCACAATATTATTAGCAGGATTCGGGTAAATTGTAAAATTAGAATCAACAATATCGCTTATTGATGCAGTAGAACATGTTGTACAAGTAATTTCAACATTATCAATTCTCATCGACGCACTTCCAAAATTTTGAATTATTCTAAATCCATGGTTTGTACTGGCATCTGCAGTAAATGTTACTAATTTTTCGTTGTAGGCAGAATTTACAATCTGAGTTGGTGACTCAACTATCAGATTAGAACCGCCATTACCATCAAGAAGGTATGCAGCAATTTTGAGACCTCCATTAAATGTTCCTGCTCTTTTTGCTTGGATTTTAAATTCATATGTTTCACCTGAAATCAATTCAAAAACTTGTTGTATTGCTTGAAAGGCTCCTGTACTAATTTCAAGATACCAATCTGAGCTATTATAGCCCTCACCAGCATTATTAATTGTTTTGACAACAGCAGTTTTTCCAGCTCCTCCAGCAAATACTTGCCAGTTATTAAGTCCAACAATATCAGCGTCATTTGTATATCCAGACTCGAAGTCTTCACTTAAAAGAGTTTGTTGGGAATAAATTTGAAAATTAAGTGAAAAACAAGTAATTAATAATAAAGTAGATAAATGTTTCATAAGCTTATTTTAAAGTTTAACTAATTTATAATTGTCAATAGAAACTTTAGCTCCCTCAGCAAATCTAAAAATTATTAGAGAAACTTTTGTTTGATTTTCAGGAACAACAAAATCAATTTTATTAGACAACCATTTGTTTGATTTTATTTCTTTTGTAGCAGATTCAGCAATTTTTTTTGCATTGTCTCCAACGCCATAGGTAACAGAAAAATTAACTTTTCGTTTCCATGCTGCATTATTTACAACTCGTGTGTCAACATTCCAACTGTACGAAGCGCCAGGTTCCAAATCAAATTGTTTAACAAGAAAAACTTTTTGTTGTTCGGATGAGGTAGCAATTTTATTGTTATTCTCTTGCTTTACAATCCATTCAGATTTATTCCATCCTTGAAATTTTAAACCACCTCTTTTTGTCAGTTGAGTACCAACATTTAATTTTTCGAAATTTAAATTATAAACAATTTCTTGTGAAACTAAAGAAGTTGAAAAAAATAAGATTAGTATTGATTGAAAGAAAAATATTTTCATAATTTTTTTGTTTAAATATTATTTAATTTACAAAACAACCATTATTTTTTAGTACTAACTTTACATTAATTAACATTTTACATACATATATTATCATAGAAATGATTGTTAGAGAATTAACTTCAAAAAATGGTTTATTTTGGCATAAAATTTAATTGATTTTATGAAAAAGTCCTTTAATTTTATATTACTAATAACCTTTCTTTCTTCTCTCCTAAATTCTCAGGTTCCAGATTGGGAAAATCTATCTGTTTTTAAAGTCAATACTACCAAACCACATGCTCATTTTGAATTGTATGGTTCTAAAATTCAAAAATTAAACAAAAAAAAATCAAATTTAGAAGAACTATTGAACGGTGAATGGAGTTTTAAATTATTTAAAACTCCCAAAGAAACACCACTTAATTTTTATAAACCTAATTTTGACCGTTCAGACTGGAAAAAAATACCTGTTCCTGCCAATTGGCAATTTCATAGCGAAGATTTTCCAATATACTCAAATATAATTTATCCCTATGAAATTAATCCACCTTTCATGCCTAAAGATTACAATCCTGTAGGTTGTTATTTTCGAACATTTACAGTCTCAAATAACTGGGATAATCATCAAATTTTTTTACATTTTGCTGGTGTAAATTCTGCGTTTTATGTATGGCTTAATGGTAAAAAAGTTGGATATAGTGAGGGTAGTAAAACTCCTGCAGAATTTGATATTACCAAATACTTAAAAAAAGGAGAAAATGAATTGGCTTTACAAGTCATTAGATGGTCAGATGGCACCTACCTAGAAGATCAAGATTTTTGGCGTTTGAGCGGAATTGAAAGAGATGTTCGTTTGTATGCTAGCCCAAAAAATGCATCCATTCGGGACTTTACTGTACAAACTAACTTGAATGAAACCTATGACTCAGCAAGATTAAAATTAAATGTTTTACTTTCAAATTTTTCGAATGTAAAATCCAAAGGAAGTGTTTCATTTGAACTAATGGAAAAGGACGAAACTATTTTGAAATCTACAAAAGCATTTAATTTAAAAAAATTAAGTCAGAAATTTTTAGAAAGTATTTTAATGGTAGATAATGTCAAGCTTTGGAGTGCTGAGCAACCAAATCTCTACACCCTTTGGATTAGAGTTTTTGACAAAAAAGGTGTTGAAACTCATGCCTTAAGTCAGTCAGTTGGTTTTAGACAAACTGTCATAGAAAATGGCCAATTTCTTATAAATGGAAAACCAGTTTTGTTTAAAGGAGTTAATAGACATGAGCATGATGAATGGACAGGTCACGTTATTACAAAAGAATCTATGTTTCGTGATATTAAAATAATGAAAGAAAACAATATCAATGCAGTTAGAACTTCACATTACCCTAACGATCCATATTGGTACGAGCTCTGTAATAAATATGGTATATATGTAATTGATGAAGCCAATATAGAAACTCATGGATTTCATTACAAGAAGGAGGACACGCCTGCATACAAACCTGAATTTGAAGCAATGCATTTAGACCGAATAGAAAGAATGGTAATTCGTGACAAAAATCAGCCAAGCATAATCAGTTGGTCGATGGGAAACGAAGCTGGGGACGGTCCAGTATTTGTTAAGGGCTATAATTGGATTAAAAACTATGATACTACAAGACCTGTGATGTATGAAAGAACCTCTGAGCACCCATATTTCAAAACTGAAAAAATAGAAATTGAATTGGAACCTCACACTGATTATATGTCGTGGATGTATGCCCCAATGGAAATGATAAAAAGCGAATATTTAAATAGATTTCCCGACAGACCTTTTATTTGGTGCGAGTACTCCCACGCGATGGGAAACAGCAATGGTAATATTTCTGATTTGTGGGATATGGTTAGAAATGAACGTCAAATGCAGGGTGGTTTTATTTGGGATTTTGTTGATCAGGGACTTGCGGCAATTGATGAAGACGGAAAAAAATATTGGAAGTTTGGTGGCGATTTTGCGCCTGACAAATATCATACTGATGGCAATTTTTGTTTAAACGGAATTGTAAATTCAGACCGTACACCGCACCCAGCACTTGATGAAGTAAAGTATGTTTATCAAAATGTGCACGCAACTTGGGCAGATAATTCTAAATCACAAATTGCACTATTCAATGAAAACTTCTTCACATCTTTAAGTAATTACGATTTAAAAGTTGCATTACTTGAAAATGGTGTGGAATTAGAGTCATACAATCTTAATTTACAAACTGCACCACAAGAAACAGAACTTTTTGAACTTTCTTTCAAATCTGATTTGAATTCAAATAAAGATTATCATGTAAATATTTATGGGTTACTAAAAGATGATGGACTAGTTCGAGAAAAAGGTCATATTGCTTTTTCTGAACAATTAAAATTAAAAGAAGCAAAAACACAATTTATTTACAACAATTATGAGAATGATATTCATATTACAGAAAGTGAAAATGAACTTAAATTGAATTCTGGAAAATTATCAGTTGAATTTGATAAAATAAGAGGAGTCTTAAAAAGCTTGTCTTTTTCAGAAAAAGAATATTTGCTAAAAAGTCCAAAACCTCATTATTGGAGAGCTCCTACAGACAATGATTATGGTAACAAAATGCCAACAAGATTAAAGGCATGGAAAAATGCTTCAGAAAATCAAAAATTGATATCATTTGATTACAATAAAATAAAGAATGGTTTTCTGGTAGAAGCTGTTTTTGACTTAATTGACGTAAACTCAGAAGCAAAAATGACATATCTGATTCAATCTGAAGGAAATTTAAAAGTCACACATTCATTGAGATACGGGGGTGGTATTGATAATACTGAAATTCCAAGAGTAGGAGTAAATATGCAACTTTTATCTAACTTAACAAATGTTGAATGGTATGGCAGAGGTCCACATGAAAATTATATTGACAGAAAGGCATCCGCATTTAAAGGAATATATAATTTTCAAGTTGAAGATATGAAATTTGAATATGGTAGACCTCAAGAAAACGGATATAGAACAGAAACAAAGCAATTAATTTTATCTGATGAGAATGGAAATGGTATTGAATTTAAAGGACTTCCAGAATTTTCATTTGCAGTACACAATAATCTGACAGATGACTATGACGATGGAGAATTCAAAAAATCAAAACGACGTGACAAACAGAACAAAAAAGTTATGAGTCACTTAAATGATATTAAACCAAAGTTACTACTAAACCTAAATATTGACTTAGGTCAAATGGGAGTTGGTGGCGATAATTCATGGGGTGCAAAACCACATAAAAAATATTTATTAAAGCCCAAAAATTACTCCCACTCGTTTATAATTAAACAAAAAAAAATTAAATAGAAATGTTAAAGAAAACCGCATTATGTATTTTTTTTATAACTCTATGGAGTAATATTTGTTCACAAAACAAATACTATTTAAGCACTTCTTTAGGAGATGATAATAACAATGGAAACATTAATCAACCATGGAAAACATTAGCAAAAATTAGCAATACCAGTCTTGGGCCTGGGGATGTTGTATATTTTAAAAGTGGAGATACATTCAATGGCCATTTCGAAGTTAATGGTTCTGGAACAAAAGAAGAACCTATTGTCTTAACGTCATATGGAAGTGGAGAAAAACCCATAATTAGTGGATCTAATCACAACGATGGTGGAGGAGACTACAAAGAAGCAATTTTGGTAACTAATAATGATAATATAATTTTTGATAATCTAGAAATTCAAAATCACAGAACTATTTCTAGAACTGGAGTGGGTGATTTGGTAAGTTTTGGTGTATTAATTGAGGTAAATCAATCAAATAATAATTTGAATAATTTTTTGTTTCGAAATATGACTTTTAAAAATATATATGGACTATACTGGGTTGATCCTTCAAATCAAGGTGCATTTAATGCTTTTGAGGTTTCTGGTATTACTTTTAAATCAGGAACAGGAGGTATAATAAATAATGTAATTATTGAAGACTCGTACTTCACAGATTTACAAAGAATTGGTATTCATATTAAAAATATTGCTGGTAAAACATCAAATAAAAGAAATAAAAATTTTATAGTAAGAAATAATGAATTTTTTCAAACTGGTGGAACCTGTGTTTTACCTATAAGAACTGAAAATTGTTTAATTGAAAATAATATTTTTAATCAGCCAGGTGCTAAAACAAATGATAAAATGATTGGAAGAGGTAGTGCTGTATGGAACTGGTATAGTATTAACACAATTATTCAACACAATCAAAGTATAAATGCAAAAGGAATACTTGATTCACATGGTATTCACGTCGATCACTCAAATATCGACACATTTATTCAATATAATTATATGCAAGACTGTGAAGGGGGATTTGTTGAAATTCTTGGTGGAAATCAAAGAGCAGTTTATCGCTTTAATATAAGCTTAAATGATGGTTGGCGTGTCAACCCAAACTGGACGAACAGTGACCACACAATTTGGTTGAATGATAAAATAGGAGGTGGTGAATCTGGTCATCCTTCATATGACAGCTATATCTATAACAATACTATTGTGATAAATAAAAATGGAAACGAAGCTTTTGATACTGCCATAGACATTAATGGGGTTAACACTAGAATTTTTAACAATATATTTTACGCAATTAATGGCTCAGGAATAGGAAATCAACAGGGAAATTACAACGATCCAAATCTAATGATAACAAACAATCTTTTCTATGGAAACGTCAGAAATAATTTCAAAGCTAAAGATTCAAATAAAATTGAGGTTAATCCAAATTTTTATGATGAAGGCAGAAATGATTTTTACGGCTTTCAAATCAATGCTTCAAGCCAGGCAATTAGTAATGGGCAAAAATACATTGGAAGCTATTCACATCCTGCTATTCCAGTAGAAGCTTCATCAATATTTGATAATGTTGAAAAGTATCCTTCAGTTGATTTTTTTGGAAATCCTCTTTCAGCTGACTCTAATCCAAATATAGGCGCAAGTAATGCTAAAAATGGAGAAATTACACTCACAAATATTGAAATGAAAAGAAACAAAAAAATTCATGTTCAAAATCCAATGGTTTATGACAAAGTTATTTTGCAAGGAATTGATAAGTCTTATCGATACAGTCTCGTAGATTTAATTGGACGAGTACAACAGTCGGGTCAATTGAAAGCTAACCAGGTTGAGATTCTATTAAATCAATCTCTGAATTCCGGGATTTACGTACTTAAGATTGAAAATGAATACAATTCATATTCTGAAAAACTACTGGTACATTGATATTAAAATGATTAGGACATTAATTTTTTCTGTTTTTTTTATAACAACATGCGGTTGTCAAAACTCCATTAACACAAGCCCTGATGATTCTGAAAATATGAATCCTATTCTAAGCCATATTCCAGAGAATTACTCTATAATTAAAGAAGATAACTTTGATTTTTTTAGCTCGGAAAATTGGTCCAAAGGACTTACTCACGATGATGATAATTCAATTAGAATGCTGTGGAATAGAAATACTGGTGGAGAGCATTTACTAAATGATAAATATGCTGGATATATTTTGGACGAAAATGTTTATATATCAGATGATGGACTTCTTTATCTCGAGAATAGAAAAGAAAATGTTCAAGGGACTAACCCGGTTGGTGACTTTGAATATTCTACCGGATGGATAAATTCTTTACAAAAGATAAATTTTAATGGTACAGAAAAGGGAATCTATATTGAAATTAAAGCCAAGTTCCCTAAGGGAAACAAAGTTTGGCCTGCAATTTGGTTAATCGATGATTCTGAAAATAGGGGTTGGCCCCCAGAAATAGATATTTGGGAATATTTTGGTCGTTTTTTTGACTCTAACAGACAGGACTTAATGTATATGCGATATATATATGGTTTATGGAATGACAAAAAGAATCATAGTGCGGCTATTGAAAATTTTCATGAAATATATAACGCTTCAAACGAATTTAAAATTTATGGATTTCAATGGACAAATGAAATTATGAGATGGTACATTGACGGAGCTCTTGTGCATGAAAAAAATAGTGGATTTGAAATTCCTTTGTCAGATTGGCCCAATAAAAAAATGTGTTTGGTTATTAACAACGGATTGATGAGTGCGGTTGCAGAAGAAGACACTATATTTCCAAATTCATTGATTATTGACTACATCAAAATTTTTCAAAAAGATGATTAAATTGTTCTTATAATAAGCAACTTTTATTAATTATATTCTACCAAAATAATGCATATAGCAAAGCTGTGATTGTTAACACTCCAAATGCAGCAACATTAAAAGTTTTATCTGTAGCAAAAAGTTCTTTGGTAATTATGATTCCTTTTGAATTGTCTTTGTTGCCTTCAAATTTACTAATCAATGCTATAACTAATAAAGTTGCAATACAAGTCAGCATCATTTGATTCATAAAAGGGATATTCACAAACAGAACTGAATCAACCCAACCATTAGGAGCGACTTTAAAATACATCGCAATTGGAATTGATAGAATTACACCCCATATTGCAGCATTATTTGTAGCTTTTTTGTAAAATAGACCCATCAAAAATACTGCTAGTATTCCAGGACTTACCACTCCAGTATATTCCTGAATAAATTGAAAAACCTGACCCAAACTACCCAATTGTGGGGCAATTAACATTGCAGTTATTAAAGCAATAAGTGCAGCTAAACGACCAACTTTAACCATTTGTTTATCACTTGCATTATTGTTAAACATTGATTTGTAGATATCCATGGTAAAGATTGTTGAAGTTGAATTTAACATAGATGCCAATGATGATACAATTGCTGCTGCTAAGGCTGCCAATATTAGGCCCTTTAAACCCACTGGAATAAAGTTTTTTATCAACCAAGGAGCAGCATTGTCATTAGCTACATTTCCTGCGCTACCTAAAAATCCTTCACTACTTAACAAAGCCATATTCAAATTTCCAGTATTGGGGTCGAGATTCATTACGTAAGCAATTATGCCTGGTAAAACAACTATAACTGGAATGATTAACTTCAAGAAAGCAGCAAATACAATACCCTTCTGCCCTTCTTTTAAACTTTTTGCTGCCAAAGTTCTTTGAATAATATATTGATTAAATCCCCAATAATATAGATTTGCAACCCACATACCTCCAATAATTACAGCTAAGCCGGGTAGGTCCCACCATGCATCTTTTCCATTTGGTGTAATAATTTCACCTTTTGATAAAATCATAGAAAATCGTTCCGGAGCTTTTTCATAAACAAATCTTAAACCATCAATAAAACTTCCAGAATCTGTTACATTGGCTAGGGCAAAATAAGCCATTAGAAGACCCCCTACAATAAGTAAAACGACTTGTACAACATCTGTCCAGGCCACTGCAGCTAGACCCCCCCAAAGTGAATATGCTGCTGCAAAAAGACCAAGACCAACAATACTATTTAAAAGTATACTTCCATCCCCATTACCAATAATAGTATCTAAGGCTTTACCTCCTAAAAATAGAACAGTTGTAAGGTTGACGAAAACAAATAGTGCAATCCAAAATACTGCAAGTATAGTTTTAAGGTTGGTACTATATCTTTTTTCAATAAACTCAGGAATAGTGTATAAACCTTTTTCAATAAAAATGGGTAGAAAATATTTTCCAACAACAAGAAGAGTTATTGCAGCCATCCATTCATATGAAGCAATTGCTAGGCCTAAAGCAAAACCTGAACCAGACATTCCTATGAATTGTTCAGCAGAAATATTAGCTGCTATGAGCGATGCACCAATAGCCCACCAAGGTAATGACTTGCCAGCTAGAAAATAATCTTCTGCGCTTTTAATTTCACCTTTTTTTTGTCTAGACACAAAAAGTCCAATCGACAATATGAGAAGTGCATAGGTTGTAAAGACTAAAATATCAATTGTTGAAAAATCCATATTTATTTATTTTAATGGTTTATTTATATTTTTTTAAATAATGAGTTTGACTGCAGTTTCGTAGCATTTCCGCAGCTTGCTCCGCTGTAATATCACGCTGAGGTTCGGCAAACATTTCGTAACCAACCATAAATTTCTTTATTTCTGCAGAGCGCAGCAAAGGTGGGTAAAAAGACATGTGCATATGCCAAAAATCACTTTTATGATTATTAGTGGGGGATTGATGAATTCCCATGGAATATGGAAAAAATGTATTAAATAAATTATCATATCGAACTGTTAATTCTTTCAATATGGAAGCATAATCAAGTACTTCTTTTTGTCTCAATTCTAAAATCGAGGGAACGTGTCTTTTAGGAATAATCATGGTCTCATATGGCCAAACTGCCCAAAAAGGAACTAAAGCAACAAAATTATCATTCTGTATAATAATTCTTTCCTTAGATTCAATTTCTTGTTTTAAATAATCTGAAAGTAAACTTTTTTTATTTTTTTCCCAATATGTTTTTTGATTTACTATCTTCTTTTGAACTTCATTTGGTATGGATCTCTGAGCCCAAATTTGTCCGTGAGGATGCGGGTTAGAACAACCCATAATCTCACCTTTATTTTCGAAAATTTGAACATAATTTATATTTGGGTCACTTCCTATTTCGCTGTACTCATTTTGCCATAATTTTATAATTTCAACGATTTCATTTACTTCCAACAGAGAAATACTTGAATTGTGTTTTGGTGAATAACAAATTACTTTACATATCCCATACTCGATTTTGGCTCTTAACAAACCATCTGAATAAGCATCATTTATTTTCACTTTTTTTAATGCAGAAAAATCATTGATAAAACTATATGTCCCAGTGTAATTTGGATTTTTTTTACCTGCAGCGCGTTTGTTTCCTGGACATAAATAGCAATTTGGGTCATAGTCCAAAGACAGTAATTTTTGAGGTTTATCTTTCTTACCCTGCCAAGGTCTATTTGTTCGGTGAGGAGATACAAGAATCCATTCCCCCGTAAGAATGTTTTTTCGCCTATGTGAGGAATTTTTAAAATTCATTTTTATATTGTTTTGGTTGCCTCTACACCATTAGAAATAGCAACAATAATTGAGGATAAGTTAATATTAAATTTTGCTTTGTATGCCTTATTAGCTAATTCAATAAATTCATTAACATAAGTTTCTTGTACCAGGTTAATAGTGCAACCACCAAAACCACCGCCCATCATTCTGCTACCAATAACATTAGAAATATTTTTTGTAAAATCAACTAAAAAATCTAATTCTTTACAGCTGACTTCATAATATTTTGACAATTCACGGTGGGTGTGATACATTAAATTTCCAAATTCCTCGATTTTACCTCTTTGAATTAACTCTGCCGCTTTTAATGTACGTTTGTTTTCTCTTGAAACAAATAATGCACGATGGTAGATGTTTTTTTTGAAGTTTTTTTTCAAAGAAAAAATTATTTTTTCAGGAACATCTGCTAAAAATTTATACTCATTATATTGATTCTGAATAATTGATAATGCCATATTACATTCCTGCCTTCTAATATTATATTCACTAGATGCTAAATTATGCGAGACATTTGTATTTAGTAAAACAATTTTAAAGGCTTTAAAATCAGCATCTATTAATTTGTAATTTAAAGTTTCACAATTCAAAATAAGGAGTTTTTTTATTTTACCCATTATTACTGCGAACTGATCCATAACTCCGCATTTAATCCCAACAAAATCGTGCTCAGCAGCATGTGATATTTTAATAAGCTCTAAATCGCTTAAACCTAAATCAAATAGTTCATTTAACCCTTTTGAAAAACCACATGACAATGCAGCCGAAGAACTTATTCCTGCTCCTATTGGTAAGTCACTGGTAATAAAACATTCAAAACCACCCAATTTATTATTACATGTTTTTTTTATTTCATTGATAACGCCATAAATATAATTTTCCCAATGAGTGTCACTCTTGACTAATGGTTTGTCAATATCAAACTCAAACTTACCTTTGTCGAAAGATTCGACTAAGCATAAATTTGAGTGTGTTTTATTAAAATTCAAATTTAATTTTCTATTAATTGCAGCTGGTAAAACATTACCTCCATTATAATCAATATGTTCTCCAATTAAGTTTATACGACCAGGAGAAAAAACAGTTACAGAATTGATGTTTTTTTTAGACATTATTTCAGCTTGTCTAATTTGCTATCTAATATTTTGGAAAATTTTGATTTAACCTGTTTAAATTTATTATTTGATGCTAAATTATTCCATTCATTAGAATCCACATTATGATCGTAAAGCTCTTCCCTACCATTAGAATACCTTATGTAACGATATCTTTTTCCTCGCACTGAAATATGCTGCTCTCCAGGTTTTTTAGACCTCCAACTAGCAATCACTGTAAAAATATTTTCGGGTCCGTCCCATTTTTTTGTGTTTGGTTTCTTCAAAAAAGGCTCTAAACTATATCCATCTAATTGTTTTTTACCGTCAATACTAAGTTCTTCAACATTATTCCCAGATAAAGAAACAATTGTTGGAAAAATATCTATTAATGATACAGGATGTCCTACTTTTTTCCCAGCAGATAGCCTATATTTAGGTGCTTTAATAATAAGAGGTACCCTAGTTGTTTCTTCCCATAGAACATATTTCCATAAATACTCTTTTTCACCTAAATTATATCCATGGTCGCTAAACAAAATAACAATTGTATTTTCTTTAAAGTCTGAATCATTTAGGGCATTCATTAGTTCGCCAACTCTATCATCAGCAAATGCAACACTAGCCAAATAAGCTTGTAGATAATTTTTAAGTGCTATTTCTTTGGATTCATATCCACTCAACAACCCGTCGTAAGCTTTTCTTCCTCTAGACTTACCATTTTGTTTTAGGTTGTTATCTTCTAAATAAGTATCCATATTATCATTATCCATTAAATCCGGAAGTTGAATGTCTTCGATTGGAAACAAATCAAAATATTTTTGTGGAACTACTAAAGGGGTATGTGGTCGATGCAATCCAATAGCCATAAAAAAAGGTTGTTTATTGTTTTTTTTCTCCATTAACTCTAATTGTTTTTTTGCCCATATTGTACTTTTTTCATCAGTCATCAAATCCCTATCATTATCGTTAATATAAAGAAACTTACTTTTTTTCCAATCACCAGAAAACCATCCCTCTGCTCCCGGTGCATCATTTGAAGGTAAAACAACTGGAATATTTGCTAAAGAAGTGTAAGTAGCATCAAGTGAACCTAGTTCACGCATGCCTAAAGGAGACAAAGGATGAGGAACAGCCTTTTTGCCATTATATGGAATTGGCCCATAGTCTTTTTTTACACCAAGTATGCTCCACGCACCTTTTTTGGAACTATGAAAAACCTTGCCTGACTGCATGTCAAGATATCCCTTTTGTTTTAAAAATTCAGGTAGAGTAGTAGCTTTGGCTAACAATTTATTTTTTAACCAATTGTCAAAACCCCACATTCTAGAACGAAGTGGTGAAATTCCCGTCATAAAACTAGCTCTTGATGGCTGACAAACTGGAACATTAGCGTGTGCATTAGTGAATAACACTCCCTCTGAAGCAAGTTTATCTATATTAGGTGTAAGTGCTTGTGGATGACCTCCAAGTACTCCAACGTAATCGTTTAGGTCATCCAAAACAATCATTAAAATATTTGGTTTTTCTTGTGCGTATGCTGTAAACAAGAGAACATTAACTATAACTGCAAAAAAATTAATCTTGATTTTCATATTTATAAACTCTTTCCCACCAATTATCATTTCCTAGTGAAGGGTAATACCTGTCTTTTAATCCTTTATTCCAAATATTCCATTTTTCTTTCAAGTCTTTTTCCAAATTAGGTTTGGTTCCAATTAGATTATTTGATTCAGAAATATCAATTTTTAAATTATATAACTCAAAGTCAGATTGCTTGTTGTTTTTTAATAGTTTGAAATTACCTCTAATAACAGCCATGGCGCCTTGCTCCCATTTACGCCAGAATAAATATTTATGTGGCTCACCTTTTTTTTCACCTGTTAAATAAGGAATAATATTAACTCCATCAAGTGGCATTTTCTTGTTTTTTTTAATTTTCAATATATCAGCCATGGTAGCCATTATATCCAAAGATGAAATAGAATTTTCATATATAGTGTTTGGAGGAATAACTCCTTTCCATTGAATTGCAAATGGTACTCTTAATCCTCCCTCATAAACCGATCCTTTAGTACCTTTTAAAGGATAATTAGATGAAGAATTATTGTGAGCTCCACCATTGTCAGACAAAAAAACAATGATTGTGTTTTCTTCAATACCCTTATCCCTTAGAGCTTTTATAATTATACCGACTCCATCGTCAACGGCACTTACCATCGCTGCGTAGGTTTTTCTTTTTTTATTCTTAATGTTTAAAAAACGTTTGAGATATTTTTCAGTTGCTTGGAGTGGATTGTGAGGCGCATTGTACGATAAAAACAACATAAAATTTTGATTTTCGTTGGCTTGTTTCTCAATGAAATCTACTGCAACAGAGCTCAACTCGTCTGTCAAATATTCATTTTTGTAATCTGTTACTTGGAGTTTAGAGTAATTTTCATATAGTTTGGTCCTATACCATCGAAACGGCCTATCAACATAAAATAAATCCTCAATTGTATAATCTTTTGTGAAATAATTGTGACCACCCGATAAATAACCATAGAAATAATCAAAACCCCTATTAATTGGATGAAATTTTGGATGTGTTCCAAGATGCCATTTACCTATAATTGCGCTTTTATAGCCTCTTGTTTTCAACATTTCAGCCATTGTCATTTGATTTAATGGTAAACCAGCAGAATCATTTGTTGGATCAATTGTAGGATTGGTAGTATAACCGAACCTATCTTGGTATCTTCCGGTAATAAAACCAGCGCGACTAGGCGAACAAACCGGAAACGAAACATAACCGTTAACTAAATTAGCACCATTAAAAGCAATGGAGTCAATATTCGGAGTTGGTATATCTTTACAACCATTGAAACCAACATCCTCATATCCCATATCGTCGGTCATTATAACAACCAAGTTTGGTTTAGGTTGACTCCAAACGAATAGTACAAATACCAAAGTTGTAATATTAAAAAAATTATTACTCATCTTAAATTAATTTAGCGCTTGATTTAGTTGTTTTCTCAGTTTTTTTAGTTTATGTCTGTATTTCTTACTTCCTGCTAGATTATGCCACTCGTATGGATCTTTTTTATTAAAATATAATTCTTCCTTACCATTTGAATATCTTATATATCGGTAATTAGTAGTTCTTAGGGCGTAATTTTGCTGGTATTTGTTTAGCTTTTTTCCATAATTACCAACCACAATTAAAGCAGCACTTGGACCATTCCATGATTTTACTTTTGGATTTTCTAAGAATGGCCTAAGTGAAAACCCACCTAACTCACCACCCTTAGAGCCTTTAACTGTAGATCCTTTTAGATTACAATAATCAATTAGTGTGGGATAAACATCTATTAAAGAAACAGGATGCTTTACAACCCCTTTAACATCGCTGTTTGGAATTCTAAAAATAAAAGGTATTCTACTGCTTTCTTCCCAAGGTGAATTTTTAAATAAATGATTTTTCTCACCCATATGCCAACCATGGTCACTAGTTAAAAAAACAATAGTATTTTTATTTAATCCAGTTTCATCTAATGCATCTAAAATTTTTCCTACTTGGTCATCAACAAAAGTTATACATGCCAAATATGCTTGTAAAAAATGCTTTAGTGCAAGATCTCGATTTCCACCATATGAGTCAACCAAAGCCTTTAGTAAAAGTGGTCCTTTTAAGTTACCTCCCCGATAGCCATAAACTGTTTTAACGTCACCATCTAATGATAAATCGCCTTGAAAATTTTCTTTCCAAAATGTATCAAATTCGTCTCCGTCTAGCCATTTGTCTAATTCGATTTTGTCAATTGGGTACATTTCAAAATACTCGTCTGGAGCGTGAAGTGGAGTGTGTGGACGAACGAAACCTACTCCCATAAAAAATGGTTTTGAAGAAGGATTTTTTGCAATTTTTTTTAATTTGTTAATAGCCCAATCAGCATGTTTTTCACCCTGTAAAAGATCTCTATCTTCGTCACTAATATATCTAAAAGGTTTCAAATCCCATCCATATACCAATCCTTTGTTCCCATATTTACCATTACTAATCCCACCATCAGAAATTCTTCCATATGAGCCATCTATAGTTCCAATTTGTCGATATGGGTCTGGAACATTTGGTAACACCCCAACCTTTTCGCCATCATAATAAAAAGGACCATAGTTGTGCTTGGTGTTATTTCCCCATTGTTGCCAATATTCAGACGGCTTTCCATGTGTAAGTTTTCCTGTACCTAATGTCTGGTAACCATTTTCTATAAAATATTCCATGAGTGTTTTATTGTGTTTTAAAACTGGTTGATTTAATAATGGTGTCCAACCAAAATCTGCAGATTCATGGGGGTAAACACCAGTAAAAAAACTATTTCTAGAAGGTTGGCACACTGGAACATTGGTGTGTGCATTCGTAAATTGTACTCCAGATGCAGCTAATCTATCCATATTAGGAGTTTTTACATGAGGATGACCACCTAGAGCTCCGATGTAATCATTTAAATCATCAGCCATTATGATAAGAACATTGGGCTGATTTTGTATTGAATACAAAAAAGAAAATGAAAACAATAATAAAAGCAATTTAAGTTTTAGCATGTTTATTTTCTTAAAATTACACTCATTTAAATTAAATATTCAATTAAATTTTAATATGTTAAAAATTACCAATAAATACATCCCTATTAACAAATAAGTCTAAAGTTCTATTTGTTTTATGTAATCAATTTCAATCAATGAATTTTTTTCTCCTTCGAACAAGATACTCACTGATTCACATCCTAAATTCCAAACTTTTTGTTCAATTGGAATTATTAATTTTTTAAATAAATTGTCTGAAATATAATTCAACCTACCTAACTCACCATTGTTGCTGAAAATTGAAATTTTAAGATTTGATTCTGATTTCAACGAAATGGTAAAGGCTTGTTTTGATCTCGAACCTTTAATACTTAATCCATGTCTATTAATAACTACGTTTTCTTTATCAAGATTAAAATCTAAATATCCTAAATTTCCCGAAAGGTTGGATAAAGTATCTTCTGAACTCCAACCTTCAGTTTGCCATCCCCCACAATCAAACTCATAAAAAAGTATCCCGTCATCAGGATTTCGTTTGTTGTTAATTTCCCATCCGTCCGACAAACCATCACCATCAGAATCTTTTCTATATTTTTCATATTCAGGATTAATTCCATATCCCCAAGAATTATCTTCTCCATTAGCCTTTAAGCTTTCCACAGACTCACTTGTAAAGCCCATATCTCCTTTAGACAACCAATCAAAAAGTAACGTACGGTGCATTTCAAGTTCTTCATTAAATTTTGGATTTTCCGCTAGATTATAAATCATTTCTGGATCTTTTTCCACATTATAAAACTCTTCTCTTTTGCGCTCACCAAAGTAAATTTCTTGATGTATTTCTGAGAGTTTTCCATTTTTATATAAATGATGCATATTTTTAGTATACATTTTATTGTCTCTATATTGAGGCTGTAACAATATGCGATCTAGCAAATAATTTCTCACGTATCTATAATTATTAGTCCTAATAGAGCGAACCATATCAATTGTGTGATCTAATCTATCTCTATGTGCAGCAACATATTTACGAGCAACAAAACTATCAGCAAAAAGATTCTTTCCTTCATACCAATAGGGGATTTCGATTCCAGCCCATGCCAAAGTAGTTGCTGACAAATCAAGCATGTTGATTATATCATTTCTAACTGATTTTTTTAAAAAATAATCATCAGGGCCCATTATAATAAATGGCACTCTTAAGCCTCCTTCAGTTAGCATTTGCTTATGTCGCAATAAATTATTTGCCCCATGATCAGAAAAATAAACAACTATTGTATTTTTAGACAAACCAGTTTCTTCTAATTGCTTTAAAATTTCACCAATAATTTTATCATCAATTCTAATGGCTTCATAATGCTGTGCTACAACCGATTGAAAAATCTCATTGTCAGGATAATCATTTGGAACTCTTACTATTTTCGGATCTACTTTTAATGAATCGCTTAATTTATCAGTATTGTTTTTACCTCCTCTTAATTGAATTTGACCAAAAAAAGGCTGATTATTTATCAGTTCCGATAGATCCTTTTTATCTTTTAAATCAAATGTATAAACACTTGATTTATTCCAAACAAAATTATAGTCAGCTTTGCCATAATTAAATGTTTTATAGCCATGATTTGATAAAATTTCTGGAAGTAATTTATAATCTTTTGGAAGTTTAATTCTTGTTTGCCTTGTTCTTGAAGACCGGTGTTGGTGAGCACCAAAGCGAACAGCAGACTGTCCAACAATGATTGATGAACGAGTTACAGAACAGACAGGTGATGGAACAAAAGCACGATTAAAAAGAACACCTTCTGAAGCCATCCTATCAATATTAGGTGTTGATAAAGAGTTTATTTCATCACCGTAACACCCCATCCATGGAGATGTGTCTTCAGCATATATCCAGAGTATATTGGGTTTTTGAGCATTTGATTCATAAGAAATTAAGCTAAGCAGAAAAAGTATTTTAAACTTTAAAAGAAGAGTTCTCAAAATGAATTTTTATTTGTTTAATTTTTGAGGTTTGTAATATTTATTTCCAATATCTGCCTTTACGCCATTAACTTTGGAGGCAGCCTCTGCGTTGAAGAGAGGTTTAAAATCTTTGTCCCAAAAAGGGTTTTTTTCATGTGATTTTTCCATGATAGATTGAATTTCAAGAACAATTTCAGGATTTTGTTTAGCAACATTATTAATTTCTGATTCATCAATTTCTAAATTAAAAAGTTGAATTTCATTTCCCTCTCTTCTATCTCTAACAACTCCTTTCCATTTTCCATATCTAACAGCACTATTTGGCCTACCTTCATACAATTCCCAATACAAATACTCATGTTTTTTTTGAAATAAATTTTTCCCAAGTAGTGTTGGTAACATTGAAATACCATCACTGTTTCCAACAATTGGTTCGCCTGTTAGCTCCGAAAAAGTAGGTAACATATCCCAAAATGCAGACAAATGATCATTTTTGGTACCTGCATTAATTTTTCCAGGCCAATATGCAACCATTGGAGATCTGAGACCTCCTTCATACATCGTTCTTTTAATTCCTTTTAAATTTCCAGAAGGTTTAAAAAAATCTAACGTTCCTGCTTTTCCGTGTGCTCCATTGTCGCTGTTAAACATGATTAAAGTGTTTTTTTCCAAACCTAATTTTTTTATTAAATCAACAATAACACCTATATCCCTACTCATTCTGGATATCATTGCGGCCTGAATTTTCATATTAAGTGGCCACTTTTTATTTTCATATTGCGCTAAATCCGGAACTTGTAAACGAAGATGTGGAATGGTATAAGCTAAATACAAAAAGAAAGGATTGTTTTCATTTTTTTTAATAAATGAAATTGCCTTTTCAGTAAATAAATCATGACTATACTCGTTTTGTTTGCCGTTATTATTATCTAAATACTTTTTAGTTCCATTCTCCCACAAATATTGAGGATAATAGTTGTGTGCTTTTCGTTGGTCAGTGTAACCAAAAAAATAATCAAAACCCTGCTTATTAGGATTCCCAGAATTATGGAATCCACCCAAACCCCACTTACCTATACATGCTGTTTTATAGCCAGCACGTTGCATCAATGTTCCTAAAGTTTCAGAGCCTGCGGGTATTGGCGTTTGACCATTGGGGTAACCAGGGCTATTAGCTCTTATGTATGAATGCCCCGGATGCTTACCCATCAAGAGAGATGCACGACTTGGAGCACATACAGCATTTCCACAATAATGATTTGTAAATTGCATTCCATTCTTTGCAAGAAAATCCAACTCTGGAGTCTCAATCAGTTTTTGACCATTATATCCAACATCAGCATAACCTAAGTCATCAGCAAGTATATAAATAACATTAGGGCTATTTTGTTGAGCAAAAAGTACCGCTATAAAAATTGTGAAATAACAATGATAGATATAAAAAAGAATGTTTTTCATTACAAAATAAGTTTCAAATAAAAATATTAATCATTTTTTTTATAAATCTCGACATAGTCAATTTTCAAATAATTAGGCCAATTAGTATTTGTATCAGGGGCATTGCTTTGAACTTCATTATTTATAACAATGTACATATCTTCGTTTGGCCATTTTCCAATTCTATTAGGGCTCAAATCAGTTCTATTAAGCTCTCTTTTAACTTCCCCGTCAACAGTCCAAACAGCTTTCTCCTCTGTCCATTCAAAACCATAAATATGCCACGCTTCACAATTATACAACGCATCAAAATTAAATATGTAGCCAGTATCCCATTTTTGATTTGGCCACTCATCAACTAATAAGTGCATTCCCATTACATCATTTCCGACATTATTTTTTCCAAAATATTCAAACATATCCCATTCTGGTCCCCATACTAAATCCTCAGCTATTAACCACAAAGCAGGCCAAACTTTGTCACCCGATGGAAACTGTGCACGTATTTCAATATATCCCTTGTTAAGAAAAACTTTATGCATTGTCATAGCCCATCCACTAGTATAATTATAGTTGCCTGAAGGACTTGTTCCAGTATACGACCTCTTTTGATTTCTCAAAACCAATGCTCCATCCTCAATATATGAATCTTCCACAGTCACATAACCACTATACTTATCTTTTAATAAATGATCGCCGTCGGCACCGGGAACTATATCTCCTGAATTTGGGTCTCTCAAAGTTCCAACTGTCCAATAGTTAGTATTAATGGATTCATCAGTGAAATGATCTTCCCAAACTTTTGAATAATCATCAGATCTGCTTGGAAGTGTTTCCAATAAATTTTCATTATAATCATCAGCAGGATTTTCCGAATCACTCAAATCATTTTTTGAATTACTGCAACTAAAACACAAAAAAATCACTATAGATAGAATCAGAGGATAATAGAAAAATTTATTATTATTTAGTTTCATTGTATCGCTATTGAATAAAATCTTGTTGTTGTTTTCCAACCTCATTAATTTTAAAATCTTGAAGTTTCTTTTTTAAACTATCAATTTTATTTTTTAACAAATTTAATTGGTTAGTGTCATTAATATTTTTTGGACTTATGTTACCCTTTTTAATCGTTTTTGGTATTTCATCGAAAATAAATTGTTTTGACGACTTTTCTGTAACAAATTCCAAATAAGCTGGATCTGGTGTATTGATTCCTTCACTTAGCAGTTCAGCCCTTACGCTAACCACTCCTGAATTTAAAGACGAACGCACAAGAGCTACTGACTCTCCCCAAAGAACTTTTTGGGGATTAATACCTATATTTTCTTTTTCAATTAATGTACCTTCACCGCTAATAAAAAATTTTATGTATTCATCACTCAATCTTTTAATTCCACCGTCAACATCTGTCAAATAAGCAACAACTGGTGTAATATCACTACCATTTGCTATTGGTTGTATATTGCTATCATCAATCTTTAATAATAATTTTCTTTTTCTTCCAACTGGCCATCTTTTATGTTCCGTTACTACTTTTCCATTTATAATACCTTCCGCCTTAATTACAGACTCAGGTGAGTATGAGCTATTAATTTTATTATATCCTTTTTTATTTTTATTTCTCACGTCTGCATATTTAAAAACATTTCTAAAAATTACTGGAATACGTGGTACTGGACTTGTATTATCGATTGCTTTTTTTACACCAATTTCTTCTCCGTACATAGTTAATTTTACCTCTTCACAGTTTGTAAAAATAGTAACATCTTTAGGGGAAAAAGGAGTTAAAAGGTGAGCGATGTAAACAAATGGAGATGCTTGAACCCCCGGAACATTTTTAAGACCTTCATAAGGAATTAAACTCTTAAATAAATAATAAGAAAACTTTGGCTGGCGATATGCATCCATTATTCCACCCCAAAATGGATCTGGATGATAACCTCGTTGATGATCAAAAGGATGCCACATCGTAGCGCCTACTAATGATTTACTAGCTGCATATGACATTGTAAGCGAAGGCCAAGTTTTTAATTCACCTTTTTCAAACCATTCTTCTTTAAAATAATGTAGAGCCTGACGAATTTGGGCAGCCTCTCCCCACTGTTTTGCAACCCTGCTAACAGAATTGTGATCAACCCAATTATCAACAAAATCACCCCACTCACGCTTAAAAATACTTTTTTTGGGATATTTTGGAATTTTGTCATTGGCATATAACATATCAAAATAAGATTGGTTTTTACCTCTCATCTCACGTGCATCAGTTACAGTATACAATCGCTTATAGGGAAATTCTTCCTTTGCAGCTTTTGTTGCTTGTTGGGCATATATTTCTGGAAAATGAGTTTCATTAGGAATTATCTCCCAAATGAAAATTGAAGGCCTGTTCCGTTCCAAACGAATTAATTTTCTAACATCACTTATCATTCTTTCCATGAAAATAGGTTCTTTATTCCAAAACTGCCAGCCAGGAATTGTTGCAATGAACAGAAGACCTAACTCGTCACATGCATCCATAAATGCGGGGTCTTGAACATAATGAGCCGATCGAATCACACGCATACCTGACTGCCGAAGTTTTAAAGCATCTCTGTAATGAAGATTGTTTGGTAATGCATGTCCTATGTGTGCAAAATCCTGATGTCTATTTCCTCCAATTAATAGCTCAGGGTAAGATTTTCCATTTAAGTAGAACCCATCATCACCTCGCATTTCAATGGTTCTTAGACCTATTCTTTTTTTAAACTTGTCTAAAAGTTCACCATTCGTACTTTTTATAGTTACATGTAAATCATGTAGTTGAGGATTGTCTGGTGTCCATAACTTTGGATTAAATATTTTAAAGTTTGAAATGTAATTAGTTGACTTGTTACTTTCAAGAACTATATTTTGTTTATTAGTAAAGACATCTAAACCTTTGTTGTCTAGAAGTCTTAATTCAACTAAAGCACTCTTCTTTTTTTCTTCATTTTTTATATTAATTGAGACTGAAACATCTATTGTCTTCTCATTTAAGTTATCGTAGTGAACTAATAAACCGCCTCCCCCAATTTTATCCTCTGCAAGTGGGTGAGTAACATATGTATTATTATGTACAATGAGCCAAGAATCTCTATAAATTCCTCCAAAATAAGTAAAGTCTAACAACTCTTGGGGTTTACCAGGTGGAAATGACTTGTCATTGCTATTATCAGCGCGCACTGCCACAACATTAGGTTTACCAAAATTTAAATAATTAGTTACATCGATATGCACGGGGTAGTAACCGCTATAGTTTTCTTCTAATAAAACACCATTTATCCAAATTTTCGATTTTCCCATAATGCCTTCAAAATGAAGCATTATTTTCTTTTTATTTAAATCATTATTTAAAGTAAAATGTTTGCGATACCAAGCTGGTCCTTGATAATTTATGCTTCCGCTAGCGTTTAAAGGTAAAATCTCCAACCCATCTGGTAGATTTACAATATTCCATTTGCTATCATCATAATCGATTTTTTCAGCACCAATAACATCTTTTTTTATAAATCGCCAACCTATATTAAAATCAATTGCTTGTCTTACACTTTTATCAGTTTCGTAAAAACCAGCAGTGGAAAATTCTGGGTTATATTTTTGGGAAAAAACAATGCCACAAAAAATTAATGTTAAAAAAATTAATCTGTTCATTTTACTAAAAATTATCTGTCCTAAATGATGAAACTGGCAATCCATTTCTTCCAAAAAGATTAGGAGTTACACAGTTTTTAAAACCATATCTTAATGCAATGGGAGAACTAACTTTGTCTGAGCTTATTATAATTTGTTGAACTTCACCATATACATTTGATAAAGTAACTTCAGCTGGATAAAAAATTTTGTCAGGTCCCGCAATTTCAAAATTTTTTGAGGGTTGGGTTTTATTTTTTATGAAAACTCTACTAGAAAATTCTAACACAATTTCATTATCACGAACAATCCAATCTTTTAATTTTGGTGAGCTATAATCAAAACCAACAAATCCATAATCCTTCGCCAAAGCAATATATGCAAGGCGTTTACCAACTTCTATTTTTTTTGAAGGGTGAATTTCCGAGCAATTACCAACATCAATAGTCACAACAATCTCGGCATTTTTTAATGAATTACTAATTTTAAGTTGAGCTTCCCTTAAAAAAGCTGAGTTCATTTTACCGTAGTTGAAAGGAGCTATTTGAGCAAAGTAAAATGGCAAATCGTCTTCATTCCACTTGTTTCTCCAAGATGTAACCATTTTGTTAACAATTTCCTCATACATATTGTAGTTATGTCGGTTTGCTTCACCTTGATACCACAAAAAACCCTTAATTCCATAACCTACAAAGGGGTTTAACATCGCATTGAATAGCACGCCAGGAGTTTTTTGAATTTGTTCAAATTTTTTATTACTTGCTTCTATTCCTAAATCATTCAAAGTTTTTTTATCTGTCCAAGCCTCAGCAGTTGATGAACCCCAAGCTGTTACAATAATGCCAATTGGCACATCTAATAAATGTTCAATTTGCTTTGCAAAAAAATAAGCAACTGCGCTAAAGGAGCCAGTAGTTGATGGACTTGCATTTTCCCATTTTCCAGAAACATCCTGTAATGGCTTGAAACTAGCATTCTGTTGCACAGTAAAAAAACGAATCTTATCATTATTTGAATTTACAATCGCATTTAATCCTCCATTAACAAAATTTCCATCTAAACCACCTTTTAATGGAACCTGCATATTGGACTGACCTGAGCAAATCCATACTTCACCAATCATCACATTTTTTATTAATACTTCTGACGAACCAGAAATAGATATTTCGTATGGTCCTCCAGCGATAGGAGTTGCTAGCTGAACTTTCCATTCGCCATTATTCTGTGTAATTGCGCTTGAAGATTCACCCCAAGAACTAACAATATTTACTTTTATTCCAGCTATATCTTTTCCCCAAATATTAATATTTTTCTTTTGTTGTAACACCATGCCGTCACTAAAAAAAGATGCTACATTAGTCTGTGCCCATAAACATGTATTTCCAACGGCAAAAAAAATTATTAAAAAAAAATTTTTAATTATACAGTTTTTCATTTTGTAGAAAATCAAGCTAAATACTTGTTAAATTTAGATAATATCTGAAAAATTTAATATAAATCATTTTATAAATTTGGATATAAATAATTATTTTATGAAATCACGTGTTAATGTTTTAATAATATTTTTATCAATTTTATTGTCAGGTTGTAAAAATGAAAATCAGATTCCCAATATTATTATAATCTACACTGATGATTTGGGTTATGGTGATGTCGGGGTTTACGGAGCTAAGGAAATTAGTACACCAAATATGGATTTTTTGGCAAAGAATGGTGTTCAATTCACTCAAGGATACGCATCTTCAGCAACATGTACTCCAAGTAGATATGCCCTTCTAACTGGTACTTATCCTTGGAAAGAAAAAAAAGCAAGAATTCTTCCTGGCACAGCACCCTTAATTATTGATACAATACAAATGACACTACCAAAAATGCTTAAACAACAGGGTTATGAAACTGCAGTAATAGGAAAATGGCATCTTGGACTTGGAACTGGAAAAGTAGATTGGAATAACCATATTACACCAGGACCAAACGAAGTAGGTTTTGATTACTCTTATATCATGGCTGCAACTCAAGATAGGGTACCCACTGTTTACATTGAAAACGGTTACGTTGATGGCTTGGATACATCTGACCCAATTGAAATCAGCTATCAAAAAAATTTTGAAGGACAGCCCACAGGTAAAAACAATCCTGAGTTACTTTCAATGATGTGGCACCACGGTCATAATAGTAGCATTGTCAACGGTATTCCGAGAATAGGGTTTATGAAGGGTGGTGACTCAGCAAAGTGGAGTGATATTGATATGGCAGACCATTTTTTGAATAAAGTCAAACTATATGTAAAATCAAAAAAAGAGAAACCATTCTTTTTGTACTACGGCATGCAACAGCCCCACGTACCTCGTACTCCACACCCGCGTTTTATTGGAGCAACTTCATTAGGGCCTCGAGGCGATGTAATTGCCGAAGCTGATTGGTGCATTGGTGAATTAATAAAAACACTCAAAGAAGAAAATATTATTGAAAACACTCTTATTATTTTTTCAAGTGACAATGGTCCAGTTTTAAATGATGGTTACTATGACGACGCAGTAGAAAAAAATGGAAACCACACACCTGCAGGTGTTTTACGTGGTGGAAAATATAGTTTGTTTGAAGCAGGTACTAGGGTTCCATTTATAACTTATTGGAAAGGAAAAATAATGCCAAAAAAATCTAATTCACTTGTTAGTCAGTTAGATTTATTTTCATCCTTGGCAAAATTGACAGGTAGTGATTTAAGGGCTGACGATAGTATTGATTTAATGGATACATTCATGGGTAAGAGTGATGAAGGTCGTTCAGAACTAATTCTAGAAGCAACCACCAGAACTGCTTTTAGAAGTGGTGATTGGGTTATGATTCCTCCATATAGAGGTCCCGCTGTATTAAAAGCTGTTAATATTGAAATAGCTAACAGTCAAAAATATCAGCTATATAATTTATCTAATGATATTAGTCAAAAAGTAAATCTTGCCGAATCGGAGCCTGAAAAGCTTCAAGAAATGAATTCAAGATTTACAGAAATAAGAGGAGAAGGATATAATCAAATAAAAAAATTAGAACTTAAGTAGATTTAATTTTCTTAATTACTTTAAGTACATTTTGCACATCATTTTTCAACTTACTATAGTTTCGTTTTTTTATAATTTCTTTGCTAATAAGTTTAGATCCCATGCCTACACAAAATGCACCGGAATCAAACCAAGATTTTAAATTTTCCTCATCTGGACTAACCCCGCCTGTAGGCATGACATTAGTCCAAGGCTGAGGGCCTTTAATAGCCTTGATAAAGCTAGGACCATAAGTTCCTCCAGGAAATAATTTTACAATTTCACACCCTAATTCCTCAGCTCTCGCAATTTCGGTTAATGAACCGCAACCAGGGGACCAAAGTACCTTGCGTCGATTACAAGTTATAGCAATATCCTTTCTAAAAACCGGTGTTACAACAAAATTTGCACCTAAATTTATGTAGAGAGATGCTTGTGAAGCATCTGTAATTGAACCAACGCCAATTATCATTCCAGGCAATTTCTCAGACGCGTATTTAACAAGAGGTCCAAATACTTCATGCGCAAAGTCTCCTCTTGATGTAAATTCTAAAAGTCTAGATCCTCCATTATAACATGCATCAAGTATCGCTTTAGCGACATCTAAATCATTATGAAAAAAAAGCGGTACCATTCCATTTTCTTTCATTGTATTTATTACCTGTAAACGAGAATATTTAGACATACGCATTAAAATTATTTTGTAAAAATATAAATTATGAACATTTATCGTGATACTCTACCGGAAGCATCACCACTCATCAATTTTTTGACTTCATCTACACTTACAAGATTTGCGTCTCCTTTAATTGTGTGTTTTAAACAAGATGCAGCTACAGCAAAGTCCAAAGCATGCTGGTCATCATCTGGAAACATGAGCATTCCATATATTAACCCACCCATAAAGGAATCTCCCCCACCAACTCTGTCAACGATATCAGTAATTTGGTATTTTACAGTCTTACACATTCTTTTTCCATCGTAGAGAATTCCAGCCCAAGAATTGTGAGATGCTGAAATTGAGCCTCGAAGAGTAGTTATAACTTTCTTGGCTCTTGGAAATTTTTTCATCATCTGCTCACAAACAGATAAAAAAGCATCCGCTTCAATATTTTGTCCTTGAGTTTGTACTTTTAGTCCCATAGGTTTAATTCCAAAATGCATTTCTGCATCTTCTTCATTCCCTAAAATAATATCACAATATGATGTCAACATATTCATGGTAGCTTCTCTAGTACTGTCATCACAGTATTTCCATAATTTTGCACGGTAATTTAAATCTGTAGATATTGTAATCCCTTTTTTAGTTGCTATTTTGACAGCTTCAAGACAAGTATCAGCCGCTGATTGAGAAATAGCTGGGGTGATTCCTGTCCAATGAAACCATTGTGCACCATCAAAAACTTTATCCCAATCAACCATTTTAGGTTTGATTTCAGACATTGATGAATTAGCGCGATCATAAATAACTTTACTACCCCTGCTAACAGCACCTGTTTCTAAAAAATATATTCCGAGTCTATTTCCTCCTTTGAGTATAAATTTTGTATCAACTCCCCTTTTGCGCATTTCCATCAAAGCACACTCACCAATGTCATTACTTGGAATGCGACTAACAAAACTTACTGGAATGCCATAATTTGCCAGAGAAACAGCAACATTAGATTCTCCTCCGCCATATACTATATCAAATGAACTGGATTGAGAAAAACGTAAAAAACCTGGTGGTGCCAAGCGCAGCATAATCTCACCGAAAGTCACTACTTTTTTCATTTACTTGCTATTTATATAACTAATCATATTTTTTAAAATAATTTCAGCTACTGGATCGCTGTTTAAATTATTTATTATATCAAAGGTAGAGAAAAGCATTGTTCCTTTTCCATGTTTAGTTTCTAAAATATTTGCTCCAAACCAAACATCCCCAGGACCTGGGTAATGGCGAAGCATTAAATCTAAGTTTTGAAAATGATCATAACTAACTACACCAGAAATAATATCTCCTTCTTGCATCATCATGGTTGTTTTGGGATGAACATTTTGGTAAACCTCTTCCATAATTATCCCAGTGGGTAATCCTTTAAAAATAGGATGTTTTTTTATCATATGGGGTTTGCCTGCCCAAAGTCCCAATGTTGTTCCCTTATTTAACATATTTGCTGAGAAAGGTAATCCTTCAACAGTATTGTATTCAAACTTTCTTTCAAAATAAGGCGGTACATTTCCAGGAACATCCAATACTATTAGATTGCTACCTTTCATAACTTTATTTTTTGCTTCTTTTATAAGACTAATGAAATTATTTCTTTTTTTATTCTTCGGACTAACTCCAGCTAAAATTAAACCTTGTTCATTTATACCAGAACTAAAATCAACAAAGGGTATTTTTTTTTGAATCAAAAAATTCCTTAAATCACCTTGAAAATCGATTAACTGAATGGGACTATAGTTGTTAAAATCTTCAGGTTTAAAAATGTCAAAATCAAAGCTATTTTTAGCGATTAAGTTTCCTTTAAAATCATTGAGTTTAACATCAGCCTTAAAACTACCTTCAAGTCCTAACATATCAATTTCCTCACTTAAATAATTGGTTATGCCGTGAGATAAGGGCTTTATAACTTCTTTCTTAAAAATAATGTTTCCAGAACTATCAAAAATTTTTAAATGAATTTTTGATTTTATTTTTTGACTTTCATTAACTCCTACAATCTCTATTTTAGGTTTTGTATTATTGTAATTATTTCTTGGTATTACTCGTAAAGTGATTATTTGCTCTTGATTTGCTTCTTTTGTCAACTCATAAACATCTGTTTTAGGATTACGCCAAAGATCTAACAGACCCGCACCAATTATCCAATCACCAGATGTTAAAGCGTGTACACAATAACCAATTACATTGGGGTTCGATCGTGTAGCTTCCAACAATCTTTTATTTGCTTTTCCATGTGCACTTTGTTGTGCTAAACAAAAATCTTCAAATGATTTGAATAAAACATCAAAACCTGTTTTTTTTAACATTTGTCCTAATTCATTCTCAAGTCTTAGATGATAACGCATTGGTGGTGTTAGAGGATTACCTTTTTCTTTAAATTCTAAATTATTTTTTGGAAGATTAGGTAAACTCCCATAACCAAGTTCAGAAACAAAAGATAATTGCCCTGGAACAACATTTTTTCCAGGTATTTTTATACCCGCAAGACCTTTTTCATTTAACTCTTCTACTGTATATCCAATGTTGGCATAACCATCATAGATACTCTGAGTTATTTGAGATCCAGAATAATCATGAATGTCATTAAAGAGATTCCCAGTTTTTTCATAAGGTAAATACATCCTAGCCCCCTTGGCCCATCCGCCTGATTCATCTAATATAAGTCTGGTAGGATCTAATTCACGTGCTTTAATTGACATTGGTCTTAACATTTGAATCATTACTGGTTGAATCAACTCATTAAATAACTCCCACATTACAATTGATGTACGATTTCTATCTTTTAAAATTGTTTTTGTTAATTCATTTTCTACTCGCATTGGTAGATAAGCCGATTGGATTGGACGATTCATACATTCAATTGCTAAACTACCAACAGTTAGTATACCTAATTCATCTGCCAGGTCAAGCCACATTTTTGATGCTGGTTTTCTCCATGGTCTAATCATATTAAAACCAGCATCCTTAGCAAGTTGAATTTCTTTTTTTACCATTTCTTTCGAATCTGGATAAGCCAAACCAACAGGATATAAACCTTCAAAAAAAGTTGCTTTAAGATAAAATGGTTTATTGTTTAAATAAAATTGATTGTTTTCTATTGTAAACTTTCTCATACCAAACTTGTGTGACCATTTATCACTAATATTATTTTTAGATTGGATAATTATATCAATCGAATATAAATAAGGGTTGGTAGGAGACCAAAATACTTGATTTGGTATTTTTAAATTAGTTTCTAGATTATTATTTCCTGGACTTAAGTCATATTCTAAGGACGTAGAAATAATTGAATTTCCATCTTTATCATTAACATTAATCGAAACATTGTTAGTTTGTTTTTCATATTTATGATTGAATAATTTTAAATCCAGAGTAATGGAAGACTTATCAATATTTGGTTGAATAAAAACATCCTGAATTGTAGTATTGCCTCTGCGTTGTATCCATACGTCCTGCCAAATTCCTCCTGTGATTGCACCTCTCCATTGCGGTACTTCCATTCTTCCCATTTCATCAATTCGTTGATCAGTCATAAGAATGGGGCCTACAACTCTAATAATTAAAGAATTTAATTCGCCAGCTTTAAGAACTTGATTAATTTGAAAAGAAAAAGGAGTAAATCCACCCTCATGAATTCCAACGGCTTGGTCATTTACCCATACTTCAGTCTTATAATTAACTGCCTCAAAATGTAATGTAATAATACCTTTTTCCCATGATTTAGGAACTTGAAACATTTTTTTGTAAAATACTACTCCTTCGTAATCTTTTTTTAATGTCTCCCAATGATTTGGAATTTGAATTCGGGTTTTATTTTCTTGATTATCAAAAATATTTTTTAAAAACCATTTTTCGGTTGCTCCAACATTTTTTTCATCAAAAATTATGGCCCACTCTCCATTAAGAGATTGCTTTTCTATTTGATTTATTTTTTGTGATGAAAGTTGAAATGAAATAGAAAAAAATGAAACTAAAATAACTTTGAGAAATGTCTGGCAATTCATTAAATCGAAATAAATAATTTAAGCTAAAAAATATTTGTTAATATAATAAATTACATTTTCAATGCATTTGATTAGAAATCAAGATTACGAAATAGTTAATTTTTGGGTATATTGTGGTAATAATTTCGTAAATTTTAATGCGTATATATGATAAATTTGAAATATTAATGCAAAAACATATAACTATCAAAACAATTAAATTTAAACAGATAATATTAATAGCGGTAGCAATTTTATTTTTTTCTGCGAGCGCCGCTGTAAGTCAAAAATTAAAAGTTAAAGGTACTATAACTGGCGATGGTATTTTATTGCCGGGTGTAAGTATTTCAATAAAAGGTAACCAAATAGGTGCTGTCACCGACTTCGACGGTAATTTTGAAATTTTAGCAAATAAAAATGATGTGCTTGTTTTTAGCTACGTTGGTTTCAAAACATTAGAACTTAGTTTGGATGGACAAACAAAATTAGATGTAAACTTAATCTCAGACATTTCTAAGCTAGACGAAGTAGTTGTCGTTGGTTATGGCTCAATCCAAAGAAAAGATTTAACTGGTGCAGTATCTACCATAAAGTCTGAAGAAATAGAAAAAATTAACACAACATCTTTTGAAGGTGCAATTGCATCAAAAGCAGCTGGTGTTCAAGTTGTTAGCTCTGAAGGTGGTCCTGATTCTGCATTCAAAATTAGAATTAGAGGCGGTACGTCAATAAATGCAAGTAATGACCCTCTATATGTAGTTGATGGTTTTCCAATTTCAGGCGAAAGTATTGATACATCAACTGAAATGGGAAATAGTTCAACCAGTCCACTTGCAACACTTGATCCTGCTAATATTGAATCAATAGATATTTTAAAAGACGCTTCTGCAACAGCTATTTATGGCTCGCGTGGTGCTAATGGTGTTGTAATAATTACAACTAAAAAAGGAGTTCCAGGTACCTCTCAAATCAATTTTGAAACCTATACTGGCGTATCAACTCTAGCTAGAAAACTACCAATATTAAATGCTCAAGAGTTTATTAATTTTAGGAATGAATACCAAAGATGGGATCCTTTGTTTTTAACAACTGACCCAGGAAGTGGTCAAGCTAAATATTTAGCTGAGTCCTTCAGAACTCCGGATCCTAACACTGGGTATTATGTTCCCATAGACATATCTACCATGTCATTTGATCCACCGCTTTTGATTGATGACTGGCAAGAATCAATTACAAGAACTGCATTGACAAAAAATTATAGGCTTTCAGCAAATGGAGGAAATAAAAAAACAAGATATAATGCTGCAGTATCATATCAAGACAGAGAGGGAATAATTAAAACATCTGGAATAGAGCGATATACAGGAAATTTTAATATAACTTCAAACATTAATGATAAACTTAGAGCTGGAATAAATGGTAATGTTGGTTATATAAAACGCTCTGGTGTTGTTACAGCTGCCACTGATAACAACCAAGGGCGAGCAGGAGTTGTTACTAATGCTGTGTTATTTCAACCAATTCAGTCTGTTAGAATTTGGCCAGAAAACGAGTACGATCCAGAAACAGGTAGACTTATTGCTAACCGTAACGGAGACGTGGTAAATCCCATGTTAATGCTTTCTGAAAACTCTATGAATGGTGTAACCAATCAAACAAGATTAAATGCATTTATATCATTTGAAATTATTGAAGGACTAACTTTTAATTCTTCAGTAAGAGGGTACTCAAGCTCAGTTAAAAATAAAGCTTGGTTTTCTGAAAGATTTGGTTGGTCCAGGTCTCTTGGTGGTAAAGCTGTAACTAGTTTTTTCAATAGCGGTAGTTTGGCTACTGAACAAAACCTTAACTACTTAAAGGATTTTGGGGAACACCGAATCAATGCAATTTTGGTCTATGAAAAACAAAAAAATAGCTTTGAAACATTAAGGACTGCTTCAACTGGTTTTTCTATACCAAATTATAATTTAAATGGTTTGGAAGATGCGGTCAATGTTGAACCAACTCAAAGTAATGCATTTGAATCTTCAATAGAGTCATTCTTAGCTCGAATTCAGTATGACGCATTTAATAAATATTTAGTAAGTGCTAGTCTTCGATACGATGGCTCATCAAGATTTGCATCTGGCGATAAGCAATGGGGATATTTTCCATCAATTGGATTGGCATGGCGAATGTCGAATGAAACATTTCTTAAAGACAACCAAATTATTTCAGATGCTAAATTAAAATTTAGTTTTGGTGAATCTGGGAATACACAAATTCCATCATTCCAATCTAAATCTGCGGCAGATGGTGCAGGATATATATTTAATGGTAATTTATTGACACCAGGTGCTTCAATTGTTAGATTGGCAAATGACGATCTAAGTTGGGAAACAACAACTGAAATAGATTTTGGACTAACGCTAGGACTTTTTAACAACCGAATCACTATGGAAGCAGATTATTATGATAAAGAAACTAAAGATTTGTTGTTAGCAGTACCAATTCCTGTAACATCAGGATATCAAACTGCTTTTAAAAATCTTGGTTTAGTAAGTAATAAAGGAATTGAATTTTCACTCAATGCTGATGTTGTTCAAGAAAGGGATTTCAAATGGAACATAAATTTTAATATAAGTTCAAATAAAAATAAAGTTCTGGATTTAGGAGGTGCAAATGAGTTCTTTGTAACTTCAATCGGTGGTGGTGGAGTAAACAATGATTACATAGTAAGAGTAGGTGAATCTCTAGGCTCAATATATGGTCTAGCGTATGATGGAGTATATACATATGAAGATTTTGTCGAGTTCGATGGTATGACACTTGAAGAAGCAACAGCCAAAATTAAAGCTGATGAGGCTGCTCTGCCTGACGTTGGAATGTGGTGGAGTATGAATAATTATACACTTAAGGATGGAGTACCTATCAATGCTCAGGTAAATAATGGAACTTACAGACCAGGAATGACAAAATTTAAAGACATTAATGGTGACGGTATAATTAATGATGACGATCGCCATATTATCGGCAACACACTTCCAAAGCATTTTGGTGGTATGACACATAATTTATCTTATAAAAATTTCGATTTTTCAATTCAATCAGCGTGGTCTTATGGAAACGATGTTTACAATAAAACAATGCGAAAAGGTAGCAGTACAGCTGTTCCGTGGAGAAATAAATTTGATATTGTGAAAAATGTCTGGACGCCTGACAATCCCAACGGAACTTGGACCGGATTTAGTGGTGGGGGACCTAGTGGAGATATAGCTTCTGCAGCATATGATACATATATTGAAGATGGTTCATATTTTAGAATTGCCAATATTAATTTAGGATACAAGGTTCCAAAAAAAGTATTGAACCAAATTGGGATGAGTTTTTTACGATTTTATGTTTCAATTGATAATGTTTATGTTTGGACAAAATACACCGGTTGGGATCCAGACGTAAGTGTCGGTAGAAACCAATTAACACCTGGACTTGATGCTGATGCTTATCCAAGAGCAAGGACATTCAGAACAGGAATTAGTGCGAGATTTTAAAAATTTATTAGAATTATGAAAAAAATAATTAATTATTCAATTTTAGCTTTTACTCTTTTAATTTTCGGTTGTCAAGATAATTTTTTAGATGAACCAACTTCAAGTATTATAGACCCAGAAACTTTGCTAACAAGCAAAACTGGTGCTGAGGTTTACACTGTTGGAGCATATGATGCCGCTCGTAATGTTATAGCATCAAATTGGCCAAGTCAAGACTCCGGAGGTTGGTTTAATATGTGGGGGGTTATCGCCACAGACGAAATTGTGTTGCCAGGTTGGAGTCCATTTAAACCTGTTTATTTACATACACTGTCTCCTTTAGATATTTACATAAGATATCTGTGGGAAAATATGTATATATCCTTAAATAAAGTAAATAGCGTAGTTGATAGAGTTGGCGCTATGACTGCTGACCAAATTAATGTTGATGATCGAGACATGCTTGTTGCTGAAGCTCGATTTCTTCGCGCTATGATTAATTTTGCATTAGTTAGTAGTTGGGAAAATATACCGTTGATGAAAAATGAAACTATATCTTTAGAAAATCTTGAAGTTTCACAAGCAACACCACTAGAAGTATATCAATTTATTGAAGAGGATTTAATTTATGCAAAGAATAATTTAGGGGTGTCTCAAGGTGGAGGTCGTGCTACAAAAGGAGCTGCGCAAGCATTGTTAGGTAAGGTTTATTTACAAATGACAGGACATCCTATTAATGATGAAACATACTTTTCCAAAGCTGAAATTGAACTTGAGGAAGTGATAAATAGCGGCGTTTATTCTCTTATGAGCTATTATCCTGATATTTTTACTCTTGAAAATGAACAAAATAATGAAATAGTTTTTGCTTTTGGATTCGATGGTCCTGGCCTTAATCAGGGAAGTAGAATTGGAACTTTTTATGGACCTCTTGGACCTTCAATTAAGGGGGGAGCAAATGGCAATAATTGGTATGTTAATTGGGAATTAGCTGGTCCAGCAACTGGTCCTGGAAATACTGGGAATTGGACAAGTGGAAAAGGTGGACTTCCTAGAAATAATCACTCTTTTGCGCAGCCTTACACAGAAGACGATATTCGCTCCAGAAATAATATTTCAAAAACACATGTAAATAGAGTCAGTGCCGATATAGTTTGGCCAGATGATGCAATGTTTGGTTCTGCAAGAAATCAGTTTAAAGGTAATTGGAAACCTTGGAAATGGCACAATATTAGACCAAGTAATTGGGGTAATGACACTCCACTAGATGAAGCATACATTAGATATGCAGATGTTTTATTAATGTATGCTGAGGCACTTAATGGTCAAGGAATTTTAACGCAAGCTAGTGCTGATATCAGTATAAATTTAGTTAGGGCCAGGGCACGTGTTTTTCCAAATGAAATTAAAGATAATTCCTTATTGCCCGATTTAATTGTGGGAACAAAAGAATATAACAAATTTGAAATTTTAAGTGAACGTAGGAAAGAATTATGTTTTGAAGGTTGGAGACGTAACGACTTGATTCGTAACGGACTTTATTTTGAGGCAATAAATTCATCTCAGCCGGTATGGTCAAACAGTGGAAATCCGCAACCGCAATTTACACCACATGAAATTAGATGGCCCATTCCAGCATCTGAAATTCAAATTAATCCAAATTTAGTTCAGAACGACGGTTATTAATTTTTACTAATAAAATCTGTAATTTAAAACATCAAAGTTTATTTTTTTTACGATTTAAATTAATAAGATAATTTATTCTTAATGATAACTGATGTTGCGCATTAAAATCAAAAAGATTATTTAAGCTTTGTAAGTAATCCAATCCAACTGAGTTGTCGTTATTGAACAACTGGTTTCGGTATAATAATATCATATTACTGCCAGGTGCAAACCACCACTCAAAGCTTATATCTACATTCCAAATATTAAAGTTGGTGTTAGGATTAAATTCCAATAATGAATAGTCAACTTGGGTTCTTTTTCCATTTAAATCTAGTAAAAACAAAGAATTATCATATTTAGCCCTACTCCAGTAGTTTCTTAATTTTAGATTAACCCATTTTTTACTGTCAAAAAAATAGCTAAAATCAATGTTATTTTCTACGGACTTAATATTTCTTCTTCCAAAATAAATATTTTCATTGAGATTATCTAAATATCCGATATCGTCTTTGAAATCAATATGGTTTGATTTTAATTCAAGTGAAAATCGGTCTGAAAAACGATAAAGTGTAGATATATAAATTCTGTTTTGAGATTTTCTCTCATTAAAATCTTCTTTGAAATAATTAAATTTATTCCATTGAACTCGATATGAAAAGTTTTTATTTTTATTTGATTGGACAACAAGTTTTGCCTGAAAATTCTCAGGCTCTAATACATATCGATTGTTTGCTCTGGGTTTATCGTAATCTCTAGTAGTTGAAGAATAGGCAAAATCTGCCTCAAATACCATTAAATTTTTTGTTGAAAAATCATTTCCAAATCTCAGGCCCCATAATTTTCTTTCAAATGAATGAAATGTTCGCGTGTTCTGAAATCTTAGATAATTACTATATTTTCTAAGAAATCCATACTCATTCATAATTTGATAGCTAATTCTTGTCGAATAGCTTTGATGATCAGTAAAATTAAAATATCCTAACTCATTTTGTTTGTAATGTTTATCAACACCCCACCAATTGAAATTGTATCTAAAATTTCCTTTCAATTCACTTAAACTAATTCCATATCTAAATCCATTCTTGTTATTTATTTTTGGGGTTAGGCTACCAAAAGTCTTAACCTTAAAATTAAAATCTCTGTTACTATCAAACATGTCTGCTACAAATGCAATATTATTACCATACAATCCGTCACCACCTGTTTTATTAGTGTTAATTACACTTACTGATGAATAATCATTTAACAATTGCTTTGTTAGCGAAAGGACGTTGTAATTAACCAAAGGTTGTATTGTTTGTTTTCTTGTTTCATTTGATGAGAAATTTTCAATTTCTACATCTAACTTGTTTGTTATGGCATTTAGTAAACCTATACTAAGATTTTTACTTGTTGTTCCAGTAACTTTAACTGTACTAAGAAGTTGTGGTGTACTGTCAAAATTATAAAATTGTTCATCTTCCTCAAGTAAATTATCCTCTAACGAAATTTTTTCTCCAATCCTTCGACTATAAAAAAAAGAACCACCCCCCATATCTCCGTCAGCGATTTTAAATAAGTTAGCACCTTCAGTAAAAAAGGCTCTATTTTCATCAAATTGTTGCTGAAAAGGACCTAGATTAAGTTCTACATTGTCAAATTCAACCTGACCAAAATCTGGAATCAAAGAAGCATCTAATGTAAAACTACTACTCAAACCATATTTTAAATCCATTCCTCCCATATATGATGATGATGTTTTAAATCGACTTTGAAGATTAACAGATGATTGTATGTATGGGTAAAAAAACATTCTCAATGGGGGATTAATATTTTTAATTCCTTTAAGAGTTCCATTGGATTCGTGATATTCTAGTTCATTTACATTAACTGGGCTCCAAACATAGGTTTCATCTAAACTTTGAATTTTTCTACCAAAATTTAAACCCCACAATTGTACTTCTTTCTTTGGAAATCGAATTGCACTGTAAGGTATTACCATCTCTAAACTCCAACCATCTGAACTAATATTTATTTTAGCTTCAAAAACCGTATTGTACAAAAAATCATCTGAATCTATAGTTCCTGAGGAGTAAACATCACCAACTGTACCTGCACTCGTAACTTGAAATCCAAAAAAATTTAAATCGTCATTATATGTATTAAATGTGACAAAAAAGGTCTCCGCGTTAACATTCCAAATTTCATCGCGTTGACTTAATTCTTTTGGTATTTTATCAATATTTGGATGTTTAAGAATAGCCCCTACATAAATCGCATTGTCATCATAACAAACATATGCAGTTGTTTTGAATTCATTCGGAATTTTAATTCCATTCCTAGTTTCAGGCCACATCAATGTGAAGTCAGTAGCAGGGTTTAAATCATTCCATAAATCTTCAGAAAGTATTCCATCAATAATGGGAACCTTGTCAGTAAACATTGACTGTAATATTTTACGTTCTTGAGCCTGAACTAAATCAGAAAAAATTAAGAAAAATAAAAAAATTATGAACCTCACGATTATTTTTTAGATTGTTAATTGTGTAATATGGCAATTAAAATAAATTAGTCTTGGAAATATATTGTGACCCAGGGAGGATTCGAACCCCCAACCATCAGAGCCGAAATCTGACATTCTATCCAGTTGAACTACTGGGCCAAATCTCAAAAATAATTTAATTTTTACAAAGATAATTTGGATTTAACAATAGATGATATTGTTTTTCCATCTGCTTTACCCATCATTTCTTGACTAGCTAAACTCATAACTTTACCCATATCTTTCATACCACTTGCATTTAAATCAACTATAATTTTATCAACAATATCGACTATTTCACTTTCCGATAACTGTTTTGGTAAAAACTGACTTATAATTTTGATTTGATTTAACTCAGAGGTTGCTAAATCATTACGACCTTTACTATCGTAAATATTTGCACTGTCTTTTCTTTGTTTAATCATTTTTTGAATAAGTCTTAATTCATCATCCTCATTTAATTTTGAATTTCCGGATTTAGTTTTTAATAATAAAATTTCTGATTTTATAAGCCTTAATGATTCTAAGGAAATCTTATCTTTTGATTTCATTGCTACTTTTAGCTTTTCGTTAATCTTTTCTTCTAATCTCATATTAATCTACATTATCGTGTAAGAAGGAATTGTTTGTCCTCAATACATCTGTTTTACTACTATCTTCACCTATTGTTGTGTTTGATATTGAAGAATCATTTTCCTCACTGTTGAAATCTACTTTCTGGCGTTTATATGCTGGCTCTCTCTCAAGTTCTTCAGTTTTTAAATTTTTATTAAATCTATAATTAAATTCTACCAACTTATTTTTTCGTTCCTCCTTTCTTCTAGCTAATCCTTCAGCAATTGAATTATTAATTGGAGAGAATTTATTTAATTCATCTTCTAAATTTTTATTTTCATTTTTTTCATCTTCCTCCTCAAGCTTGAGTACATATCTTTTAATTTTCTCCTGTTCATCGTTCTGATCAACAATCTTTTCATCTTTATTTAAATGAAACAAAACTTTTTGTTCTTTTAAATTTTGTTGCAGGGGAAAATCAACTATTGACAATGAATCTGAATTTTCAGCAATTACAACTTCATAATCTAAAACCTCAATATCATTAACAGCATCTGAAATATCATTAACTACGAAATTATCAACCTCATTTATTTTGACAGATATTTCATCTTGAACTATCTCACAATCCGTCTCGATGGATTTAATATCATCAGATGTTGGAATGTAATCCTCAAATTTTCTTTCAATATTTTCATCACGATTCATCAATGAAGAGTCAAACATTTGAATTTGTCCAGAACCAAGCTCGTGATGGAGTTGTTGTTCATCATCTAAAGAGTGAATAATTTTTTGTGGTTCAGAGTGAATTATATCTTGTTGCAAATCTGGAGCAAAACCTGTTGCGATTATTGTTACTGAAATTTCATTTTGAAGATTTATATCTTCGCCTAACCCCATAATTATGTTTGTGCTGCCAGCCTCAGATTGAATTAATTCATTTATCGTATTAATTTCATCAATAGTTGCTTCATCCTCACCAGAAACAATAAGAAGTAACACGTTTTTTGAACCTAAAATTCTATTGTCGTTTAGAAGTGGAGAATCCAGAGCAAGCTCAACAGCTTTCTTTGCTCTGTTATCACCTGAGGAACTTCCTGAACCCATTATAGCAGTTCCACTGTTTTCTAAGACTGTTTTGGCGTCTTTTAAATCAATGTTTTGCGTATAGTGATTCGTAATTACTTCTGCAATTCCTTTTGCTGCCTTTGTCAAGACTTCATCTGCTTTTGCGAAACCTTTTTTAAAACCCAAATCACCATATACATCCCTTAATTTATTATTATTAATAACAATTAATGAATCAACATTATTTCTTAATTTTTTAATACCATTCTGGGCTTGAACATTTCTAGTTTTTCCCTCAAATTGAAATGGAATCGTTACTATACCAACTGTAAGAATGCCTAGATCTTTTGCGAGCTTTCCGATAATTGGCGCTGC
>Ga0208390_1000017_pt1 | contig 45986 bp, 60 predicted proteins | sample Knorr_S7_td_Surf_FD_185594 | JGI IMG/M metagenome (GOLD analysis project Ga0208390, IMG submission 185594) | Marine microbial communities from Southern Atlantic Ocean transect - Knorr_S7_td_SurfaceA_ad_6m_LV_A (SPAdes) (version 2) | ecosystem: Environmental > Aquatic > Marine > Oceanic | place...
GACACTATAGAAAAAGACTTATGTTTTTATCTCTATACAAGCGGAACTTCTGGATTTCAACAAGCTGTACCGCATAGACATCAAGACTTAACTGCAGTCGCGTCTTCATACGCAAAGAAGACTTTAAATATTATTTCATATGATGTAGTATTTAGTGCAGCAAAACTATTCTTTGCTTATGGTATGGGAAACAGTATGACCTTTCCTTTATATGTTGGGGCTGCAACTATCTTGATGAGTGAACCTTCGACAGCAAAGAGTACTCTTGATACTATTGAAAAGTATCAACCTACTATTTATTTTGGTGTTCCTACAATTTATAATTATCAACTTAAAGCTAAGAAGAGAGACTTATCTTGTCTTCGGCTTTGTGTATCGGCAGGTGAATCTCTTCCGGGAAAAATTAAGCAGCAGTGGGAAGATCAGCATGGTACAATTATTCTTGACGGTATAGGTACTACAGAAGCTCTACACATTTTTATATCAAACTTTTCATGGGATCACGAAAACGATTGTACTGGAAGAATAGTTCCTGGATATGAGGCTAAACTCTTAAAAGATCCTCTTGACGGTGATTCTCTTAATGAGGACTGTATTCTCGAAGAGTGTAAAGATGGTGAGATAGGATCACTGTATATTAAAGGAGATTCTATTGCAGAAGACTGGTTAAAAACTGGTGATGAGTTTATTCGAAGAGGTGTAAAGTATTACTATCAAGGTCGAACAAATGATATGATAAAAGTTGGAGGAGTGTGGATCTCTCCAGTTATTATGGAAAAGAAGATTATTGAAATTGATGAGGTCACTGAAGTTGCTGTAGTTCAACACTTAGATAATAATACAGGACTCAGGTTTCCAAAAGCATATGTTGTGTCTGATACTGACAATCAACTGAAACTTAAGAATGTAATAAAAAGAAAGTGTATGGATGAGCTTCCAACTAACTACTTTCCTAAGACAGTACAGTTTGTTGATAGCTTACCTAAGACAGATACTGGAAAAATTAAGAGAGCTACGCTGCGGGCGATATATGCTGCCGAGCAATCTGAGTAAGTTCTTCATCATAATCTTCTAACATACACCCGACGATATGTATCCTTTCAATGTTACTACAGTTCATTGCTGTATGTAACTTTCTAGTGTCTGTTATATAGTGCTTTCCATTTGCAGGAAGTCTAATAACTTCATCATCAATAATCATCATGCACTTATCATCAGTAATGAGAGGAATGTGAACTCTTCTTGTAGGGTCTACATGATACGAGTAGCACTGGTGTGGAACCATCTTCATTACTCGAGTTCTACATAGTTCAAGATCTTTCATAATCTTATTAATGTATTTAAACTTAGGAAACAATGGAACAGTGAAATCACTTTCTATATGATTTAGTTTATTTAACTTCCCTGTTCCATAATCAGGATCACCTTTATGTCCTTCTACTGTTTGTAGAGAGATCTGAGAATCATACATTGGTAACCATTCGAGTTCACTTAATACAATTTGAATATTGATTTTATAGTCTTTGTCGTAAACTTTGCTCATGTTCTGTTTCCTCTTAGCGCAAAATATAATCCACCAACCCATAAGAATACGTGAAGGTTATCATATAAAATTACGTCCCAAAAGCTTTCAGGTTCTCCTATCCATATTACTCCGGTCATAATAGAACAAATAGTTATGCCACTAAACCTTGTAATAAGATCTCCAAACTCTTTCCACTTAGCCAAGATACCTCCAGCGATAAGACCTAGACCACTACCTAATTCACCATAAGCAACAAACCACCAGACTAAATACGATAAGCCAAATGATTCAGCTGTTTCTATATCAACCGGTATCTTATCTAATCCTTGCTGAATAAAAACTACTGCTACTGGTATTCTAAACAACCAGTGACTTAAACAGAACTCAGGTATGCGACTTACAAATCCACTTAATCTCATTATTCTTAACTCCTTATAAAGATCTATTATACCACATTTTATGATAAAAGTAAATATATATATTTTATTATTTATTTGAAAAAAAATGCACTTTAATTGAAAATAATGGTGTACATTCCCTGAGAACTGTGGTATTATATACTTATTAAATGATTAAAAAAGGAAGGAGCCAAAATGGCACATGAAGTAGAAACTATGGCGTACGCCGGAGAATTACCTTGGCATGGTCTAGGTACTAAAGTAAGTAACGATTTAACACCATTTCAAATGCAACAAAAGGCTGGTCTTGATTGGGCAGTTGAAAAAGTAGATGCATACGTAACTATTGGTGATAAGCAGATCAAAACTGGTCAGCAAGCACTGGTACGTACATCTGATCAAACTATTCTTACCAATGTTGGTGCTAACTGGAATCCAGTACAAAACACCGAAGCTTTTGAATTCTTTTCTGAGTTCGTATTGTCTGGTGATATGGAAATGCATACAGCAGGATCATTAAAGAATGGTCAGATTGTATGGGCTCTCGCAAAAGTTAACGAGTCATTCGATGTTTTTGGTGATGATAGAGTAGATGCTTATATGCTTTTCTCTAATCCACATCAGTATGGTAGATCGATCGATATTCGTTTTACTCCAATACGTGTTGTATGTAACAACACATTAACTATGGCATTGGATAGTGCTTCAACTCAGCAAGTAAAAGTTGGTCATAGAAAAGTGTTTGATGCTGACGAAGTTAAATCAACTCTTGGTATCGCTCATGAAAAATTTGCTACATACAAAGAAATGGCTCAGTTTCTTGGTAGTAAGAGGTTTTCAGTTGATAGTCTTGTACAGTACTACAACGAGATCTTTCCATCTACATCTCGTAAAGAAGGTGAAAAAACACCTGTCAAAGTTTATGATGATATGTCAAGAGGTGCAAAGATGTGTTACGATGCACTTGAAGTTCAACCTGGTGCACAGTATGCAGAAGGTTCTTGGTGGCAGGCTCTGAACTCAGTTACATACTTCACTGATCATCATCAGGGTAGAAACGCTGAGAACAGACTTCACAGTCAGTGGTTTGGTTTCAATCAAACTCGAAAAGTAAAAGCAGCTGAAAAAGCTGTAGAATATGCGCTAGCCTCATAAGGCTAGCAGCATGTCGAAAGATCTTTTTGTAGAAGATACTAGCATATACTGGACAAACTTTTACTTCTACTATTTCGATAATATAGTCGTTCATCCTGAGCTGTTAGGCTATTGGTCTAACTGCCGGGATGCTTACGAGTTTCTATTTGGAAAAACAAAATCAAAACTTTGGTCCTATAAAGATGGTGGATATACTGAAAATCAGTGGGTTAAGAAGAGCAGAGATGAGTGGAATAGTATCGTTAAAATATGTGATGATATTGACGGTTCAAAAGTTCTCAAAAAAAACTTAATCGTAAAACCTAAAGAAAAAAACTATATTACTTATTCTTTCTTAGATTTTGATGATTATAAGTTCAGAAAACAAGATCATTCTTATCCTAGAGGTTATAAAGATTTTAAAGATGATATGTCAGTAAGAGGTATGCGAGGTAAAGATATAGAACTGTTCATAAAAAGTTTTTATAATTCTTATGATCTAGGAGATTCTCGAGACTGTAACCCTCTGGTTGACAGATTAAAAATGCTGTTAGATTGTCAATTCTTTATAGGATCACCCTGTTCTTGGAAAAGATATGCGGATCTTCTCAATAAGACTTGTTATCTAACTGTTAATGCAAACTACACAAAAAGCTTAGTACCAGTAATGAAGGCATATTACCTTTCTAAAAACTATTAAATGATAAATAAATCTTATCTGAAATAAAAACAGGGGGAAACATGGTCAATCCAGATCTTGTTCTCGATAAGGAACTAAGGAAAGACGTAACACTGAGAGAATTTTTTCTCTTAGTAAAAGAAAGGAACCTAGCTTTTGAATTTATAGATATTTTAGATAATGGAAAAACACACGTACGTTTTACAGCTAGGAACTATGATTCAATGAAGGAGTTCAAACAACTAATCAATAATCATTAATGGCTCTGGGGGGTGGATTCGAACCACCACGTCAAAAGACAGTACATAAACAGTGTACCGCGTCTACCGTTTCCGCCACCCCAGATTAATTAAACTCTAAGAGATGTTCCTCTCTGTATCAATCCCATTGCAGGTTCTTTATGAGGCACATGGTACTCAAGCTTATCAAGTGCTGATATCATTCTCGTCATTCCAATTCCACCACCAACTCTAGGGAAGAAGTCGTGCTTTAAAAACTCTTCAAGCTCTGCTTCTACTCGATCTTTTCCAAACAACTCAAAAAGTAAACTAGCATAGGCTCCTTCTGTGATCGTATGAAAAGTATCTCTCATTTGATCGACATCAGTAGATCTCTGAGCTGATCCTATTGTTTCCATGCCTCCTAAGATAACATCGATCTTTCTACTCGTGACGCCGTCTGAATTTCTAGACATGTTCCAAAAGGGTGAAGTAAATTCTGGAAAGTGTGTTATCATTCCGTGACCAATCTTTTCTTCGTGTTCATGTTCGAGCTCTTCTGTGTCAAACTCTGTTGCCCATTTATAATAAGTCTTATCAGAAAGCTTTGGAAATCCTAAGTATTCACAGAGTTCTATGTTCATTGTTTTTAAGTCATTAATATCACCAGGCATCTCAAACTCAAACATTGGAAAGATTATATCATGTCTTCCTGGCTTTGCATTTGGTTCTTGTCTGTACGAAGTCGAGATACAAAAAAACCCCTTCTCAGAGGGGCGAGTAAGTAGCTCATATTCCAGCCACATTTGACCGGTTTGAGGCAACGGCCATTTCTGACCTGCATAATTATATGTCGCAACATTGAAGGGATCTTCGCACGCTGCGAGTATTGATAGTCTATTTTGTGTGTGTACTTCTAGGAAGCCTTTACTTAAAAAAAAGGACCTTAAAAGGTCCACGGTTTTCGTATATTTTGACGGGTCTATAAGCTGAGTCATTTTTTGTTTTCTCCAATATAAAATGCAATTATAAATCCTTTTATTTATACAAGAAGAGAGCCGAAACTCTCTTCTTGATAAAATTATTTTTATAGTCCAGCAGGAACTATAATATAGTGTATTGATAGTACTACACCAACCGAAGCACCAAGACCAATCATCATTTTTAGAAAGTCTTTTGTGATGAGAGGAAATACGGTTTTGAATTTTTCTTTACCGGTAACAGTAGCCATTGCTAATTCTCTACCACAAAGAAGTCCAACAAATACCCATGTTGTTGACATAGGAATATCATTGAGTTCTTTAAAGAAAAACAATATAATCCAATACACACCATCAATGATAGTAGCACTTCTTACATAACGTGTGTTATGTTTTTCAAGCACAATGTTTTGAATCTTACCACCACCTTCTTTAAACATATACCAAAGACCAAACACAAATATTGCACTGATCCCCAACATCATGTCGACTGGTATTTCTCGAGGGAGGAATACGGCTATGTTAGCCATATCGTGTGATAGCCAAGTCCACCAAAGAAAACCTGTAGTAAACCATTGACCAATACGCCAATACTTTTTATGTTCTTCTTTAACTGGTTTAGCTTCATCTAATATTTTACTAACACCAATCCAAATAGCATATGCTGCTACAGCTGCAACTGCATATCCCATCATAGATTTCATTAGCATCTTTTCTAATACAAACGTACTAGCAAAAGCGCTTAAAACTAAAAAAGACGTACTCACTGGTACGCCTACTCTTGTTAATATTAATAGTAATCCTGGAGCCATGGCATGATACCATTGAATCTCCTGAAAGGGTATTTTGTTGAGACGTCCATAAGAAATGTCTCCGCCATATTGATACCAACCGTACCATAAAGCCCATAGAAGAACTGACGAAGCAGCTCCCCACATGATCTTCCAATCTACTTTTTGGTTATTACTTGCAATCCATGTTCCTAAAGTTTGGACTGAATCGTTCGCTATAACCGAATAAGCGGCGAATATAAATCCTACAAACATCCACAGAGTTATAAGTTCCATTATAGTTTCTCCATGTTAAGTTATAAGAACATCTATATTTATTCTAAGTTATTGATTCTATTAGAAACAAAAAGGTGTACATTCCCTGAGAACTGTGGTATTATAGAATCAGGAATGAAAAAAGGAAAGCTTATGACTAAATATATCTACTCTCTCAAAACGGACATCGACTACAATCAACCTCTATCTCTAATCAACGAATTTGCAGACGGTCACGGTTGTGTTCTTACATCATTTAAAAGAAACGGCCCTGCCGGTGGGAACCATGAATGTATCTTCTCATCTAATAACTTTGAACATATCTTGGAACTTGCACAACAACTTAAACTCGATGAATCCAGCATAATAACTGACAAAAAGGTACTGTTACATTATTGTCACAGTTAAATAAAAAAGTGCAAATAAGTGAAAATAATGGTGTACAACTCTAAAAAACTGTGGTAGATTAGTATTATCAAAGTTAATAAAAGGAATGAAAAATTATGAACGTAACTACTAAAAAAATCTCTCAAATGATCAAAGACATCATTGATATAAATGAACTAAACGCAGTTATCGATACTGTTAAGTTTCAACAAAAATTCTTACGTGGTCTTCAAACAGCATCAGCACGTGGTGCTTTTAGAATTGGTGATACAGTTTCAGCATCTGGTCGTAACGGTTCGATCGAAGGTGAGATCACTCAGATCAAACGAACAAAAGCCATCGTAAACGTTAACGGTACACGTTACGATGTTCCGATGTCAATGTTGAAGATGGTAAGGAGCATCGCTTAATGTATTGGACAAAAATCATCCGTACGGATGAAGCAAAAAATCTTTCTATGATGATAGGTCATGACACTATTGCTCAAGCTAAAAAGTCATACCTAAAATCATGGGGAGATAAAAAAGACGAGGTGAAAGAAGTAGTTCTCCTCAAAGGATCAGGTCGAGGTCGAAAGCCAATGAAGATTCACAGTTATCGTGACAACAACTTTAAAATCGATCGTAGTATTCCTGTCGAAATCCACAATGTAATTTATGGATATGAGTAATGTACTATATTGAAGGAAAAAAATCAGACGGTTGGAGAGAACGCACTATTGGAATTGATGATCCAGTGATTGTTCGACAACTCTATGAAGAAATGATAATCTCGGAAGAGTATGTTTCAGTTGAAACAAATCTTCCTACAATTGAAGGAGTATGGTTTAATGGGAATCAGAGTATCCACTGATCGTACCGACAGTTACATCGGTACATTTTATAAAGATAACGCAGACGATATGAGTCAGCTAAAAGCTGTAAGAGCAATCGTTAAGAACATGAATGCTTCTTTACGTAGATCAAAGTTTAACTATCAGTTCTATGTAAAGTGCCAAGGACGAGGATGGAGACACGGTGTTCCTCGATATAATCAGTCGCTCCCTTTACCTCTAGCATCACACATGGATGCTTACATCTATCGTAGGTGGAGTTAGGGGTTTTTCATTCCTTATCGCTGACTGATGACAAAAGGGCCTACGGGTCCTTTTGTTTTTTATATAAATAGTATTATCAAAAGGAGAACCTATAATGTTTGACATAGATAAACTAGATAAAGAATTCATTTCAAAAGCACAAAAGCAGTTTGTGTTTAATATTGCTTCTCAAGATTTTAATTCTACAAAATATAAAAAAGAAATACAGTATCTAATCAATACAAATATATTTCCTAAGTTTGACATGACAAGTACTATAAAGGGAGTACCAAGATCTGCTGATCAAATTAATAGTTTGATTAAGAAGCTTAAAGGGTTTGGAGGTGAAGCTTTCGATAGAGTATACAAGTATCCTATGGTTGGTGTAGGACCAGGAGAAATCATGCTTTATTTCTTGTTAGATGATTGTAAACTTGGTGGAGGATCATCAGCGGGTGTTGACGTAAGTATAGGTTCCAAAAATTATGAAGTTAAGTCTGTTCAAAATCCAGCAAAAGAAAATTATTCTTACGTAAGTGGATTTAAGATAGGAGGAACGAGTGATGTGGCTGATATTGTTGCAGCAGCAATGGAAATAAAGAAGAAAGCTCTTGAGGATAGAATAATACCACCAAACGCAGAAAAATCTGGAATAAGCAAGACTCAGATTGAAGCTCTTAAGAAAAACAGCGTTCTAAAAAAACAGTGGTCAGAAAAAGTTGAGGGTCCATATCAAAAAATTGCAGGAAAGTACTTATCTGCAAATCCGGTAATATTTATGATTAATACTACTCCAAAACCTAGACTAGGTGAAGTTGTGTTCCTCGGAAATATAAAACCAGAAAACGTATTTCTAGAAGTTGTTACTCAAGGAGTAATAAAGCCAGAGGTTAAAATTAAATGATAGACTTTAATAAATATCTTTTGACAGAACAAAAAAACACTCATATGACTCACATTGAAGATAGAGTCATATATGGTGGTGTTAATGGCACGCGTGAAGCTATCTTTGCTCTTAGAGATTTAAGAGATATGCTTGGCGGTGTAAAGGAAGGAAAAGTAAGTGTTAAGTGGGATGGTGCTCCTGCTGTTTTTGCTGGTATTGATCCGAGTGATAACAGCTTTTTTGTTGCTAAAAAAGGGATATTCAACAAGAACCCTAAGGTCTATAAATCTGCAGCTGATGTCGATTCTGATACTTCAGGTGATCTTGCTGTTAAGCTTAAACTCGCCCTCAAGTATCTCCCAGAACTTGGAATCAAAGGTGTCATTCAAGGAGATTTTCTCTTCGGACCAGGAGACCTGTCCAGACAAACAATAAAAGGAAATAAGTATGTTACTTTCCATCCTAACACAATTGTATACGCAGTCCCTGAAGGATCTTCAGGAGCAGGAGAAATCAAGCAAGCCAAAATTGGAATCGTCTGGCATACGACGTATACTGGATCGTCTTTTGAAACGATGAAAGCGTCTTATGGCGTCAATGTATCTAAACTAAAAAAATCAAAAAATGTCTGGTCACAAGACGCAATGCTAAGAGATGCGACTATGGTAACTATGACTAAAAAAGATACGGAGGAAGTCAATGGTTATCTTTCGCAGATTGGCAAGTTATTTAATCAGATCTCGGGTAATGTCCTCAGAGAGATCGAAGGGAATAAAGAACTCGCCCAAACCATCGAAACATATAACAACACCTTTGTCCGAGCGGGACAGGTTGTGGTTAACACTAGCAAACATACTGATGGACTCATCAGATTCATTGCCGACAGGTACCAGAAACAGATTGACAAGAGAACAACGGAAAAAGGTAAGGCTGCGCAGGTATCGAAGAGAGATGAGATACTCAAATTCTTCTCAAAGAAAAACAAAGTAAACTTAAAAAAGATATTTGATTTACAGAAACTCATTATTCTTGTAAAACTAAAACTTATAAATATACTTAATAAATTAAATTCAATTGACACTTTTGTAAAGACAAACAAAGGATTTAAAACAACTGGTCAAGAAGGTTATGTAGCAATTGATAGACTTGGTGGTGACGCGGTAAAGATTGTTGATAGATTAGAGTTTTCATACAACAACTTTTCGCCTAATGTACTAAAAGGATGGGATAAACCAACGAGGAAGTAAATGTTAAGATTAAAAGATCTAATGCGTCCAGAACCGGCCGACGCAAAAGCGCCGGGAGAGCCAGACGAAATCAAGTACAGACGACATAGACGTAGAGCTATGGATGTAGAAGAGTCTCCTGATGAAGCTCTAAATATGATGCAGCGGCTAAAAAAAGCACGTCAGCTTAAAAGAATCAAGAGTAAAATTAAAATAGGTAGACAAAGAGCTATGAGGAGAACAGCTACTAAAGCAGTTCTTCAGAAAAGAGCTCGTCGAGCTGCAAGAAATTTTATTCTACAAAGAATTACAAAAGGAGTTCCTAAGGGTGAACTCAGTTTTGCTAGAAGGCAGGAAATCGAAAAGAGATTAGATAAGCCTGCAATGAAATCAAGAATTGATAAAATTGCGGTCAGACTCTTACCAAAGATGAGGAAGAGAGAGCAGGATCGTAAGAAAGGAAAGAGATCATAGTATGATAAAGGGTTTCAGTCAATATTTAGTTGAAGAACAGAAGACGATTTATTTTACGTTTGGTAGAATGAATCCTCCTACTATTGGTCATGGTAAGTTGATGGATAAACTATCATCATCTGCAGGACGTAATCCTTATAGAATATACTTGTCTCAATCACAAGACTCTAAAGACAACCCATTAGCATACTCAGAAAAAATAAAGTATGCACGTAAGATGTTTCCAAAACACTCACGTTTTATTATAATGAACAATAAAATAAAGACTATTTTTGAAGTTTGTGTTTCATTATATAATGAAGGATTTAGAAGTATAGCTCTAGTTGTAGGGTCTGACAGAGTCTCAGAGTTCAAGTCTTTAATTTCAAAGTACAACGGTCAAAGTGCTAGACATGGTTTTTATAATTTTAAAAATATAGATATTGTTTCTGCAGGCCAAAGAGATCCAGACGCAAAAGGAGCTGAAGGTGCTTCAGGAACAAAACAGAGAGGATATGCAAAGAATAATGATTTTTCTAACTTTTCATTAGGTTTACCTAAGTCAGTAAATGACAAAGACGCGAAAAGCTTATTTAATGCAGTGAGATTAGGTATGGGATTAAAAGAACAAAAAGAATTTAGAAATCATCTGCAGCTTAACAGTATTTCAGATATTAGAGAAAAGTTCGTTGAAGGTAAGATATTTAATATCGGCGAAAAAGTAGTAATAAAAGGATCAGAAGAAGTTGCAGTTGTTACACATAAAGGATCTAATTATGTGATCCTTGAAAAATTTGATAATACTATAGTGAGGAAATGGATTGATGCAGTTGAGCCTTTAGAGGAAGCCTATGATGTAGGAACACCTGAATATGTTCTTCACTATGCAAAAGGAACTCCAGGACAATTTCCTGTAGACTTTCCAGTAAAAGGACAAAAGAACACAGCCGAAGTCGGAGAAAAAACAACTTCTCCTCAAGACCCAGACATCAAAGATCGTAAAGGAACTCAACCAAAAGCTTATCACGGAAAAGATGCTAAAGGTAGAGAGATGTCAAAATCTACAAAGGCAGCAAGAGATAGGCACTTTAAAAAAGGTGCTGAGATGGATGATAATAATCCATCGGCATACAAACCAGCTCCAGGTGACAAAGGTGCAAAAACAAAACCAAGTAAGCACACAATAAAGTTTAAGCAGATGTTTGGTGATAATACTGATCCACTAAAAGTGGCACAGGCAAGAGTTGATAGAGAGAAGAAGTCTGACGCTCTCAAGTTTGATAGAAGGTTAGACAGAGCAAGATTAGCGAGAGCTAGAATGAAAAACGCAAAAACTAAAGGAAAGTAAGACATGAAACAGAACTTTTTTCAAATGCGAGAGGCAGCATCAGAAGAAGAAGTAGAAGATACTCTCGCCGAATCAACTAACTGGAAAGGAACTCAACACCTTGACTTGACCAGATACGCAGCTGGTAAAGGCGTAGGCTATGGGCTTCAAATAACTCAAAACAAAAGAATGGGTAACGACAAGTTTAGGATGGGGGCTCACGTAAATATGCCTCTAAAAGATGTTCCTAAGCTAGTTAAGTCTCTTATGAAAGTGTATAACGATAAAGGATCACAGCTCGGAGATAATGAGTCATGGGAACCTGATGCTGATGTAATAGAAGAAAATATATCAGAAGACGCAACCGCATCTTTGAAGAAAAAAGCTGAGAAAACCGGAATGCCTCTCGGAATTCTTAGACAAGTATTCAATAGAGGAAAAGCTGCATGGAGAACGGGCCACAGACCCGGAACTAATCCTGATCAATGGGGACACGCAAGAGTCAACTCATTTGTGACTAAGTCTTCTGGAACCTGGGGAAAGGCTGACAAAGATCTTGCAGCAAAAGTTAGAGGAAGTAAAAAATCTAAGAACGAATCTTTCTTATTTACGATGTCTGAAGATTTGCCGGGTCACACAAGTTATAGAGTGTCGACAAACAAGCTTCAAGGAAACGTAAGTGCAAAGAGTCATGATCACGCCGCAGATATTATGAGAAAACAACATAAGGCCAAAGGTCCTATGACGATATCTCATCATCCTCACTCACCTAAGTATAATAAGGATGGAAACAATTCAAAGACATATGAAGCAGTAAAAGAAGCTACTAAGGTTGTTGGTATGCACTACGGTAAAAACGCTAAAGCTGCTGCAGCCGGTATGAAAAAACATGGAGGTAAAATCCACACAGATCCTCATGGCAACCATACACTTATGTATGATAAACCTAAGATGCAGGCTAGAGGAAGAGATGCTCTTGTTCAAAAGGGTTTGTTACCGAAGAAAGTATCAAAACCATTTTCCAGACCAATTAAGTCTGAATCAGTAGGACAAACTCCTGGCGATCATAGTTATCACTACTTGCAAAAAGCTAAGAGACTAGCTTCTGCTGACGGCCACGACTATGATAAGTTACCTGCGTATGATCGTACGCATAATAAGCACAAAGACTATTACGATCAGAAAGCGAAGTCGTCATCATGAAAAACTTAAGCGAAAATTATACTGCTCTTTTTGAGGATGATGACATCGATCCAAAAGAGTACGATTATGAAGGAGACATGGCAAGAAGTCAGTTAGTAACTATGATGGATGCTGCTGAAGAACTTCATGATATGCTTGACGAAAAAGAAAATCTTCCTGAGTGGTGTCAAAATAAGATCTCAAAAGCAACTGATTATATTGACAGTGTTAGAGATTATATGATCGCTGCTAAGTCTGATGATATAGATGATGATGGAGATGAGAAGAATGAGGCCCATAAAGAACCACAAGGTCAAGCAAAAAGAATGATGTCTCCATTACATAAAATGAGAATGGATAAAGAGAAAAAAGATAGAGATCGTGATGGTAAACTAAAACCGGGTATCATTAAGAAAGAAGATGTTAATCATGCTGATGCACACGCTGATGCACAACAACATTCAAATGGAAGTATGAGTGTTAAAAAAATTCCAAGCATGACTAAAAAGCCAGGTGATAAACATTTGCATTTACATATGAAGAGTTATCATAAAGAGAAAGATGGACAAGCTTTTGCAAAGAAACATGGTTATAAAGTAAGTAACTACGTTAAAACGGGAGCTGGGTCTAGAATGAATCTTCATAAAGAAGATAAAGACATTAAGGAAATCTCTTTTAGACCACATGATCCAACTAGCTTAGGTACAAAGTATGCTAATAAAGTTCATAGTGGAGACTACTCAAGTAAAAAAGTTGATAATAGAAAGAGAGGTACTGCGATGTTAGTTAAAAAACGAGCGGCTGCCTTAGGAGTACCCGGAACGGCAAAGGTTCCTTTTAAAGATGATGTTAACGAAGGTTACGAACAAGAAGTAATAAAGATCTGTAACAAGAAAGGTGTTGACTGCTACTTTAAAAATGGAAAGTTGTATGTACCAAGAGCAGACATGAAGATTGTAAAAAAAGCTTTAAAGAAAGCTATGAACATATACAAACTTCCTCCGATGGTCGCTGAGGGTTATTCTTTCGAAAATTTTAAACAATCTATCAGAGATGAGAATATTATTCAAGAGAAACTAAAACCATCAATGGGAATTGGTTCCTACATAAAAGATTTTTCTAAGTCTGACGCTCCTCAATTTAAAGGTAAGTCAGAAAAAGAAAGACGCGATATGGCAGTAGCCGCGTATCTTTCTGCAAAGAGAGGTGATAAATGATTGATAAAGAAGCAGAAGAAAAAGCTAACGTAGTTAATACTAAAATCTATAACGCTTATAAGGGAGTTGCAGATAAGACTGTATGGAAAAAAGAAGAAATGACATATAGTTCTACTGCTGAGGCTTATAAAAAAATGAAGGAAAAGGAAAATGAAAAAGTTTAAGGAACACATAAACGAAGACGGACCTTGCTGGGATTCTCATAAAATGGTCGGTATGAAGAAGAAAGGGAATCGTATGGTTCCTAATTGTGTTCCTAAAGAAGCTCAGATTGATGAGTTAAAATATCAGTTTATGGTTTTAGATAGAGACGGTAGAGTTATGGGTATGACTACTGGTGAAAAAGATGCTGATAGAATGGCTAAAGGAGATAATATCAGAGGGCAATCTGGTAGAGTTGTTAAACTTAGAAGACCAATGGCTCAAGGTAGAGGCGATAGAATGATGGGACAACTACCTGCTCATAATCTTGGTGAAGATCAAATTCAACGTGATGGAGCAAAGATTAAAAAAGCTTATGCTGCTTTAAAAACAGAAATCTCAGTTTCAGCACTTAACAAGTATTATGATAAAGCTAAGCAGTCTCATGATAGAGCAGGAAACTCTGCTTTCGCTAGACACCTTAGAAAAGAACCGGGTATGGAAAAAGATTTAGATACGATGCGTAAAAGAAAAGCCGGTATAAAGCTTGCTAAGAATCGTGCAATCAGAAGACTTAGAGGTGAAATAGAATGAAGACTTTTAGAGAAATCAGAGAAGCTGTAGGTGCTGGTAAATATTCAGCGATGAATTTAAAGAAAGCAAGAGAACTCATGAGTCCTGCAAAACACAGAAAAGACGGTATTATGCGTATAATGAAAGGTATGAAAGTATCATACAAGCAGGCTACTAAATTTCACGATGATGTTATGAAGTCTTACGGATTTAAACCTGAAGAAACTAACGAAGGTTCTGAAACTTGGGAAGCTGGCTATAAGAGAAGAGTTGTAAAGACAACTAAACCTGAGCATAAGCAGAAGGGATACAACTGGAGAATAAAAGGTAAAGACAAAGCTCACCTTTCAATTAAACTGTATAAAGAAAAACCTTCTCAATCAGAATTTAATAAACAAATGAAAAGGGTGGCTGGACATGAGTTTGGATAGTTTTAAAAGTATCAGAGAAAAAGCAATAGATGACTATTGTGAAGAGTGTAACTTATACGAGGATCTTGAGATAACCGAAGCTGAGTATCAAGGTAAGAAAGTTAAGTTAAATGATCCGATACGAACTTCTGAGAATCCCAACAAAAAATTTAAAGTTTACGTTAAAGGTCCTACTGGCAACGTTGTTGTTGTACGTTTTGGTGATCCAAACATGGAAATCAAAAGAGACGATCCAAAGAGAAGGGCTTCCTTCCGTGCCAGACATAACTGTGACAACCCTGGACCAAAACACAAAGCCAGATACTGGTCATGCTATCAGTGGAGAGGCGGATCAAAGGTAGATAACTAGATGGAACAATCCATAGAAAATTTTGAAGGAACAAAGGTTGTCACTATCAATGAAGGTGGCAATGGGATGGGTGATGTTCAAGCAGGGATAGAGTTCATCTATCATATGAGAGAACATTTATTAGACATAGGTGTAGCTACTATATATGGTCTAGTCGTCTATGCAGCAGTACTTTGGATAACACAAAAGATTAAAGGCAACTAATAATGTCAAAGGCCAGTTTATTATCAAAACTTGCACCACCAGCGAGTTTAGATTCAGATCACATTCAATTAGGCGATTCAGCTACGGATCGCCTGTTTCTACCTGGCCTAAAACTAGATACTGACTCAGCTCAAACAAATCAAGTACTTACTTGGAACGACACAACTAAAACGTTATCATTTAAAACACCTGCAGCTGGTACAGATTCTAACGCGATTATATCACTAATTGATTCAGGTTATGTTCAAGCGAGATCAGGCGGAGGAGGATCTGGTACAGTAGATTCTGCTCAAACTATTACTCTCATCAGTAATACAGTCGACTCAGCTTATGTCAATGCAAGAGCAGCTCAAGCAGGAATAGCAAGTGGAGGAATCAATTCTTTTGACTTTGATGCTACACAAGGACAAACAGTATTCTCAGGAAATGATAAACACGGCAACGCTCTTGCTTTTGTATATGAACCTAATGTATATTTAAACGGAGCTATACTTAGAAAAACTGAAGACTACACGTCAAATCTTTCTTCTAATACTATAACTCTTGTTTTTGCCGCGGCTGCTGGTGATGAAATTACTATACAAGCATATGAACCTACTAGTGCCTTTAACATGGCACAATACTTTGATTCTGCTTTTGTCCAATCAAGAACAAAAACAGTCTTTCCCGGAAATAGAAATATTGAGACTTTTAGATACGTATCAAATGCATCACAAGTAATATATGAAGGCGCAGACGCGAATGGAAATACTCTTTCATACGATCACGTATCCGGTGTACAAGTAAACGTTAATGGTATACTATTAACTTCTGGAAATGACTATGTAGGAAACGCTGGACTCAATAGAATAACTTTACAAGACTCTGTTCCGGCTGGTTCGGAAGTAGTAATACAAGACTTTAGAAGTAGGTTTCTTCATAGGTTTGAAGATATAGTCGACTCGTCTTATGTCACCTCAAGAATTCCTAGTTTTACAGATTCTCGAGGAATAGAAAGATACAAGTTTACAACAACTGGTCCACAGTCAGTCTTTACTGGTACGGACTCAGCTGGAAATACTCTCTCGCTCGGAACGTCTAACTATCTTGTATTTCTTAACGGTGTTAACCTTGACGAAGGTCCAGACTTTACAGTTAACGGAGCTAAAGATACTATTACTCTTACTCCAGCAGCTGACTCTAACTTTGAACTTGTTGTATATGATTGGGACAAGAGATTTAGTCATACTCTACAGTTAGACTCTGCAAGAACACTTGCAATGATTGAAGCAAACTATCCTGTACAAGCATCACTTCCATCATTTAAGTACACTGCAACAGCAGGTCAAACAACGTTTACTGGTGGAGATTCTAGTGGAGCTACACTTGCGTATGGTGTCGGCGGCGTAATGGTATTCTTAAATGGTATTGCACTTGATGATACTGACTTCACTGCTACAGACGGAACTTCAATCTTACTAAGTCCTGGTGCAACTGAAGGTGATAATGTTGTCATAAAGAACTTTAAGTACAACTTAAACGGAGGTAACGTTAATAATATCCAAGCTGTAGTAAACACTGCATATATTCAAGAAAGAGTAGATACATTTGTAGAAGTTTCTTCAACTCCAATAACCGCAGTTAACAGACAGACTTTAATAGTAGACACGACTACACCTAAATCAATAGCATTACCAACAGGATCTTTTGGAAATAAGATAAAAATAGTTGACGGATCTGGCACAGCAGCAACTAACAACATTACAGTAAGTTCTTCTCAAAAGATTAGAGGTAGTGATTCAGATTTGATTATAGATATAGATGAGTCAATAGTTGCTTTAGTCTATTATAACTCTACACGCGGTTGGATAATAACGGAGAAATAAATGGCAAATAAACTTTCTGATTTTTTAAAACAACTTTCTCAACAATCTGGAGCTGCGCCAGGTACAGTTGCAAATAAAGCTGCTCTTCCTACAAGCGGAAATACCGTAGGTGATCTTAAAATTGTAGAAAGTTTAAATTCATTATACATATGGGACGGAACGAAGTGGGAAAGATTCTTTACCGGTCCTGATGAAACTTTAACTTGGTCAACTGAACCAGATGCAGCGTATACTCTTTCAGGTGACGGAACACCTACTACTATTAATCATCCTGCTACAGATCCTGAAGGATTTCCTATTGACTACTCATATGTCGCAACTCCGTCAAACCAACAACAAGCTACGATCAGTCAAGACTCAAGTGTTACAACAGTCACTCCATCAACAAATTCTGCTCATGAAGGAAGTTTTACTTTGAGAACAATAGCTAGTGATGGTTTATATAAAATATCAAAAAACTCAACTATGACATTAAGTTTCTCTAATGCTGTGTGGGCACAATGGGCCGATGGGACTACAATTAAAGAATATGCAGGTACTTCACTAACTACTAATGGAACAACATCTGAATCTCATTCAACTATTTCCCGATCTGGACTTCGAGTCGACGGTGCAGGTAATTACATACAATTTACTGGACTTCCGGATTTTGATTTCGATCCAGGTGCTGGAGAAAACTTTATAGTATGGGCTATGAGATTTCCAACAACTTTAAGTTTAGGTTATGGAATGTCAATAAGAGACAAGAATGGAACTACAATTAATTTTATTGACGGTATGCAAAGATTTCAAAGCAATACCATACATGAAATGAATATGTACACTTCAAATGATGGCGGTAACAGTTTTACCAATAGTAGAGGTAATTACCCATATGCTGACTTGAGTGAATATGGACATCCAGGAGCAGGTACTAACTACATGCAGGATAAGTATATTGTTTATGCTATAGACTCTAGCAATGCATCCGTTATCTGGTGTAAAGAAGTTGGAGGAAATGGATTGGCTTTTCAATTAAAACCAAACTGGAGCGGTTCAGGACGAACACAGTTCTATTCTAACGCTAATAACATGATAACATTCTTTGGAGGCGCACCACATGTATATACTATTCCAGGTGTATCAGGTGGAAGTGGGAATCACAGTATTTGGAAAATTGATGTGGCGGCAGTAGCGGTATATCCAATATCTTTTGGTGGTGGTGATGCTGTTATAGCTGATTTTGCATCAGTGATAGGAGCGTAGAGATGGCATCAAACAACAGAAACTTAGCTAATCTATTATCACCTGGTAGCTCTCAAATTCCAGCATCTAAACTTCCTATTGCGGGTACAGAAGAATATTCTGGAGTTGATTCTTTAGGTGTAGGTTCTGTTATTGGAGAACAAGCATATGTTTCAGGAAATAATCAATTGTACATTTGGAATGGAACTGGCTGGTACAGTATCGCAATAGTCAACACAAGTCCTACTTGGACTTCGGGGTATCAACCTAATGCATCATATAATCTAGATGGAGACAGCCCGCAAAGTCCTACAGTTATAACTTTAAGAGCTACAGATCCAGAAGGTTTACCGATAACGTATAGTCACGTTATTGGAGGATCTATGGACAGTATAGCAACTATTAGTCAAGACTCAAGCGTGTTCACGATTACTCCTAAGACTCAAGCACAAGTTGGTGATGGCACACATACTGGATCTATAACTTTCAGGGCCACTGACGGTATTAACATTCTACCTCAAGTATCTAGCTTTACTTTAGAATTTGTTTCAACTGTAACAAATAGTAGATATACAGTTTCATTAATAAATGCGGTTTCTACTGGTAACAATAATAATAATATAACAGATGCTTCTAATAGTAATCATACTATAACTGTCAATGGTGATGCTACTGCTGGCACATTTAGCCCATATCGACATGGTGGATACAGTGCACACTTTGTTGACGGTACTGATGATTATATAAAATCAGAAGTTACTTCAACCCTTAATTTAGCTAATAATACTAATTGGACTGTAGAAGGGTGGTATAATTTTACTGATGCTCCAGGTACAAATGGGAGATACTTATTTTCGAATGATAATGGCACTTTTAGTTGGAGTAACATTAACTACATGTGTTATTTTAATACTTCAAGTACCTTAAAATTTGAATGGGGCGGAGGTCAAAATATAACAATGAATTTTACTCCTGAAGTAGGCAGGTGGTATCATTTAGCATGGTCCTGCGATGGCACAACAATAAGAGCTTTTGTTGACGGCAATGTTCTTGCGACTAATACAGGAAGCACTCAATTTTACACATATAGCAGTGCATTTATACAAATAGGTCGACCTCCAGCAGGTTATGGTAGTTCAAAAGAAATGAAAGGCCATGTGTCAGATTTTAGAATAGTAGTTGGTACATGTGTATATTCTGCTAACTTTGCAGTTCCTAGTCAACGTCTTACAGCTATACCAAATACTAAATTATTAACCTGTAACAGCGTATTAACTTTTGCCGATAACTCTAGTCAAAGTTTATCATTAACTCCTTATGGTGATATGGAATCAAGTCCTTTTGCTCCATATGATAACCTTGAATACGATCCTACAGTTCATGGTGGATCAGTATATTTTGATGGAACTGGAGATAACATAGAAACCCAAACAAATCAGACAATTCCTACAGGTAATTGGACTATTTCGTATTGGGTAAATTGGAATAGAATCCAATCTAATAATAGTTGCTGGGGTCAAGGTTTGTTGGGCGACACAGGCCGTATGAATATGTATATAGCAAATGATCGTCACGCAGTTGCTTTTGGAGGTGGCAGTTACACCCTTGCAGCAACTAATGCTACCGTTGCAAATCTTTGGTATTTTATTCAAATTAGCTTTGATGCGGCTAGTCAAAGGTTAGATTGGTGGGAAAACGGAATTAAACAAACTAGTGGTACTTCATCTAACACTGGCGCAGCTTCACCTTCTGCAACTGTTCTTTCTCTTGGTGGTAGTCTTTGGTATACGGCCACCCCATTAATGGAAGGATACATGGCAGACTTTTTAGTTGTTCCGAGCCATACAGCAAGCGCCATGGATGTGCCAACAGGACAAAGATCAACTCCAAGCAACGCAGTTGTACATATCAAAGGAACAGATGCCTCTTTTATAGATGAATCTCAAATTTCTAGTTTTGTCGATATGGCAGTTGGTAATGATAATAATGGACAAAACGTTGAACCTTCAGGATCGACTACTCAAGTTAAATTTGCTGGAACTAAGTCTATGCATTTTGATCAAGATGTTGCTATTATTAAACCTACAGATATTAATGACTATATTCTTGGAACCGGCGATTTTACAATCGAAAAGTGGATATACTTTACGAGTTTCAACAGCGGAGATAATGTTTTATATGATTTCAGACCATCAGGTGTAAATGGTGCTTATTTGAACATGTATGAAAACGCTGGGACTATAAAAGTTTATGTCGGTTCTGCCAACGCTAACACTATTGTTGCCGGTTCAGCAGTATCATTAAACACATGGCATCACATAGCTTTATGTAGATCAGGTACAAGTAAAAAACTGTTTATTGACGGCAATCAAAGTGGATCAACTTATACCGATAATGTCAGTTACACTTGTGGAGACAGAGGAATAGTGTTAGGTAGTATAGGATATAATAATTCTTACTCTGCATATGGAATAAATGCATATATTCAAGATTTTAGAATTACAAAAGGACTGGCAAGATACACATCTAACTTTACGCCTCCAACAGAACCATTAAAAGGATAAGACATGAAAAAATTTAAAGAGTTTGTAGAAGCACACTATGCAGTAGATATAGAAGGTCTGCCTAAACTGTTTATGCAAACAGACAATCCCGGTTCTTTAAAGCGTGATCTTCGAAAGATTGTAAGAAAAGTTGATATGATTAATAGTTTAGAAAGAGTACAAAAGTCTGACATAAGAAAAGCACTGCAACTAAAACTAAGAGGTAAAGAAGAAGAGGAACAAGATGAGTAATGCTAGAAACTTATCAAACTTATTAGGTGGAAAGACTACACTTTCTGCAGACAACGTTGAAGGAGTCCAAAAGAAAGAAGTAACTTCCGATACGACTGGTCTAGGATCTGGACAACAGGCTGATCAGAAGTTTGTTGCCGCAAACAAGTCGTTGTATGTCTATGACGGCGCTGAATGGGATCGGATAACAGGTGACAATTCATTTCCTTTTGTACAGACAGAACCACCAACGACTGTTCAAGGTTTAGATGGTTTTACTGCAGGTGCTACATTAGATATTACTATGAAAGTCATAGATCCAGATGGATTTCCAATAAAATATTCTATTGATTATAAGGCAGATTCTATGAATCCGATTGAACCATACGGACTTGGTTACACAGGCAACAATGGATTGAAAATATTTGCTTCTGATTCTTTACCATTTCAATTAGATTCCGTTTCTATAGATCAAACAAATGGGATATATAAATTTGCCTCTAAGTTATCAGATTCTTTTGCTGGTTCATTTAACGCTCGTTTAAGCGCAACTGATGGAATTAACACCGTAAGTCGCGTGGTTCCAATTAGTCTGTCCTTTATTTCATATTATGATATAAGTGGTGGAAGTGAGGGTAACTCAACTACATACGTTGCTCCTAATGGTACAAGAATTGTAGCATCTGGAAACAGCTATAACACAAGCAGTTATAACATCAAGCATTTAACAGAAGGACCAGGTGGCACATACTGGTTAGCAAGCGGTGGTCAAGACCAAAATTTAACTTTAGATTTTTCAAATTCTACAGGAATTAGTAAAGTAGCATATATTAGAATTTGGCCAAGAGCAAGAACCGACCAGTATTCTCGTTTAAATGGAGTGTACAAAGGAAATGAACTTAATACTACTGACACTCAAATTCACGGTTCTAGTCTCTTCAATGATTTAGCAAATGGATCGGGCGGCTTTGATCTTGCCATAAGTATGACGGGATCTAGTGACAATAGTGCGACCAGAGGATATAAAGATCTTTTTTTTAGTCCCCATGTAGATTTATCGGCAACTCCATACATAACAATAGATCTTTATCATGCAGCAGGAACTGACTGGGGAACCAGTTCAGATGAAATACAAGTATACGGATATTAAGAGTAAAAAACATATAAATATAATCAAATGCTTTATCTAAATGGGAAAACTGATGGCAGAAGATACTAATAAGAGATTAGATCGAATCGAAGAGAAGTTAGATAAAATGGGAGATGCTCTCATTAATCTTGCTCGTTTCGAAGAAAAGATTATCTCTTATTCAAAGTACTTCGAAGAAAAGATGGATACTTATAATAAGTATAGAGACGAATCTTGGGAAAGGATGAATAGGTTTTCTGAAAAGTTGGATGCACTGACATTACAAGTTGAGGAAAACTCAAGAACTGTCGCAGTCATTAATAAATTATTTTGGGTCGCAATTGTAGCGGCGTCAGGCGCTATAGCCGCACAAATATGGATGTAAAAGGAGTAAAAAATGGATCATTCAGACATAAATCATGATAACATGCAAGCGGCCTATCTCAAGGTTTTAGGCATAGGCCAAAAAGAAGAACTCGAAGAAGCAAGAATCGTTACAAAGGACGGGAAGTTTTGTGTCATGACTGATAATGATACAGAAGCCGGAAGTTTTGACGACAGAGAATCTGCTCTAGAGTTCATAAAGAACAATAAAGAGAAACTCACTATGAGGGACGACAAGGCAAAACCTGCTACAAAAGACGTTGCTGAGAAAGACGTAAAAGAAAAGGTTGAGTATCCTCATAAGATGTATGACCCTAAGACTGGAGAAGAAGTTACAGCTAAAACTCCAGAAGACCATAACAAATATGCTAAAATGGGTTATGTACATGAAAAACCAAAGATGGACGAGTCAGTTCAGTTTGTAGTTCCAGAAGAAATTACAGATACTAAAGAAAGAACTGCGTTCATGGGCGCTGCTGCTGCAGCACATAAGTCTGGTAAGTCACACTTCAACTTTGGTGGTAAGAAACATCCTGTTACAATTAAGAAGGATACTGCTAAAGCAGTTAACTCTTCAACAACAGATGAGGCATCTTGTGGAAGTGGAAGAAAGTCTCGTAAAGAGGAAACTGATGATTATCATTATTCAACAGGTCAGCCACTTAATAAGAAAAAGAAAAAAGTTGATGAACATCACGACAAACCAGAAGAGCATGAAGAAAATGTAAAAGAGAATAAGCAAGCTGCTCTCATGAAAAAACTTTCTAAGACAGCGCAGAGTTCTGCAAAAGGAAAGGCCGCAGTGACACTACCGAGTATGCCTTTTATGAAGAAGAAAAAAGAAGAACCTAAAAAGGTTGGAAGAGGTAGTGAGATCGTAAAGTATGAAGACAAACAAGTAAAAAGTGCTGACAAGAGACCGGTTAAAATGAATGTCGGTGGAAAGGAGGTTATAAGAATGGAGCCAGTGAAGAAAAGAGTAGCTGAAGGTATTAATAAAGAAAATTGGTTGTTGAAACTAAAAGAGAAGCAGGAGACTATCATAACTGAAAATGCGATTGCACCTGTTCCTAAGCCAACTAAAGATATAATGAAGAAGTCACCTCATGCAGGTGGTGATGATACCAGAGATACATTTTCAAAGCAGCTATCAACTCGTAAGGGTGAAGAAGAATTTGTAAAAATGCATGAACCTCAAATGCCAGAGTTTGCAGACACTAACTCTGTTATTCCAAAAACATTCAAAGCGTATACTGCTGGTGTAAACGGACCTAAATATAGACATACGGATAACACTGCTGGTGACAAAAAACCAGTTAATCCTGCACCAATAGGAAAAGCTGGAGCTGTTGGTCCTAAGGACTGAGGTTTTAATTTAAATTATTATGAAGTTATTTGATGAGTTAAATGATAGTAATATTGTGATCTATGCTGCAAAGCATTATTACAATCCTATCTGCATGGACGCCGAAGAGTTTTATGAAGACTTAAATCGGTTTAAGTATATAAAGAGACTTGTGAACAAATATCATGAATCTGGTAACGTATCAGAAAGATTGATACTAAATCACATGATTGTTGTCTTTAATGTTTTTGACACGAAACCAACGCTAAGAATTATGGAGTATAAGTTCGACGAAAAACAATGGCAAGTTCTAAAACCATTTTTAGTGTTCCTAAAACATATAAAAAATAATGAATACACAAATGTCAAAATGGATAAGCATGTCATAGAAAAGCTGAGGAAAATTTAAAATGGTTGGATTATTAAAGAGAGCCGGAGATTTAGTATACACGTTTAGATTCATATCTTTATTAGTAACTCCATTTGAAAAGACAGATGCTTTTAAGCGCGGTATCATAGATGCAAAAGGTAATAGAAATAAATCATATAAGATCGTAGATTCTGCTGATAAGTCAGCTTATACACCTTTCCACAAACTTGTATTTAATATAAAGAAACTCATGGCTAAAGTTCCAGGAGGAAGTTCTTCTATCGCTTCGTACGGTGCAGCTTTGTATCTTATAAAAGAAGACGGTAACTTGAGAGATCCTCAATTAGAACAGATATTAGAAAAAACTGGATTTCAAAGTTATGACTTTCTTGCTGAAAAAAATGAATGGTATGTGCTGAATGATGGGAGAGTATCTCCTGGATTATATAAAGTAAAGTATGATAAGATAGTCAATAGTACGTATGAGCCTTTAGTTATGAGAGGTGATAAAGTGAGAGTAAGTGATAATGCGTATCCAGTAGGAGATATTTTTGGTTTAAATATCTATGAGGGAACACATATAAATACTAATCAAAAGATATATTTCGCTTTGGAGGAGCTAATAGAATGAGAGGAGCATATGATCCTAACGAAAACAGAAAAGGTCCAAAGACTCATTTTGTTTATCAAAGAGGTGTACCGAAAACCAAGTCAATTGTACATAGAGGAACTGAACAAAGTTCTAAAGACTGGATAAAAAAGAACGCCAAGCACTTTATTCATAAAGGAAAAGCCTTTGTTATATACAAAGGAAAATCTAAGACTGTCAGACCGAGTGATGCTCTAGATTTTAAATATGTACATGAAGATCTACCAGGAAATGCTATTGGACATGGTGGAGTAGATATGGCTCCAAACATGGGACCTAGATTTAAAACAACTGATGTAACTGATAAGAGATATAGAAAAGATAGACCACCTGTTGTAAGAAGAGGGTTTAAAGCTTTTTTAAACGATAAAAATGGCTAGGCTATATTTAACGATTATTATAGTAGGAATTATAGGAGGAGTAGGTTGGTTCGGTTATAAGTACTATGTTGATACACAGACTAGAATTAGTTTACTCACCGCAAACAATGCTAAACTTGAAACGGCACAAAAACAAACAGCCGCAGAGTTTGAACAGTACAGACTTAAAGTAACTGAAGAGATAGAAAACTTTAAGGCTCAACTAAAGAAGCAACAAGAGCTTAATGACGAACTTAGCTTAAATCTCAAACAATCTGTTGAAAAGAACGAAGCCATAGCTAAGCTACTGGCTAACACAGATATTATTAAAAACGCCCTTGCTGACCCTAAGGCTACTGAGGATAAAATAAATGAAGAAGTTGATAAGTTTTTTGGCGATATCGGCTGCGCTACTGGTAAGTGCATGCAGTCAAATCCCAACTAAAGAAATAGTAACAGTACCAACTGTAATAGACACACCTAAGATAGAAGCACCTGTCATACAGGTTGTTCCTCGACCCAATCCTGTTCAAATGAAAGATGCTGATATTGTAATTGTTACTGAAGCAAATTTACAGGAAGTTATTGAGAAAATTAAAACTACTCAAGGAGAATTTGTACTTTATGCTATGACTGCACAAAGCTTTGAAGCACTTGCTCTTAATATGGAACAGATAAAAAGATTTATTGAACAGCAAAATAATGTTATACTGTACTATGAAAAATCAGTTGCACCTAGTAAAATTATAGAAACAGACTTAGAATGATGTGGGAAATGATTGAAAGAATGGCGACTGATCGCTTATGGATCTATACAGCAATTGCTGGATCTCTGTTTGGTGCTGCTTTCTTAGCGTGGTTTCAAGGAACAAGAATAGGTCTGTGGGCTTATAGAATATTTGACAATAGTTTAAAATATCTTGTTGATAGATGGGGTTGGACTTGGTTTAAAACAGATGAAAATGCTTGGAGAAAAAAGTATCCACATGTTACAAAAAAGATTGATGATCTCGACAAAAGACTAAAAAAGTTAGAAACAAATCTATATAAATAGATAAAAACGAGGAGATGAAATGTCAAGATCACGAGAGATTGCAAAGGCGTTCGGAAAAACGGGTGTGCTAGCAAAAGCTTCAGCAGGTCAGTCTGTAGGTGGAACTGAAGCTATAACTAACCTAGCATCTCTTGGAACAGGATCTGCTGGTGATCAAAAATTTGTCACAGCAAACAAATCTCTATACGTATATGACGGAACCGAATGGGATAGAATTAACTCTGGTCCAGACGCAATGCCCGATATTACCACAACCGCCCCGGCTGAACACTCCTTAAACGCAAGTGGTAATGCCACTTCTTTTACAATTGCTGCTGATGATCCAGACGGATTTCCAATTACATACGCGTATGATACAAACCCAACAAATCAGCAACAGTGCACAATTGCTGAATCTAACGGAACTTTTACAATGACGCCTAGTACATCAGAATCAAATGCTGGATCGTTTGTTTTGAGAACACACGCTACTGATGGTGTACACACGTCAACAAATAGCACTAATGTCACATTAGCGTTTGGACTTGCAAACTGTTATGGATTTAGAATAGCTCAAACAAGTTCAAGTTACGCTCATACGGTGTGGCATGCGACAATATTAGATGCTAGTGGGGCAATAAACCAAGACGCGGCTTTCGCTACAGAAGCATCTATTACAGCTTCTAGTTGGGGTTATAGTGTTAGATCAGAAGTTACCGGTAGCGCATTATCAGGATTTTTTGGAAAGTATTTGAAAGATGAAGCTTTGGCAACGTTTGATGTCGACTTAGGATCTACGTACTACAGTATGTTTGTTTCAAATTCGGGGAACAACGTCACCAGAGATATAATATGGACAACTCCTAGGACTATAACTGGTATAATTATTTCTGGAGATATGACTAATGGTTATGATTACTGGACTGGAGGATATGCTCAACCGTATATAGGAAGTAATACAAATTTAGATTCAACACAGTACACTTTTATAGGTCCGTCAAATAACGGTTTTACTGCTGCAGCTAGTAGTAAGTATTACGACTTTAGGTAGGAGGAATAATGGCACAAAAGAAATTACAAAAAGACTCACAATATGAACACTTAGATAGGGACGGTGATGGAACAATCACTGATGATGAAATGGCTATGGAAGAGAGAATGATTAAGTTAGAAGACATGCGAAGTGACATGGAAAATGAAGACAAGAAGCAAGATGCTCAGAGAATGATGGCTTGGTTTGCTTTGTTCGGAATGTTACTATATCCTTTCGCAGTTGTGTTAGCAGTTTGGGGAGGTTTAGATCAAGCAGCTAAAATTTTAGGTGATATGGCAGCAACATATTTTGTATCTGTAGCAGCGATAGTAGCAGCATTCTATGCTGGTCAAGCGTTGACTAAGAAACCATCATCTTAATATGCCTATAAGCCGTTCATTTGAATTTGCGAAGTCTCTACAAACAGATGGAACTTTAGAAGCAGGACTGTTTGAAAATCTTCAGACAGATAATAGTCTAACAGTAGCAAGTACTTCAGATCTTCCTTTAACTGGAAATCATACTGGAAGAATGGCACTAATAACATCGCTGAATAAATTTTTAATATGGAATGGTACCGGTTGGTATCAAGTTTCAACTGTAACTTAAGGACATAACATGGCGACAACAAGATCTTTTGATTTAGCGACTATGGTTAGTTCAAACGGAAAGATTCAAGGATCTTCAGTTGCAGGAGGCTCAGCTGCAGATGCAACTGCTAATATTCATGCTGATCCTTCAGCTCTTCCGACAAGTGGTAATCAAACTGGTGATATGGCCTTTGTCCAAAGTACAAATAACGTTATGATATGGGACGGAAGTTCTTGGAAAACTATAGCCAATGTAACTAATACAACACCAAATATTGCAGGTGGAAGTGCTCTTACTTCTTACATACTGGCGAAAGACGGAACACCTACAGTAGTAACAATTAATGCAACTGACCCAGAAGGATCACCATTAACGTATGCATACTCTGTAACACAAGGTTCATTAGGAAATACTGCTACTGTATCTCAATCAAATAACGTGTTTACTATCACACCATCAACTAATCCAAACGATGTAGGTAGCTTTAGTTTAACTTTTACAGCCTCTGACGGAGTTAATACAACACCTGCAGTAAGTAGGTTTACACTTACTTTTGTTTTAAATGTTTCTGGTAGTCAGCATACAGAAAAACTAATTCAAGCAGTATCAACTGGTAATAATAGAACTTTAGTTGATAGTTCATCATCAAATCATACAATGACGAGAGTAGGAAATCCTAATCCTTCTCCAGTTACGCCTTACAGACCGAGTGGTGGATACAGCGCTAACTTTATCGGTGACCGTTGTTTAGAACCAGTGACTGCTGATACACATTTGAGTTGGGGAACAGGCGACTTTTGTATAGAGTTTTGGATATGTGGACAGGAAGACAATAAAGAACTAACTCAACCAACTAGTCTAATATTTAGAACTGGTAATGCAGTATCTGAACACAATCTCTTAAGCATAGGCCTGACCAATGAAGGTAGAATAATTGTTTATGGATATGACGGTTCTGGAACAAGTGCTGAGGTTACCAGCAATTGTGATGTGTTAGATAATAATTGGCATCACGTAGCAGTCACTAGATATGCAGGAAATCTTAAAATCTATTTTGATGGATTAGCGGATAAAGATAGTACAGCCTTCGCTAATATTGGAATTCCAAGTTCAACAGCAACAAAGTGGCAGATGGGTGGAGCTGATAATGCAGCAGCTAATGTAAATAAATGGGACGGTTGGCTTTCAAACTTTAGAGTCGTAAGTGGATCAGCAGTTTATAGTAATGAGTTCTTACCCACAATAAACAACTTAACAAGTATCTCTGGAACTAAGTTATTATTATTTGTTGGAAATGAATTAAAAGACTATTCATCAGTTCATGGTGATCTGCAAGCTGTTAGTGGAAAAACACTCCCTGAAATGACATCTTTTTGTTTCTTGCCAACAGAAGAATATGCACCTTCTCTTCATAACGGTTCGGTATATTTTCATGATCACACTGCAACATCTAATCCTTGTCACGTAACAGTACCAGCAAGTAACGATTTTCATCTTACTGGTGAATTTACGATAGAAGCTTGGGTCTATATAAGAAGTGATGGACAATCATATATAGACAACAAGTGGACAGCTCTTCACCACGCTGGAGACTCTGACAATAAATTTGTTTTTGGTAGTGATGGTACAAGATTCGCTTTTGGTTATCACGCAGGAAACACCGGTGGTGGCATCGCAGGATTTTGGGACGGTACAAAAGACGCAAATCAATGGGTGCACATTGCTGTAAGTAGAAATAGTTCGAATCTTATCAGAGTCTTTAAGCGAGGTATATTAAAAGGAACTTGGACAGACGCTTCTGCTTTTGGATCTGCCTCTGGAACAGTTTATCTAGGTTGTAAGTATGGAGCTGGAGATGCAGACATCAGAGGTGGACACATATCTGATCTTAGGATTACAAAAACGTGTGATAGAGACGTTAGCTTTAGTCCTCCCATAGTAAAAACTAGTTCAACCGGAACTACGTTTCATTACAGAGGAGGTGTAGAACTTAATATTATTGACAAAGGTAATAAGGCTATAAAAGATGGTTGTAAAGTCTTAGGAAACGTTACTGCTGCTACAGATACAACCGATCCTTGGGGTGGAAATGAACCAATGTTAAAGTTTCCTGGAGGTGTGAACGATAGAATAGAAACAAGTCCTGTTTACTTCAAAGGAGAAAATACAACTTGGTCGAGGTATGATCATACTGTTGATTTTTGGATGAAAGATACTGCATCTGGTGGATCTCCTTTATTCTCATTAGTAAGCGGAGGTCAGACAGGCTCTCCTGACTTAGGTTGGAAGACAAAAGTAGAGAATGGAAATCTCTATATAATGTTTAACAATACTGAGTATCAAACCGGATATAATAATCAATTATGGATTCAGTTAATGAGTCCAACCAATGCACCGGTTGTTAATACCTTGTTAAATGATGGAAACTGGCATCACGTATGTTTACATTTCTTTGGTCTATATCGAGTTGAATGTTTCATTGATGGAAAAGAAAGAGGAAGGTATCAGAGATCTGATAATACTGCTTATCCTGAAGGTGGATATACTGTCTCAATAGGAGGCCAAGGTTTTGGTGACTATGATAATACGAGTACTTATGCTGCTGGATCTAACGGTACTGCTTACTATCCACTCACTGGATATATGACAGACATTAGAGTTACTTCTGGTAGACTAAGGTGTGGAGAAGGTCATGATATATTCTCAGAGTTACAGTTAGTTGATGCTTCAACTGGAGCAGTTAATCAATCTGGAACTACTACTGATCCAATTGTAACTCAAGTTCTGACGTGTCAGAGAGGAAATCTTCTAACTTCTCCAGATAACTCTTCGACAGACTTGAGTTACACCGACGTAAAAGGAACTCTAGGTTTACATGTTGGAGATCCTTTCTGGTTAACTAGATCAGAAAATGAACACAGAGGTAACGCTAGTGTTAACTTCGAAGGAACAGCACTTGCTTCTAACCAACGTGACGCAATAAACATAAGTTATCTTGCAGGATCTGGAGACTATGAGTGGACAGCAGAAATGTGGTACAGAAGACGACACTGGCAACACTACAATAATTCAGATCAGCCTCAACACCTCTTGGCTGGCAACGGTTGGGCACTCAGTGATTGGTGTAACTTCAACTTAAGAATTAACTCACAGGATGATGGTTACATAGAATACGAACAAAGAAAATGGCCGCAAGTAGGAAATACGACATATTATCCGTTAAAGTGTGGAACTCTAGGAAATAGAGAAGGTACTATATCAGGTGACGATACATCAGTTCCATACTCTGTCGCTATAAGGACTGGTAGGTGGTATCACATTGTTGTGCAACAAAGAGGCTATGAAGGTGATCAAGTAGAACACCCTCAAGGTTACAACGGTCACATGGAAATCTTTATTAATGGTAGATTTATAAATGGAAGTAGTGGAACGATAGGTCCTCACTATCAGTCTCCACATATTAAGTATGCATCTACTGGTGGTACTAAAGGTACTTATAATCAATTACCGCAAAGTGGTAACGGATACCATTTTACTCTAGGTGGATCGGGTTATAACACCTATTATGGAATGGACGGACAAATATCTAATTTTCGATTCGTTTTAGGAAAGGCTATTTATAGTAGAGAACAGACTCCACCTACTTCAAAAGTGAAATTATAAATTATAATTTTTTTGCTAAAACCTTACTTTTTGGGGTTTACAAACTTCGCAAAATAATATATAATAGTACAAGATAAAAAGTTTAATCAAATAAAAGAAGAGGACCCTGCGATGCAAACACAGTTTGTTGACACCAGACAGCTTTTGTCCGAAGCAAAATTTTATGATGGTTACTCTAGGTTTAATGATGATAATGATAGATATGAAACCTGGGACGAAGCCGTGGACCGTGTTATGGAAATGCACGAAAAATTCTATTCCACAAAAATGAATAAAATAACAGAATATGTAGAAGAAGCCAGAGAGGCATACAAAAATCAATACGTACTAGGAGCTCAAAGAGCATTACAGTTTGGTGGTGAACAAATACTAAAGCATCAGATGAGGATGTACAACTGTACATCTTCTTATGCAGATAGGCCTGAATTTTTTGGAGAAGTCTTTTATATTCTTCTTTGTGGTGCAGGCGCTGGCTTTTCGGTACAGAAGCATCACGTTAAAAAATTACCTAAGATTCAAGAAAGAAAGAAACAAGCTAAAGGTTGGATCGTAGAAGATTCAATTGAAGGGTGGGCGACTGCTGTGGACGTTCTTCTTTCATCTTATTTTATAGGTGGTGGTAAATATCCTGAATATGAAGGTAGAAGAGTATACTTTGATACTTCTCAGATCAGGCCAAAAGGATCAAAGATTTCTGGAGGATTTAAGGCACCAGGACCAGATGGGTTGAGATTAGCTTTAGATAAGATAGAACACATGTTACAGGCTGTGGTCATGAATCAAAAGGGATCTATATCACTTAAACCTATTCAAGTATATGATATTGTTATGTATACTGCTGATGCAGTGTTAAGTGGTGGTGTTCGTAGATCAGCAACAATATGTTTGTTTTCTCCAGATGATGATGAGATGATGAATGCAAAAACAGGTAACTGGTTTATGGATAACCCTCAAAGAGGTAGGTCTAACAACTCTGCAGTTATTGTAAGAAACGAAACGTCTCCAGAACAGTTTAATAAACTTATGCAAAGTGTGAGAGAGTTTGGTGAGCCTGGTTTTGTTTTTGTAAATTCAAAAGAACATACTACTAATCCTTGCGTTGAGATCGGAATGTTTCCACAGATCAAAGGAAAATCTGGCTGGCAAGGATGCAACTTAACAGAAATAAACGGCGGTAAGTGCACGTCAAAAGAAGAGTTTTTTAAAGCGTGTCGTGCAGCATCTATTTTAGGAACTTTACAAGCTGGATATACAGATTTTAAATTTCTTGGTGATACAAGTAAAAAGATCTTTGACAGAGAAGCACTGATTGGTGCATCTATTACAGGTTGGATGAACAACCCTGATGTATTATTTGATCCTGAAGTATTAGAAGAAGGAGCAAAAATTGTTAAAGAAGTTAATAGAGAAGTCGCTGAAGCTATTGGAATCAATCCTGCGGCCAGAACCACGTGCGTGAAACCTTCGGGAAATGCCTCAGTTCTACTTCAAACTGGTTCTGGAATACATGCTGAACATTCGCAAATGTATATTCGAAATGTACAGATGACAAAAGATTCAGAAGTTACCCAAGCTATTCAAAAATCAAATCCTTTTATGGTTGAAGACTCAGTATGGTCTGCCACTGGATCTGATGTAGTTGTTTCGTTTCCAATTCTTCCAAAGAAAGGTTCAATATTTAAAGATGCACTCCTAGGAGTATCTCATCTTGAAAAAGTAAAACTGGCACAAAAACATTGGGTAGAAGCTGGTACTAATATTGATCTATGTGCAGATGAAGGAGTTAGACACAACGTATCAAATACTATTATTGTAGATGATTGGGATCAAGTAGAAAAATATGTGTTTGAAAATAGAAACTCTTTTGCTGGTATTTCTTTTCTTCCAATGACAGGAGATAAAGACTACAATCAAGCTCCTAACACAGCTGTTATTTCTGCAAAAGAAATGGTAAAAAAATATGATACTGCCGCAATATTTGCATCTGGTCTTGTCGTAGATGCACTCTCAGCATTTCCTAATCTCTGGCAGGCATGCGCTACCGCTCAAGGAATGGGAGAGGATATTACGCTTGAAACTTCAGATAATGCAATAAAGAAAGATTGGGTGAGAAGATTTCAAAACTTTGCGGATAACTATCTAAAAGGAGATTTAAAGACAGCAGAACACTGCTTAAAGGATTCTTATCTTTTACACAAATGGAATAAAATAAACAAAAACTTTAAAACAATAGAATGGAAAGAGGATTTAACAGAAAAGCGTTACACTGACGCAGACACCATTGCTTCTGAAGCATGTGTCGGCGGAGCGTGCGAGATAGACTTCTAGTGTGAAGTATTATTATTTTGAATGTACATTCTGTGATGGCGAATCTCAGGTGTCCTCTGATATTGAACCTCAGTTTTGTCCCTTGTGTGGAAACGATTGTAATGCTCAATTAGTTGAGTATGATGACGAAGATGAAGAAGATTAATATATAATAACATGTGGTTTTATGAAGATAAAATATTCGATCCAGTCGAGTACTCTTATGAGAACTTGGCTGGTTTTGTTTATTTAATAACAGATTTAAATAACAATAAGAAATATGTCGGAAAAAAGAACTTTTGGAAAATACATAAGCTAAGACCATTAAAGGGTAAAGTTAACAAAAGACATTCCAAAAAAGATTCAGACTGGCAAACCTACTATGGATCAAATGAAAAGGTGAAACTTTTAGTTGAGGCAGAAGGAGAAAAGAGATTTAAAAGAGAGATAATAAAGCTCTGTAAGACTAAAGGTGAAATGTCATACTATGAAATGAAAGAGCAAATTGATAGAGAAGTTCTGTTTAAAGAAGACTATTACAATGAGTTCATAGGTGGTAAGATTCACTCTAAACATTTGAAGGGATAAGAAATGCATACTTATAGATGTAAGGTAATAAAGGTTGTCGATGGAGACACGATCGACGTAGATATAGATCTTGGTTTCGGTATATGGCTAAGAAACGAAAGAGTTAGACTGTATGGCATAGATACTCCAGAGTCTAGAACTCGAGATGAAGAAGAAAAGAAATACGGTAAAGCCGCCGCAGCTTATTTAGAAAAGTGGGTAAAATCTGGTGGAGTAACTATCAGAACTCACAAAGATGAAAAAGGAAAGTTTGGCAGAATACTAGGAGAAGTCTGGTGTTTTGAAACTAACGTAAATGCAAAGATGATTGAAGAAGGACATGCTGTTGAGTATCATGGACAGTCGAAAGAAGAAATAAGTGAACAACATATAGAAAATAGAAAGAGAGTAAAATTAGAATGAAATGGTTTTTAGTTGTAATATTTGCAGGAATAACACCTGATGGTTATCAAGACGTATACATTTTTCATAAGCCAAACTACACTAGCTTAGAGCAGTGTGTAGAAGCAGCAAATGATCCGAGTCAAATTCAAGTGTTTACTCAAAAGTTAGTTATGGAATATCAGAGCATGAAACCTATTCAAAGGGTTGTATGTTCTCCAGAAGATAGTTTAAGAAAAGTAGTAAATGGAGAGGAAAAAGCGTAATTAATGGTGTACAATTATATCGAACTATGGTATAATAAATTATTGAATAATGATGGAAGGTGGTAGTACATGATATTGATTGATTATAATGGCGTAGCTATTGGTAATCTCGTCGTACAAAGATTGGCAGTAGAAGAAAACTTACTTAGACATATGATACTAAATTCTATAAGAATGTATCGTCAAAAGTTTGGTAAAGAATACGGTGAAGTAGTAGTTGTTGCAGACGGTGCAGGTAACTGGCGCAAGGATGTATTCCCTCAATATAAGTACAAAAGAAAAAAAGGTAGAGAGGAGTCTAAGATAGACTGGAACGAAGCCTTTCGTCTTCTTAACATGATAAGAGAAGAAATTAAAGAAAACTTTCCGTATAAAGTAATGCATGAACAAGGATGCGAAGCAGATGATGTTATTGCTCAAATTGCTATAGAGACTCAAGAGTTTGGTAAGAATGAGCCGGTAATGATTATATCTGCAGATCATGATTTCATTCAATTACAAAAGTATAGTAACGTCAAACAATACTCTCCTATGACTAAAAAATTCGTGACACATAAGAACCCTAGACTATATTCTATGGAACATATATTTAAAGGTGATGGTGGTGATGGAGTACCAAATGTTCTTTCAGATGATAATGTATTTGTAGAAGAAAGACGTCAGTCACCAGTAACTAAGAAAAAAATAGACGCATGGCTGGAGTCAGATAATCTTCAGCGTGATATGGGAGATACAATATACCGTAACTATCTAAGAAATAAAAAATTGATAGATTTAACAGAAACACCTGATCCTGTAAGACTTAGTATTATAAATAATTTTGAAGGGCAAGATCCTTGGAAGAACAAAGGAAAAGTCTTTCCATACTTAGTAAATAAAAGATGTAAGAGACTATTGGAGAGTGTACAAGAATTTATATGATTAAGTTATATGAAAGTCAGAAAACGATAATAGAGTATCACGAAGAAGAAAATAAAGTTTATAAGACATATAAACCTCAGGCTATATTTTCAAAGGAATGGTTAGATAATTATCGTTACATTTGTGAAAAGATACCGGGACTCGTACACGTTCACGAGTTATTAAATTCTGGTACCGTTAACAAAGATAAGTTCTCAACAATTGTAATGGAGTACGTTGACGTTGACGTAACAGCTGACCAACTTTTAACTGATAGAATTTACAATAAAGAAACTAAAAAAATAGAACTAGTAAATAAAGATAAACTCCATCCGACATCTTTACTAGCTGTACAAATCAAGCTAGCAGAAACAAAATTGCAGAGTTTGATTTATAATAAACATCTCAGAGATATTAATGCTGGATATTACTTTCTTCCTGGCGACTTATCACTCCACAACATGGTATTAACTAAAGAAGGAAACCTTATGTTTCTTGATCCGGATCAGTGGATGATACATCGCGAGCTTATTGGTTATGGTGATTATGCATTTGAAGAGACTATATTTAAAATGACAAATATACAACTTAGGTTATTTTATGACTTAGGTTGGGATAAAGACTGGAGCGAAAAATGAGTTATAAATTAGTGTTTGAAGTACTTGAGGAAGTAAAGAAGAAAAAGAAGAAAGATGAGAAAGTAAAAATATTAAAGGATAACGACTCTTGGGCACTAAAGGATGTCCTTAGAGGAACTTATGATTCTACTATCCATTGGCTACTACCTCCAGGTAGGCCACCTTTCACACCTAATCTTGAGCAGTCTACGCCTTCTGATCTACAGAAGCAGAATACTCAATTTCAATATTTTGTAAAAGGTGGACCCGGTGCATCTATGCCTTCATTCAAAAGAGAAAAACTTTTCTTAGCGTTACTTGAAGGTATTCATCCGGATGATGCTGAAGTAGTAATAGATATGGTTAGTAAGAAGCCAATAAAAGGAGTGACAAGAAACGTAGTTGAGGAAGCATTTCCTGGACTATTGTTAGATTCTACATAATGAAAATGTTAACCCTATAACCCCTTTACGAGGAGAATTTAATGACTCACTTACAAATACAAAGACTTCAGAAAGATTCAACTGAACTAGAAAGATTTGCAAAAACCATGAAAAAAGAAGGAAAACACGATCTCGTAGAAAAAATAAAGACTAAGAAAGAATACATAGATAAACACTTAGAAAAATTTGTGGAAAGGGCCGCATAAAAAGGTTTACATTTTATTGAAAGTTTGATATAATTAAATTAATCAACAGAGGTATATTATGAATATTTTTATCTTGGATGAAAATCCAATCAAAGCAGCACAGCTTCAATGTGACAAACACGTCGTAAAGATGATTGTTGAGTCAGGTCAAATGTTGTCAACTGCGCATAGAATGCTTGATGGTTATACAGAAAAAAGACCATCTAAGTCTGGTAAACGTATGGTTAATTATTGGGTGCATCCTGACAGCAATCTTGAAAATACTTTGTACAAAGCTGTCCATCACTATCACCCATGCACTACATGGTCAATGAAAAGTATTGGAAACTATGCTTGGCACTATGATCACTTTCAGGCCTTATGTATTGAGTATCAATACCGATATGAAAAGACACACAGTACACAAACTATACTGGAAGATGTGTTATCCATACCACCTAAAAATATTCCAATTGGAGGTCTAACACCGTTTCCTCTTGCTATGACACATGAGCCACAGTGTATACACGAAGGACAGCCAGTAAAGTCATATCAAGAATACTATCAAACTAAACAAGATAGATTTAAAATGGTTTGGACAAAACGTAATGTACCAGAATGGTTTAAAGGAAAAGAATATGCCGACGTATACGCTGCGTAATAAAGCAACTCAAAAGAGTTATGATGTAGTATGCAAATGGGATGAGTTGCAACAAATGCTCGGATCTGATCCGGATCTTGTTCATGTACTTACTGCACCTAAGATTGTTTCAGGTGTAGGTTCACTAGCAAGTAAAGTTCCAGATGGGTTTAAAGATAAACTCAAACAGATTAAATCTGGCTCAGGCTCAGGTAATACTATTAAGACATGAAAAAAGGACAGAGCGCGCGGGTTGCTCTAGATGAACTAGAGACAATCAGTCCTATTACCGAAAATCAGAAGAAAGCTTTTGAGTTTTGGGAAGAAGGACACAACTTAGTGTTGAGTGGAAGTGCAGGAACTGGTAAGTCATTTATTGCACTTTATTTGGCGTTTAAGATGATGCTAAAGAATCCACAAGACTATAAAAGAATACTTGTAATTCGATCTATAGTCTCAACAAGAGACGGTGGTCATTTACCCGGAACAAAGGAAGAAAAAGAAGAACCCTATCAGGCACCGTATAAAGCAATATGTGATGAACTCTTTGGATATGTAGGTGCATGGGGAAAATTAAGAACTATTAAGGCTGTTGACTTTGATACTACATCTTTTATAAGAGGAATAACATTTGATGATACTATTATAATTGTTGATGAAATGCAGAACTTAAACTTTCACGAGTTAGATTCTGTAATTACAAGAGTTGGTCATAGGTGTAAAATTATTTTTTGTGGTGATAGTAGACAGTCTGATTTTACAAATGCAAAAGAAAAAGACGGAATAGTAAAATTTATAAGCATCGTAGAACAGATGAGATTTTTTAGAGTTATTAATTTTGAATGGGTCGACATTGTTCGATCTGATTTTGTTAGAGATTATATTATGACAAAAGAGATGTTGAACTTATAACATGTATAAGTATAACTGTAATCTAAGGAGGCAGATATGAAAAGTTGGCTTAATAATAGAATGAAAGAACGTACAAGTTGGGATGGAGCTGCATTAGTAGCACTAGGACTAATGGTTCTATTCTTAGCGCCATTAGCAAAAATTGCTGCGGGACTAGCAATAGTCTATGGAGCATGGACTATCTGGAAGGCTGAATGATAACAATTTACGGCAAGTCAGATTGTGGTTGGTGCGAACGTGCCAAGAAGTTGTGTGATGACTACAAACTGGATTATGAATATAAGAATATAGTGAATGATCACTATAAAGTAGAGCTCTTCGAAAAACTACCAGGTGTAAGAACAGTACCTCAAATCTGGATGAATGAGAAACATGTTGGTGGTTTCGAAGGATTAACAACAGAAATAGAAAACACTATAGGAGGCTATGGAGATAATGGCTTTTAATCTATCTAGTAGATCAAAAGGAAAACTGGAAGGAGTTCACCCAGATATGGTTGCTGTCGTAGAAAGAGCAATCGAACTCACTAAAGTTGATTTTGGCGTAACTTACGGAGTCCGAACAGTAGAAGAACAAGAAAAACTTGTTGCATCTGGTCGTTCTCAAACAATGAAGTCCAAACATTTAATTCAAGACAGTGGGTTTTCACACGCTGTCGATGTTGTAGCATATGACGGATCAGATGTTGTCTGGGAATTAAATGTATATGATGATATTTGTGACGCATTTAAGCAAGCAGCAGAAGAAAAGGGAGTTGCAATCAAATGGGGTGCAGCATGGTCAGAAGGAGATATTCGTTCTTATGAAGGAACATCTGAAGATGCTATGAATGCATACATCGATTTAAGAAGGAGTCAAGGTAGACGTCCTTTCATCGATGGTCCTCATTTTGAACTTATGTAAAATGACTAAATATTCTCGATTCGACCCGCGTAATAAGAAGAAGGGTAGAAACAAGTTGCAATCTCAGCATAAGAATCTGAGGATTCGACATGTTGAGAAGAAAAATGTTTTGAGACCACAGAAGATCGCCGATGAAGAAGAAATTATTGAGTTTAAGGAGTATCAAAGAGTATCTTGCTAGATTAGGAGTGGCGATCTCTATTCTTTTTAACGTCTTCTTAGGAGGACCTTCAAATCAAACGTTTTCAGCCAGAAATTATGGTTGGAAGCGAAAAGAAAAATATAACTTAGTTTGGTTCATTGATTCTCTTGCATGGTTCGATAAGAATCACTGCAAGAGATCTTGGACGTATTGGAAAATAAGAACACCAGAGTATGTTGTTATACCTAAGTCTGTCCATAGAGAGTGGAGAAACAGTGATAAAAATGTCACAGTACTTGAAAAAAAGTGCAATTAATCGCATTTAATGGTTTACTTTTGATTGAAAGTATGGTAGACTAGTACTATAATAATTAATAAGGAATGAAAATTTATGAGTATAATATTAACAGATTGTGATGGAGTTTTACTAAACTGGAGAGATCCATTCGATGCTTGGATGATGAGAGAAAAGAATATCTTCGCTGAAGGAGATGTTAGAGTATACGATCAAGCAGATCGATACAATATGCCAGATATATTTGAATATGTATTAGAGTTCAATAACTCTTCAAACATTGGTTTCTTACCTCCACTATATGACTCAGTCAAATATGTTAAAAAGATACACGAAGAGTTTGGTCATAAGTTTACAGTTATAACTTCACTATCTCTAAACAGATACACACAAGAATTAAGAACTAAAAATCTTCAAAACATTTTTGGTAAAGAAGTTTTCGATGAGTTTGTGTACCTAGATACAGGTGCAGATAAAGATGACATCTTGGGTAAGTTTGCTACATGGTACCCAGGTGCATATTGGATTGAGGACAAAGTTAAGAACGCAGTACAAGGTGCTGAGTTTGGTCTTCAACCTCTCTTAATGAAACACCCTCACATTAAAACTGAAAATACTGAGGGTATCCCTAAAATGTCAAATTGGAGAATGGTGTATGAACAACTCGGTGGCTGAAATATTAAATTGGCGTTACCAATACGAAGAACTAATAAGAAACTTCGAAATTCCTGAAGACAAGAGATCATCTGTTATAAATAGCTTAAAGTGGTTTAAACGCTATGGTAACAGAAAGAATCGTTTTCGTGATGGATACGATGAAGCTATCCATCTATGTACGAAAATTTTAGATTGCCATAGAAGAGATTCTAAGGATACAACATGTCAAGAGGAAGAAATCTAGGTAAATTATTAGGCGCAGCTGGTACACTATCAAAGGAAAAACTAGGCGCCGACATTGCTACTTCAGGCACTAAGCAATTTCAAACAGATCTACCAACAGGATCATCGAACACCACCGGTGAACTGAGCTACATTGTTGATAACGACAACATGTATGTTTGGGGCGGTGACGGTTGGTTTAGAATGTCAATAGTTAATGCTACTCCTCGTTTTATAGCACCACTTACACAATCTGCCTATGTTCTAGACTCACCAGGTAATCCTACAATCATTAAGTTATATGGGGCAGACTCTGATGGGTTTGCTCCTCGTTTCATACACACTGCAGCAGACTCTGCACAGTATCTCGCAAGAATAATCCAAGATTCTAACAGTCAGTTTACAATTACTCCATTAGGTGTAGACTCATTAAATGCTCAACCTGGATTCGACTCAGGTGGAGGATCTTTTAATATAGCATTTAAGGTTACGGACGGAAGAGCTGAGCAGCTAAGAAACTCTTCATTTTCAGTATCATATATAAAATCAGGTGGAGTATTATTTGATACTCCTGGAACACACACTTGGGTTGTACCAGCTGGTGTTACTTCAGTTCATGTTGTAGCAGTAGGAGCCGGAGGCGCACCAGGCACTTATTATCCATATCAAATGACAAAAGCTGGAGGAGCAGGAGGTGGTCTAGGTTGGAAGAATAATATTCCTGTAACCCCCGGAGAATCAATAACAGTTAAAGTTGGTCAGCATCAAGGAGGAGGCGCAGACGGTGAAGATTCTTACTTTAAAGATGTCTCAACAGTAAAAGGTGGTGGTGGTCAAGGAGCAGGAAACTACGGCGCAACTGTCCAAGCACCCCAAGGTGGAGATTACGTCGGCGATGGCGGAGGAAACGGTGGTGGATCATACTCTAGGAACGATCCTTATAACCAAGGTGGCGGCGGAGGTGCTGGAGGATACTCTGGAAACGGTGGACACGGTCAACATCAAGACGCTTCCCCAGCTTGGTCTGCAGGTTCAGGTGGTGGCGGAGCCGGAGGCGCTAAAGGAAGTTGGTCTAACTACCCAGGCGGCGGCGGTGGAGGTGTTGGTCTCTATGGAGAAGGTGCATCTGGTACTACATACAGCGCAGGTGGTTCAGGTGGTGCAAATGGTAGTGGTGGATCATCAGGTGGAACTGGTATTGGTGGTAAGTATGGTGGAGGAACTGGTAATTTAAGAGGTGGTTTTAACCAATGGCCAGGAGATACAGGTCAAGGTGGTGTTAGAGTAATATGGGGAGCTGGTAGAGCTTTTCCTAGTACATTAGTATCACAGGCTGATTCACTATTAGCCGAAACAACAGTTTAGGAGAAGATATGTCAAGAACATCAAGAGTCGCACAGGCATTTGGTAGTAGTGGAGTTCTAGCAAAAGCAACACAATCTACTGGCGCTGAAGGTGTAGGAGGAGTTTCTACCTCTTCTAACGATTCAGCTGGTTTAGGAACAGGATCTGCTGGTGATCTTAAGTTCGCTTCAAACAGAAAAACTCTTCATATGTATGACGGAGCCGAATGGGATAGAATAGCAGGTGGTACTGATGCGGCACCAGTTATAATTACAGATGCGCTCGATCAAAACATAGCAGCTCTAGATACAGATTCAGCTAGACAAACATTTAAGGTTGTCGATCCAGAAGGATTTCCAATATCGTATAATGTTTCCTATATGAGAGATAGTGACAAAGTATTTTTTGGAAATGAATCAAGTAACTTACCACCAATATTAGCTCACCCAACAGTTATAACTAAAGCTTCTGATGGTACAGCAACTTACAAATTTTTTAATAGACAGGCAGAGTCTGACGGGTCTGGATACACGACTAAAGATCTCTACAAAGTTAGATACATGGGAACTGACGGTGCAAGACATGCTGTATCTACAAAGAATATTAAATTAGCATTTAGTATAGATGTTACATTTTCACCAGGAGGAGTAATTGCTAGTTCTACTGGTTGGGGTTATGAATCAAATGTCAATCAAGTCACCGCAAATGTTTCTGCTGGCTCATTATCAGCAACTGCTGATAATGTTGGTGGCTCGCATCTAAATCCAGTTCTTCCTTTAGGTAAATATTACTTTGAATGGTATATACATCCAACTTCACCAGGAGTAACTTACGCTATGATGGGTGTTCACATCGGAAGTTATGACAATGGATATAGTGGTAGTGCTGGAAACTTTATATACGCGGCCAATGGAACTAGATATCCTGGAGGTGGCAGCACAGGTCATAGTTCATTTGGAACAGGTACGACTATAGGTATTGCTTATGATACAAATCAAGCTGGCGGAGGCGGAGTTTGGTTTTCAAAAAATGGAACGTGGGGATCAGCTGATCCTAATACTGGAAGTGGTGATGGTTTTGGTTCCAGTCAGTCTAATGTTAACACTGTTGGATATAGACCAGCAATACACTGGGGTTCAAGTTCAGGATCAACAGTAAGAGCTCAGTTTCGCAGAGGAGACACACTGACGTACTCTCCTCCAACTGGTTTTTCATCTGTGTAAAAAGGAAAAAGAAATGGGATCTAGAGGAAGAATATTAGGTAGAGTCGCAGGACAAACTGGATTAGCAGTGACAGGTGCTAAAGGCGTTAAGACTGCTTCGAATGATTCAGATGGTTTAGGAACAGGAGATGCCGGTGATCTCAAGTTTGCCACTAATAGAAAAACACTTCATTTGTATGACGGTAACGAATGGGACAGGATAGCAGGAGGCACTGATGCAGATCCAGTAATTGTAACTGATGCAACCAATGCTGCCGTTTCTGGAACAACAGACTCGGCTAGACAAACATTTAAAGTTGTTGATCCAGAAGGATTTCCAATATCGTATAGTATAACCTATATGAGAGACAGCGATAAAAAATTCTTTACGAATGATTCATCGAATCTTCCTCCTCCTCTAGCTCATCCAGCCATTATAACAAAAGCAATAGACGGTACCGCAACTTATAGATTTTTAAATCGAACAGCAGAATCAGATGGAAGTGGTAATTCTACAAAAGATCTTTATAAAGCCAGATACATGGGAAGTGATGGTGCAAGGCACGCAGTATCTACAAAGAATTTTCAGTTGTCATTTGGTGCTTACACGATGACTGATTTTGTTTTTCAGACTGCCCAAACTTCCGGACCACGTGGACCTAATCTCGCACGAGCACTGGCGTTTTATGACACTTCAACACATTCGTGGTTGAATGATACAAATTACTATAATATATTGACGGGATTTGCACAGGGTGTTCAGCTATGGAAACCACCAGCCGACGGTAATTATACAATAGAAATGGCTGGAGCTCAAGGTGGGAGATCAAATTATAGATATGCTGAGGGATATAATTACCCAACCTCTCCTGGTGGATTTGGTGCTAAGGTTACAGCAACTTTAACTCTCAGTGGATCAGCATTTTATGCTATCGGAGTTGGACAATTACCACAGAATAGGCAAGCATCATACTTAGATATTGGTGTTGGTACTGGATCAGGAGTTCCAGACGGAGGTTGGAGCTGGTACACTAATCCTGCGTATGATGCAAGTGGAACACTAGACACAACACCATATCCAGCGGAAGCACATGGCGAAACATATTATCATGCTGATGTTGGAATGTTTCATGGAGGCGGCGGGGCTAGCTGGATTGGGGTTTATGATGGTACTTCAACAGGTGCTGATAATGATATCATTTCAACGATACCATTACTAGTTGCTGGCGGCGGTGGATCTATTAGAGGTGGTACTGCTGATGCAACTCTACCAGCTTCTCTTACAGCAGCTCATGCAGCATTAACTGGCGATGCAAATCAGGGTAAGAATGGAACATTTAACAGTAATAATACTGGGGGTTCAAATGGAAACGGATCTCCTAATGGTCCTGGAAGTAGATCGGGCAGTGGTGGAGCTGGTTGGCTATCTGATCATTCTGGTACCATCGACACTGCAAATCAGCGTTATGAAAATGGTTATGCAGCTCAAGCGCTTAGAACTGGTGGACAAGGTGCTTCAATGACACAATTCGACTATTCCTATGGTTACCCAGGAGGTGGTTTTGGTGGTGGCGGACACGGTGGTTATGGCGGATCTGGTGGTGGAGGAGGATACTCTGGAGGAGGATCTGGTGGTAATACACCCGAACCTTATAATAGAGGTGGTGGAGGTGGAAGTAGTTTTATTACTTCAAACTCAACATACAATCCAACCTTAGTCAGTGAATCAGCTACTCATGGACATGAAGGCTACGTGAAAGTAACAAAACTATAGAAAAGGATAATGAAGTTTGCCAACTATATCATTAATAAATGATTCTGGTAGTTTACCAACCGGACTTAATGCATCTCCTGGAGACCAAGCGTTCGTAAAAGACGCTAGCATGCGCTATCATTTTATAGATTTATCATTAGTGTCGTCTCGGTCGTTAACTTTCGACGGATCAAGCGTAGTAGTAGATAAGATAGATTCATCAGGAAACTCTCCGAGTACCAGTCCGTTTACAAGCACTGAAAATTTTAGTCAATCTCAATTTAATTATGTAATAGGTGGTGATGCAACTAAGACTTTGGTATCGTATACTATTGATTCGAATCAGATAACACCTATAAGTCATAATCGATACAGAGGG
>Ga0208390_1000018_pt1 | contig 43799 bp, 44 predicted proteins | sample Knorr_S7_td_Surf_FD_185594 | JGI IMG/M metagenome (GOLD analysis project Ga0208390, IMG submission 185594) | Marine microbial communities from Southern Atlantic Ocean transect - Knorr_S7_td_SurfaceA_ad_6m_LV_A (SPAdes) (version 2) | ecosystem: Environmental > Aquatic > Marine > Oceanic | place...
TAATTTCCCCTTTGGCTATTTTTTCAAGTAAATCGTTAACCTCGGTAATGTGAACTACCTCCTCTCATCACTACGTATGCAAATAAAATCATAACAAATACCACAGCTATCGCCAACAAGGCAATCCAGTACTGCATTAAACTTACGCCCAATTCATGTATTGAAGCTTCTTCAGAGACTACTTGGGGAGTTCCTATTGATACCGAAGAAATATATCCCCATTGATCTCCATTCGTTCCGACCCCATTTACTACATTGTAATATATGGTGAATAAAGCATCTCCAGCACCATCACTAGGCGCAGTCCATTGAAAAGTCCAATTTCGTTGAGCATTACTATCGGCATTATGAGAGATGTATTTTCCACCTTCACCTATCCAGTAAAGTGCCCCAGTTTGGAATGCCCCTTCACTAACTTCAGCCAAGAAACCTCCGTAGCGGATAGCTTCAGGATCCGAAATTACATTTGTATCATTGATTACAAGCGAAATATTGTACGTTGTATCGGGAACATATTTTGAAGGGATACCATCGAGCATGTACATGCCTTCATCCAGTTGTTCATCCATGTGACATGAGCAGCCATTAGCAATACTGTCTTTTGCCCAATCTTCACCGGCACCTTGCTGATCACCTCCTGCAGGGTAACCGTTAACACTCATGCCGACAGACATGACTGTAATCAATAAGATTGCAAGTAGTGCGTAAGTTCCTTTTTGATTCGTAGCCAAATTTAGCTCCCCTTAAGGTGGCATATTATCGAAGTGAGCGCTATATAAAAATATAGTAATATTTTAGGCACTTTTTGTACAAGGCTATAGTATTATTAAATAACTGTTTTGATAGTTCATGAAAGGTAGTAAATTAAGTGAAAAAACAGGCTTAATTTTACTAGGCCTTTTGGCGTTTGTATTCCGCTATCCCATTACCGAGTCACCTACAGGTTCAGACAATTTTTACTATATCTCAGCAGTTAAAGCTATACTGTTTCACGGAGAAATATTTTGGGCTGAAAATATACTTTCAGTATATGGTTTATTTCCGGGGACAACTCCATTAGGAAGTCTAATATTAGCTAGCACTATCACTGAAATTACGGGATTATCAGTTCATAATTATCATTTAATACATAGTATTTTCCTATCATTACTTTCTACGTTTGGTTTCTTCCTTCTCTCAGGTGAATTCACTACAAACTACAAGAGCCGTTGGTTTTCATCTTTAGCATTTTCACTTGCTCCCAGGTTTCTGACTTTTACTTTGTGGAGATTTTCATTGCGTTTTTCTTTAATCGCATTACTTCCTTTCTTTATGTGGGCTATTCTCAGAGTAATGAATAAAAAATATGGTCGTAATCCTAAAAAATTATTAACCTTAGTATTAATATTTGCTCTACTTCTACCTTCACTACATAGAATGGGATTACTTTTACCAGGTTTTTTTGTATCATTTTTTGTATCTCTTTTATTGTGGCAATGGCAAGAAAATGCATTAAATAGGGAGCGTGCAGGGAGGCAAGTTTTTATCCTTATATTATTTTTAGCTACGTACTTATTTTATTTACAATATTTAGACTTTTCGCCCTATTCTCCCAACGATGAAATAATTGGAGTATATTATCTAAACGAGGGAACAATCATATCAACAATAGTCAATCTCGGTTTTTACTATTTGATTAATGTTGGGCCAATTATGTTTTTATCATTGATAGGAATAATCTTTTGGATTCAAGAAGGAAGAGTGCCATTTAGCTACATGTTTTCATTCACATTATTGGCATTGTTCTTGTTTGCAATATCAGATCTAATTTATATCCCATACATATTCACTTTTTTTATACTCTTATTTGTAGCTCCAGGGTTAGATTTTTTCATAGATAATCTTCAGGATTACAAAGGTAGACTAGGCGCATTTTTTGCGATATTGCTTGTGTTAACAATATCATTTTCTAGTTTAGATGTGTCATACCGAGTAGATGCTCATGAGAGGGAGGAATTTTACTACTCATATAACGTTAGAGAGAGTAGCATTTCAACAGGCCTATGGGTCAATGAAAACTTTCATTCAGAGATTATTGAATCAAATGATCAAAAACAACCGAGAAGAGTAGTAGCTTACTCAAATTCGATAAATTTGGCAGATGCATCAGAATTATCCTCAAATCAGATAGATTTATCTGGAATGGAATTAAAACGCTATCCTATTTTTGATTTATACTGGTATGGAGAAGATCATTTATGGGAATGGGAAAATGCTTCAAATCAAACTAATTTCGATGTAAATTTATCGTTAGTTAATTTAGGAATGTCTAACTTTAGTGGCAAATCATCAACATCTTCTCTTACCGTTAGCAGTTACTACAAGAGCATGCCAGATTATAATTTTAAATTGTATTATAGTAAAGAGTTAGCATTGTATTGGACAAATAATTACTAAATATGCTAATGTTTTTATACAGGCCCGACTGGCGCCCTTCCCTATTAGGAGTTAAAACAAAATGGCACGAATGCATGCAAGACGTAAAGGTCGCTCAGGCTCTAGTCCACAGACTAGAAAAGAAAATCCTAAATGGTCACCAAAAGGTAAAGACGTTGAAAAATTAGTTTTGGAGTTATCCTCAGAGGGTAAATCTTCATCAGAAATAGGAATTATTTTGAGAGACATGCACGGAGTTCCAAGCGTAAAATTAGCAACAGGTAAATCTATAACTTCTATTTTGTCGGATGGCGGCGTAGCATCATCTCTTCCTGAAGATTTGACTAATCTTATGAGAAAAGCAGTTCGTCTAGGTGAGCACTTGAAGATAAACAAAAAGGATATCCATAACACACGTTCACTAAGGTTAACTGAGGCAAAAATTCTTCGATTAGTTAAGTACTATCGCTCAAATAAAGTATTATCAGAAGATTGGAAGTATTCATTATCTGATGCTAAGCTTTTAGTAGGATAATTACAAACTTCATATGGCAGATTGGTGTCTATTAGTAATAGATAACAAATCTCATTTAGTAAATCTTGATTCCAAAATAATTGAAATTAAAAATTTTGGCAATTTCCCCTCAGAGTTTCTAAAAGATAAAAAAAAAGGTGTTGAGTTTGACTTATTCGGTAAAAAAGGTAAATTACTCCTACATAATTTATCAGATATTCAAAAAAATTTAATCAGAGGTCCTCAAATAATATCTCCTAAAGATATCGCTTGGATTGTTTACAGTTCAGATGTTAAATCAAATGACATAGTTATAGAGGCCGGAGGCGGGTCGGGAGCACTTACGACAGCTCTAGCACAATCGGCATTTCCAGAAGGTAAAGTTATTACTTTTGAAAAGAGTAAAAAGCATCTTGAAATTGTAAAAAAGAATCTCAAACTAAGCCAATTTTCAGATCAAGTTGAACTGAGAAATGAAGAATTAAATGATCAAACTGAAATTATCTCTTGTAATTCAATAATTTTGGATTTACCAGATCCACAAGAACTAGTTAAATGGGCTGAAAAATCGTTGGTGTTAGGAGGTAAGTTGTTGTGTTATGTACCCACAATCAATCAAGTAGAAAATCTGCTCAGTTCACTGAATGGGTGGAGTGAAATAGAAATCAATGAAATGATGCACAGAACTTGGCAATCAAGGCTAGAGGCCATACGACCTAATACGAATACTTTGGGACATACTGGCTTTATCGTTTCTGCTAGATTATTGAATAAGTAGATATCTATTTTACTAGTCGCCTTCATATGTTTTTGATGTCATCTATAGAGGAAGTAATTATCATAGGCTCAGGTCCAGCAGGCTATACGGCAGGCTTGTATGCAGGAAGAGCAATGCTCAAACCTAAATTATTCGCGGGTTTTGCAAGTGGCGGACAATTAATGCTTACTAGTGATATAGAAAATTTCCCAGGATATCCTGAAGGTATAGGCGGTCCTGAAATGATGATGGAATTGAGAGCGCAAGCTGCAAGATTTGGTTGCGATATTATTGATAAAAATGTAGATTCGATTGATACTAGTTCTCATCCGTTTAAGGTAAATGTAGGGAAAGATCAATTTTTAACCAAATCAATAATTATTACAACAGGTGCAGAAGCAATATGGTTAGATGCAGGTAATGAAGAGAAGCATAAAGGACAAGGAATATCTACCTGTGCTACATGTGATGGAGCATTTTTCAGAGACAAGGAAGTCATAGTAGTTGGAGGTGGAGACTCAGCTATGGAAGAAGCTACTTTCCTTACTCGATTCTGCAGTAAAGTCACCATTGTTAACAGAAGAGAAGAGCTTAGGGCCTCACAAATAATGGCAGACAGAGCTCGAGATAATGATAAGATTGAATGGAAATTAAATCGAGTAGTAAAAGAGTGGGTAGGAGAACAAGGGAATTTTGAAGGTGTAGTTCTTGTAGACACTGTATCAGGTGAAGAAGAACTATTCAAGTGTGACGGTGCTTTCATAGCCATAGGACACAAGCCCATGACGAACTTCTTAGGAGAACAAATCGAGTTGGATGATCATGGCTATATAGTTCCTAAAGAAAATACCATGACAAATGTTTCTGGAGTATTCGCAGCAGGAGATGTGGTTGATACGCGATATCGCCAAGCCATTACTGCAGCAGGTATGGGATGTATGGCTGCAATTGATGCTGAAAAATGGCTTGAAGAAAATTAATTCAAATTAACAATCATTTTTTAGAACCCCCTATCAATGGCCATAAGTGCAGCGTCAGCTTTCCCTTAGCGATTCAGAAGATGCCATCAGTCCAATAATAGGTACAGTTTTAATATTGGCAATTATGGTTTCTATAACAGGAACCATGCTTGCTTGGGGCATTCCCCAGATTCAAGAAAGTGAAGCTTACGCAATTTACACTTCTGCTCAAAATAATTTTTTGAATTTTGATGCTGACCTAGATCAGGTAATAGTCCAAGGTGAAGGTAGTTCCCGTTCATCAACAGTATCATTCAGTGCTGGAACATTTGTTCACCGTGAAAACTTAGATGAAATCCGTTATTATTACGAAACTACTTCGTGGTCATCATTTGAGATTCTTGGAGTAAAAAATGGAGCAACTACATTTGCAATAATAGATAACAAAGAAGTTATAGATGATTTTGATATAACTATATCTTATCCAAACGGAACTACTTTGGAAGTTGAATCTTCAGCTTTTATTGCCTCAGGATTTCCAGCTTTGGTATACGGAACCTCAGCTACATATACAAGTACAGCCAACGATACTGTTGTTGGTGGATTTTTCATATATGGCGTAGACTCACTTTCGTATAAATATTCCTCTGTCTCAGGCGTTTACAAAATGCGTTTATTCAATGGCGGAATAGTTACTAGAGAGCCAGGAGGTATTTTCTTTGTAAGCTCTAAACCTATTATCCGATCCATTAGCACAGACGATTCTTATGAATCACTGGTTTTGTACCAAACAGATTACAATATGACTACTGGAGCTAAATCTTTAACTGGAGGAAATTATAATTTTGAAGCTAGGAACCAAGGAGGAAAAGATTCTTCCTTTGAAGTATTCAATGTAAGAATGGGTTTTACCGGCGATAGTTCAATGGCATTAAAAAATTATTATTCAACTTATTGGAGTTTCGGCCCCGAAACATACACCATTTCTAGTACCCAATCTACAGCAGGAGCTAACATGGGCTTTGAGGAAGATATTTTTTACAATCAAGATACTGCATTTGACTTTAGAATTTTGGAGAGAACAATTCATGTTACGTTTAACCTCCGATGATTCCGGTGCATCTCAGTTAATAGGTTACGTATACACGGCGTTGATTTCTGTCTTAATTTTATCTTCGATGATGCTAACATCAAGTACTATGTTGAATGGCAGTGTTTCAAATACAGCACAGGAAGAGGCCGAACAGCTTGCTCTATATTTTCAATTGGCAGTAGAAGATTTACTTAATACAGTAAGAGAGTATCCAGGCTCTTCTCCAGTAATGGTTTTAGATACAGGAATTGAAGCAATAAATCACGGCATACAATACAAAGTAACTGGTTTAACTACTGGATTAAAAGTGACTACAATTCAGCCTCGAGGAGGGTCGTTTGAGGTTAACTTTCCATTAGCGCCAGCAACATCAATTGAAACTACAAATTCTGCATCTTTAAAGTCTACCACTTCTTATATAGTCATATCCTATGATGATAATCTAAAGGTTGTCAAGTTAACCTCAGGATGATAAAATGAGTGCTGCAAAAGAGACATTGGACGGGGCTTCTGGATTAATTGGTGAAGAAGAGGAACAAATTGACGAAACTAAACTTTCATGGAGAGAGCGCCGCAGATTAAACAAACAGCGTAAAGCTGAAGCCAAGAAGCGTAAAGCTGCAGAGAAAGACGGAGTAATCCATGACTTAGTTATGGACGATATCGAAATTGGTGAAGATTTTGAAGAATTAGACACTTATCCAGTTAGACCGCCTTTTTCATACGTAAGAGTTTTATTCGATAAAAGAGATTATTCTAGGTTTTACTACGTTGTTGAGCCCAAGGCTACAAAACAAGAGAAGGAAGATTTACAAATAATTAAAGATGTTCTACAGAGGGCTCTAAATATTGAGAGAGACACTCTAGATGAATCTCAAGAAGAATTTTTGAAACAAGCAGTAGACGATATATTAGATAGTTACAGATTAAAATCACGAAAGAGCAATCGTGAAAAGATTCATTATTACATAGAGAGAGATTTGATAGGTTATGGTAAAATTGATACCATGATGCAAGATCCTAACATTGAGGATGTTTCTTGTGACGGTCCAGGAGTTGAAATTTTCGTTTACCACAGAAGATTTGAATCTTTAAGGACAAATGTGATGTGGGAAGATGAATTAGAACTTGAACAATACATAATTCGTATGGCTCAGCGTTGTGGTAAACATATTTCGATTGCTGAACCGCTTCTTGATGCAACATTAATGGACGGTTCACGTATAGTCATGACTTTAGGTAGAGAAGTATCTACCAAAGGTTCTACGTTTACGATTCGGCGTTTTAGGGATGAACCGTTTACTCCAGTAGATTTACTTGAATTCAAAACGTTCTCTTCCATGCAAATAGCATTTTTCTGGCTCGCAATGCAATATGGAATGTCTATGTTGTTTGTAGGGGGTACGGCTTCGGGAAAAACAACTTCGCTTAATGCATGTTCCCTTTTCCTTCCCTGGCAACATAAAATTGTTAGTATTGAAGAAACACGCGAGTTGAATTTACCACATCCGAATTGGATTCCTGGATGTACCAGACAAGGTTTTGGAGGTGAATCGGCAGGAAGCGGCGTAAAGGCTGCTGGAGAAGTTGACATGTACGATTTATTGAGAGCAGCTTTGAGGGAACGTCCAGAGTACATTATTGTAGGAGAAATCAGAGGTGCTGAAGCTTATGTTCTTTTCCAGGCAATGGCAACAGGACACACGACATATTCTACTTTCCACGCAGATTCAATTCAGAGTTTAGTTCACCGTTTAGAGAATAAGCCTATTGAAATTCCTAGAGTTTTAATTCCGGCATTAGATGGTATATCCATTCAAATTCAGACTAGAGTTGGTGGAAAACGTGTAAGAAGAAATAAAGGAATTATAGAAATTATAGGTATTGATCCTCATTCTCACGAATTACTTACAAATGAAGCATTTAGATGGGACAACACTGTGGATGAATTTGTTTTCACAGGTAAATCGTACATATTTGAAAAAATAATGATGAAAGCTAATCTCAATCGTGTTGAGATTATGGATGAGACTAAGAGAAGACAATTAGTAATCGAATGGTGTTTGAAGAAAGGAATTAGAGACTATAAAGACTTTGCAAGAGTAGTTGCAGAATATTATGTGCATCCTGAAGATGTAATGAGACAAGTTTACGAAGATATGCAGGTTGGAGGCAAGAAACGTAGGCGTAAAGTTGAAGACAGAGATTTAGACTTATCAAGCTCAGATGATGCTGAAGTAGATGTGTCAGATTTCCCACCTAAGGTTAGGCAAAAGTATCAAACACGTGAAGCTAAGGAACAAGCAGCTAGAGCTAAGAGCGATGCAAAAATTTCGCAAACAGACGATCCTACTAAGAGAGCTAATCTAATTGCTAAAGAAGAGCAGAGAAGAGCAAAAGTAGAAGCTAGATTAGAGAGCGATCAGTTAAAAGATCAAGCCTATTATGTGCCATTAAAGCAACTAACACCATTAGCTAAGCAAATAAGCCTAGGTGATGTATCATCATTAAATGAAGTTGAAGGAAGGAGAATGTTAAAAGATGTCCGTTCAGAAATGAATAAAAAGTCTAAGGCAGAAACTAATATTTCTAAACTGGATGCTTCAGATAAAAAAGAAAAGGCAATTTCTTCAGAGGAAGAAAGAGCATCTAAGGCATTGAACAGTCTAAAAGCTAAGCTAGCAAATAGGGTACAGCGATCAGCTAACCCACGTTGGTGGCATTCATGGCTCTGACCGGTTTAACTGGCTTCGAAACCTTCAGCCGAGTTTTACTTGGTTGGTTTGGCCGAATGGTTACAAAAGATTCGGTTGATTTAAAAAATCAATTGGTGAAAGCAAGAATTCCACTCCTTCCAGAAGATTATGTAGCGTCCTCAGCTATGCAAGTAATTTTAGCTTTTTTAGGAGGGATAGCCGTTTCCCTTGTCATTGTTGGATTTCTAGTTCCACAACTTGAGACAATGGATGATCCTGCCAACGCAGGAGAGAAATTTGATATTTCAAATACTATTCAATATGCAATTATTGGTCTTTTGGTATTTGTTCTACCTGCTTTGATTGCTTTAGTACAATTTTTGACTCCAGCATTATTAGAAAGTAGCAGAGGAACTAATATGGACAGGCAAATTCCGTTTGCTGCAAGTTATGTTTCTGCAATGGCAGCAGCTAACGCAACTCCTTCAATGACTTTCAAATCTTTAGCCAGGAATAAAGATATTTACGGAGAAATTTCTAACGAAGCAGCATGGATTTACCACAGCATGGAATTCATGGGAAGAGACTTAGTTACAACATTAAAAGAGGCTGTTGACAGAACACCCTCAGAGAGATTTGCAGAGTTTATTCAAGGAATTATAGGGACAGTAACTTCAGGAGGTAATCTCAAATTATATTTCCTTAACCGTTCCGAGTATTATGCTCAACAAAACAGAGTTCATGTCAAAGATGTTTTACAACAGATGGCTTTGTTTTCTGAAGCCTATGTAGTTGTAGCTGTCGCATTACCTATTTTCGCTATGATTATCGCAGTTATTACTTTTTGGGTTTCAGGAGCAGGTATGAAACTTGAAGAAATACACATGTACTTGTTAATATTTGCAGGATTTCCAGTAATCCAGTTAATTTTTTCAGGTCTATTCTACAGTTTAAGTTCGGAGATATCAAACGATTAATGGCTATTAAAGGCAATTTACAGAAGAAGGTATATCGCGATAAGCGAACCGGTGTAAAGCGAAGGTGGATGGAATATAGCAAAGTTGACAGGTGGCTGTCGGTTAGAGATAAAGTAACTGATTGGGCTCCAGCATTCGTGGCATTTTTCTCTATAATTTTTGCATTATTTTTCTTTATGATTGCCAATATCAATAATACTACCGATGCTCAAACGCTAGTAGTTGATACTGATGCAGATAAACAGTTTGACAATCCTTGGCATATGAATGATGGTCAATTTTCATTTACGTTTGGTAACACATACAATGAGGCTGGTGGCCAACAAAATCGTGTTGAAGCAATATATGGTTTGGGTCTCCCGGCAATTAGAAGTAATGAATCTGTTGATTCCGATCCACTAGTAGACGGAATTGAGAATGAAATGACAGCTAATGAGTGGTTCCGTTCATTTCCAGAAATTTCAGCAATTGACTATATCGTATTTGGAATTATATCTCTGATTTTACCTTATGGAATTTATGGATACCGTAGGGATCAAATTAGGGCTAGAGTCGAAGAAAAATTTCCTGATTTCTTGAGAGACTTAGCAGAATATTGGAAAGGTGGTCTTAGTATGACTGTTGCTATTCAAACACTTGCTAAAGGTGAATATGGAAATCTTAACGATGAAGTTAACAAAATGTCTTCTCAAATTTCATGGGGAGTATCTTTTGGTGAAGTTTTGGAAATGTTTACAGAAAGAGTGACCTCGCCTATTGTTACTCGTGCAGTCAGGATGGTAGATGAGGCAAACAGAGCAGGCGGTAAAATTTCAGATATTTTACTTGCAGCTTCATATGATGCCCGAGAGATTAAGGCACTTGAAACCGAAAGAAGGCAAGAAGTAGGTAGTTATGTTACAGTTATTTACGCATCTTTCTTCGTTTATCTAGGAATAATTTTAGTTTTAGCTTCTACATTTATTCCTGCTATTGTTGATTCTTCTGCAGCAACTGGCGGCAGCGGATCAATGTCGATTGGCAACTTAACTATTAGGGAAATGAATGAAGTTTGGATTTCAACAGTTTTCCTTTACAGTTTAATAATTCAAGGAACCGGAATGGGACTGGCAGCAGGGTTTATGTCTACAGGTAGATTATATTCAGCATTTTTGAGAGCTTCATTCCTATTGTTCCTGGGCTGGTTTATTTTTGAATTAGCAGGCATTACAACATCAATGATTACTCCACAAATTTAGGAGACAATTAGATGAAAAATACTAAGGGACAGATGCATGTTTTGGAAGTATTGCTAGTAGGAGTACTCTTTACTTCAGCAGTGAATGTGGCAGTTAATATCCTGCCTACAAGTGATGCAGATAATTCAGAACAAAGTGATCTTTATTTTTCAGGAATGGAAATTTTAGAAATATTAGATAACTGGGAGCCATCGAATTCTGATATTTCGGCTAAGCACAATGGCTCAACATTATCATGGTGGTTAGCCACAAATAATGATTCAGCAATAAAGGAATACCTTGATGCCGGTTTGTCTTCTTCAATTTCATACAGACTAGAAGCTACATACGGTTCACAAAATGAGGTTATTGTCGACAGGGAAATACCCGATGGAGAGGTAAGCACTTCTTTTAGATTAGTGTGGAGCGATAATGAGCTTTGGGATTTAAGTTTACATTTATGGTATGGGTATAGGGAGGCCTAATGAATACAAAAGGTCAACTTCTTTTAGTTTCAGGTCTTCTAATGTCTATAACATTGATAGCAGTCAGTAGTACTATTACACATTCAGTTAATATGGGCGCACATCAAGGTGAAAGACATGATTTAACTCCTCAAATCAGCTCAATTGAAAGTAATTTTCCTTTAGCTCTAGAATATCAGATTGATCAAGATGATGGCTCAGTTTCGATAATTGAATCATTTGAGGCTGTAGCTGAAGATTTTGAATATCGATTTGCACTTAGAGGTATTTCTTTATCTTTTGATCTTAAATCATCTTCCTTGAATTCTGGAACATATAATTTCGTCTATGAATATATTTTGGGTGATGGAATAATTACCATCACTTTATCTAAGACTACTACTTTTTAATTTAGTCTTGTGAGGATGTAAAAGAGGAAATAGTTCTTTTAAACATTCCTCCGAAACCAATTACCGTAGTTATTAGTATTCCAACAAACATTATCAGATAACCCAAGTATAATTGTTCTAAATTATTATTAAAATCTGCTTGATTAGTTTCTCCATTAAGAGCCATCAACCTGATAAGACCTAAAATAAATCCTGCAATCAATAAAATAAATCCAATACTAATTCCTATTTCTGAAGTTGTAAATCCATCTTCTTCCACATCTGGTTTTCCTTTGAAATCTGGAAAATTGTCGTTACCTGTTTCTTCATCAGACATAACATAGCCAGAAATAATAGGTTAATAAGCTTGCCCTTATTATTTTAGTTTATTTTCTTATGTTCTAGAGCTGCTTTCACTAATCCGAAATGTAATGGTGACGGATTATCAGGTCTTGATTTAAACTCAGGGTGAAATTGAGATGCCATAAAATAAGGATGGTTTTCTAACTCGAGAATCTCCATACGTCTTCCACTCTTATCCCTTCCAGTATATTTCATTCCCTTTTCTTCAATTTGTGATATATATTCTGGATTGATTTCGTATCTGTGGCGATGTCTCTCAAATATAGTATTACTATTGTACAAATCTTTGGCTTTTCCCCCCGAAATTACAACTTCATGGTCACCTAATCTCATAGTAGCTCCCATATCCTTTACACCTTCTTGTTCAGGTAATATGTCTATTACAGAATGCTTTCCTTCAGAATTTAACTCTGATGAATTAGCATCTTTTAATCCTAAAACGTTACGAGCGAATTCTACTGTAGCTAGCTGAAATCCAAAACAAACACCAAGGTATGGAGTATTGGTTTCACGGGCCCATTTAGCGCTCATTATTTTGCCCTCTGAGCCTCTACTTCCAAATCCACCAGGAACTAGAACACCATTTACGCCTTCGAGGCCTTTTGTATTTCCACTATCTTCTAAATCAGGAGCTTCAATCCATCTTATTTTAACCTTACAATCAAGCAGTGCCCCTGCATATCTCAAGGATTCCTCGTGGGATATGTACGAATCTTTCAAATCTGTATATTTTCCTATTAAAGCAATTTCTACACTATTTTTACCATTTGAAATCCTTTCAGCAAAATCTTCCCATTTAGTCAGGTCCGGTGTTTTAGGTGTAAGCCCTAGACGTTTCTCAACTAAGTTAGGTAATTTTTGTTCTAGGAAGACCATAGGTACATCGTAAATGGATCTTGCATCAGGGGCAGAGATTACACATTCACGAGGTATATCAGCAAAAAATGCTATTTTTGAAGCTATTTCTTCTTCTAGTTTTGTATTACTTCTTCCTACAATAATGTCAGGCCTTATTCCTAGTCCCTGCAGTTCTTTTACAGAATGCTGAGTTGGCTTTGTTTTTTGTTCTCCTACTGCACCTACCACTGGAACTAGTGTGGTATGAATGACCATTACATTTTCTTTACCTTCTAGCCTTCCTAATAACCTTACTGCCTCCATAAACGGCATTGATTCAATATCTCCTACGGTACCTCCTAATTCCACCATACAAATGTCAGCTTCAGCATTTTTAGCAGCATTTTGTATTCCATCTACAATTTCACGAACTACGTGAGGAATAATTTGAACGGTTTGACCTAGATAATCGCCGCGCCTTTCTTTTTCAATTACATTTTTGAAAACTTTTCCTGTAGTAATGTTATGCTCTTTAGTTAAATTACAACTTAAAAACCTTTCATAATTCCCTAAATCTAAATCAACCTCTGAACCATCAGTCATTACAAAGACTTCACCGTGTTCGTATGGATTCATGGTCCCAGCATCTACGTTTAGATAAGGGTCAATTTTAACAGCTGTAACTTTGTATCCTGCGCGTTGCAGTAGTAGGCCTGTAGAAGACGATGTAATTCCTTTTCCTATTCCAGAAAGAACTCCGCCAGTCACAAGTATATATTTCATTGACTCAACGGACTAATACATGTTGGAAGCTCGCTATAAGGCCGTCGGTGCACTTAAACCCCTCTTCATTGATATATTGTGAGAATAGATATCAAACGGCATAATACCAAATTGTTTTGGTTTGATTTAGAGCCCAACAATGAAAAAGAATTTATTACAATTTATATTTTAATAGACGATAAAATAACGCTAATTGAAACAGGTCCAGCTTGCTCTCATGACAACTTAATTAGGGGAATAAATAATGCTGGATTTGCATTATCAGATATAGACTTTATTATTCCTACTCACATTCATTTAGATCATTTTGGCGGAGGAGGGCATATTATGGAAGTTTGCCATAACGCTAAAGCAGTAGTACATCCAAATGCTGTATATCATGTTTCTAATATAGACAAGTGGTGGTCAGGCAGTCTTGATTTTTTAGGAGATGTTGCAGAGTTATACGGAGAGCCTTTACCAATTCCTGAAGAAAGGATAATATCTGCTGAAGACGGTTTTAAACTAGATTTAGGAACGTCAACGCTGAATGCCATGCACACACCTGGACATGCCCCACATCACATAACGTGGATAAATAATGAGTCAGCTTTTGTTGGTGATTCTCTAGGACTTTGGTATCCGGAGATAAATAAGGCATTTCCAGTTACTCCAGGATATTACCGGCATGATTTGGCCCTGCAAAGCATAAGCGACATGTCTAAATTGAATATAGATGAATTATTTTATACACATTTTGGGCCAAGGCCAGCAGCAGATGCGTTTCAGCAGACTATTCATGAATTTGAGACATGGATGTCTACTGTTGAAGACGGTATTAATGAAAATCTCAGTTCAAAAGAAATATTGGATACTTTATTTTTAACGCAAGACGGGTTAAAGCTTACAGATATTAAGCATGGAATACATCAGAGAAACACTCATTTAGGCTCCATTGAAGGGATGATGGGTTGGATTAAAAGAGAAAATGAGAAAAAATAATACTATTTCAGCAGTTGAACAATCTCCATTCCCTCACGTGGTTGTTGAAGATTTCCTAGATGATGATACTTTAGATTTAGTAATTGATGCACTTGCAGGACTTGAATATAGTTTTAGTGAATCTGATCTTTTTAGCTATTGGGCAAGCGTGAAGTTAACTGACATTGATCATCCTGCACTCAACGTTTTAAGAGAAGATCTAGGCGATAGGTCGTGGAGAAAAGAAGTTACCCAAGCTTTTCAAGTTTCTAAATTATCTAGAATTGACATGGCAGCATACGTTTATGGGCAAGGGGATTTTTTACTGCCACACGATGATCAAGTAGAAGGGCGCATCATTGCTTATAGTTTGCATCTAACTCCAGATTTAGAAGAATTGGACGGTGGTTCGCTAGATCTTTTTGAAGGTAGAAAAGATGGTACTTCTAAATTAGCCAAATCAATAATTCCTAAATTTAATTCATTGAACATGTTTGAGGTTTCGGAGACCTCATGGCACCAAGTTAGTGAAATTTTAACAGATATTCAGCGATTAACTCTTACAGGCTGGTACCATGTCTGAAATTAATTTTTATTATCTAGAGGAGCCCACGCTTTCTAATCTAAATAGAATATTTGTTTCAGCAGATATTCCTTTTGTTCGCTTGTCTAAGTTTTTGTCTAAAGAGGAAGTAAATTTTGAAATGAAATCACAAAGGGATGAAAAAATAGGTTTTTATAAAAGACATGTGCGTCCTTCCCATCTTGGAGATTTCTGGGAGTCTAAAGATTTTCTTAGTTTTTTAGAATCAGGAACTGGTCTTACCCTTAAATTTCGTTCGTCACAAGGCCAAACTTATGGTCCCGGTGATTATTCTCTTCTGCATTCTGAGGAATTTGAAAGAAAAAGGTTAGTAGTTGTTTATGATTTCACAAACAATTGGAATATTGAGTGGGGTGGGCATGACATCTATACTTCTCCAGAAAAGGATCCCTTGATTTGCAACAGAGATGCAGGAACGCTGATGCTAACTTTGCTGGATGAGGGCGATTATTCCTGTACTAGATACGTTAGTTTGAAATCAGATTCTAAAGTGGTTATTGACAAGGTTATTTTTGATTTGAAATAATTACTCATTTTTGAGTACCTACGCTATTTTTATATCTCACACACAAAAGTAATCATTTGGAGATTATTTTGTCAGACTCAATTAACCTTGAAAAAATAAAGATGGAACTACTTAGTGGCAACCCAATTTTTGTCTTTGATGAAGAAGGAAGAGAATCGGAAACAGATATTTTCTTTTATGCTAAATCAGTTACGAGCAATAATTTGCACTATTTGAGAAAAAATGGAGGAGGAATGATTTTCTTAGCATCAGATTATTCGATTTCAAGGAAATTAGGTATTCCTTTCATTGAAGAGATATATGAGGCAGCTTTTTCAAATTCTAACGATTTCACAATATTAGAGATGATGAAACACCATTCCTTGCCTTACACAAAATCTAAATCTTCGTTTTCCATATTTATTAATCATATAGATACTTTTACTGGAATAACAGACGACGATCGTTCCCTAACTGCACGTTCATTTTCAGAAGTTTTTGAAAAAGCTAAGACTATAAGTGTCGATGAATCTAGAAAAATCATGGGAAATTCATTTAGGAGTCCAGGTCATGTACCAATTTGCATAGCTGCCTCCAATGGACTTTCTGAGAGGCAAGGACATACAGAATTAATAACTGAATTATTTAAAAAAATAAGTTTAACGCCTGTTGCATTAGGCTGTGAAATGGTTTCTAAATCAGGTAAATCCCTAACACGTTATGAAGCAGAGATCTTTGCAAAAGATAATGGATATTTATTTTTAGAGGGTCAACATATCAAGGAGGCATGTCAGTGAAAGTTGTAGCTACTGGTGTTTTTGATATAATTCACATAGGTCACGCCCACTTCTTGAATGCAGCAAAAGAGCACGGTAATCATTTGACAGTAATTGTAGCCAATGATGCTACAGTGAGGAAGATGAAAGGGGAGCCCATTTTATCAGACAAGAGGCGCTCGGAAGTAGTTTCTCAACTTAAACCAGTAGATGAAGTCGTAATAGGAAGAACAGGAGATATGCTTGATATTATTGTTGAAGACATAAAACCTGATGTTATTGCATTAGGTTTTGATCAACGTTTATTTACGACAAAAGAATTAACAGCTAAACTACTGGAAAGGGGCTTAGAAGTTAAGGTAGTCCGACTCGAAGAAATGGAGCAAGATTTAGCAGGTTCACGTAAAATAATTTCTAAAATTTTAAAGATATATAGGAAAAAATATAGTTCTGAATAATGGTCTTTACAGGAATAATACAAGAAAAAGCACAAGTATCTAGTATTGAAAGGTCACAAGATTTTTCTAGTATTCTAATTGAGGCAAGTTCAGATTTTGTAAAAGGAATTAAGATTGGAGCAAGTGTTTCAATTGATGGAGTTTGCTTAACAGTTACTTCAATAAAGGAAAATAGTTTGGCTTTCGATATAATTATAGAAACTTTAAGAGTTACTAATTTATCAAATTTGGAAGAGTCTGACTTAGTTAATCTAGAGAGGGCAGCACGTTTTGGGGATGAAATTGGCGGACACATTATCTCAGGCCATGTTTCTGGAATCGTTAAAATATCAAAAATACAAAAGACAACCAATAATCATATTCTTTCCTTGAAAACAAGTGATGATTTGATTAAATATATTTTTCCAAAGGGGTATGTCTCACTAAATGGAATAAGCTTAACTATTGGGGAAGTAAATAAAATAGAGAATATTTTCACAGTTTATTTAATTCCCGAAACGCTAAGAATTACGACCATGCTAGATAAGAAAATTGGAGATATGATTAATTTAGAAGTTGAAACGCAAACCAAAAATACGGTAGATTTAATAACTGAGATGCAGGTTATAAAATAATGGCAAAATCAGTAGCGATTGTGGCAGGAAGTTATCATAAAGACAAAGTAGAAAAAATGGTTGAAATGGTTAAATCAATGTCTTCTGAGAGCAATCTGCTGATTGAGGAAATAAGCTGGGTTCCAGGGTCAATGGAACTTCCACTACAGGTTAAACGTTTGTTACTCAGGGAATCAATTGAAGGCGTAATAGTTTTAGGAATTATTGAAAAAGGAGAAACAGATCATGGCCTAGTTATGGGCCAGGCAGTTACTAAGTCAATTATAGATTTACAATTACTTTCAATGAAGCCTATAGGTTTTGGGATAATAGGTCCAGGTGCCGAAGAAGAACAAATTGATAAAAGAGTAGAAGTTCATGCTAGGCAGGCAGTATTAGCAGTCTCGGAAATGTTATTTAATTAAATTTCTTTTTTATTTTCCAATTACTCATTTTGTACTTTTCTATGATATAGTGGAGAGCATGGTAGAAGCTTGGTAGAGCAAAAACAGCCATTAGGAGAGAGAATAGGACTAGTGTAATAATTAATGCAAAGAAATTTCTCAATCCAATAAATTGACTACTAAAGAAGGAAATAAGAACTCCGGAGAATACCCCTCCCATTGTGGTAAATGTCGCTTCTACAACGGACTGACCTGTATTTTCAACAGCTTTTTGTATTCCTTCAGGAGTAGTACCTTCCTCTCTTACTCTTTCTGTAATTTGAATTGAATTATCAATACCAATTCCGATAATAATTGTTCCAACCATTGCGGTAAAAATATTTAGATTAGTTCCTCCAGCATCAACAGTAGCTGGATACCATAGAATCACCAACAAGATGGGTAAGAAAGTAATTACTCCGAATTTAACTGAACTAAAAATTACAATCATAGTTATCAAAACTAAAAGTAAACTTAGCTTAATTGTATCGAATTGAGTTTCTTGAATTCCTTCATTAATTGCAATGCTAACAGGAGGACCTCCAGTTAACTGAGACATTTGAGCATCGTGGGCATGAATTTGTTTATCTCTTAAAAATGCAATTTCATCTATATCGTTAACTAAGATTGTGGTATCATCAATATTGATGTATGGCATGCTAACATAGATTAATGCTTTATCATATTCATCAGTCAAAAGCATAGCTCGCATTTCATCGGTGAATGACTCGTAAAATACATCAATCATATCACTCCTTAGTTGCTCTCTACTGTATAGTGGATTTATATCAATCCAAACATAATCGTCACCAAAAAAATCACTATGTAAGAAATCCCAAAAACTACCGTCGAATTCAAACTGAGTTTCACCATCTAAATCATCTAGAGCTATAGTGATATGAGCTGATTTGAAAAAATCAACGATAGAAAATGCTGAAACATTTATTATTTCATTGGAATTTCTATTAGTAACAGATAAATTATTTATTTCGCCTTGAGTCCAATTCATCACATCTAAAACATCTAAATCTTTAGCAGCCGGCTTTAATCTATCTTCAGGTCCGTTTACTAGTAAAATTCCAGTTTGCCCAGCTTCAAATTTTTCAGAATATTCGCCTAATTTCTTAATTGAATCTATATCTTCAGGTGCAGATTCACTTCCTTTGATATCTTGATCCATTACTGCAATTCTTGCTATTGAGTAAGATGTTGTTAGGAGTAGAACTAATAGAATCGCTTTCCATTGTTTTGTTGATAAGACTGCTATACTTTTCCACCCTTCAGATTTATGCCTAGAATAATTAGTTAGCTTCATAATTGCGGGAGTCATACTAACCGTCAGAAAGAATGCGCACATTACTCCAACAATCATAGTAAATCCAACAGTTCTCATTGGAGCAATTGGAGAAATAAATAGAGCAGAAAAACCAATTGTATCAGTTACGGCACACAGGAAAGTTGCTTTTCCTGTTGTAAGTAATGCTAAAAATGTAGCTCTTGGCATTTTATTTCCTTCGTCTTTAAATTCCACAATTCGATTAGCTACGTGCAATCCATAGTCAACACCAATTCCAACTAAAATTGGTCCGGCTGCCACGATCATTGGGGTCAGAACCACTCCAGATAAATTCACAATCCCAAGAGTCCAAATTAGAGCACAAAAGATTGGTACTAAAACAACAGGTATGGCTAACCAATTTCTATGAAAAAATAACATCATCGCGATTACTATTCCCAATGAAATAGGCAACATTGTTAGTAAATCATCGTATAATCTAGCAGTTACTTCGTGAAGAACAACAACGAGACCAGTTTGAGTCATGTCAGTTCTAGCATTATATCTTTGATCAATATGATCTTGAATCTTAGCGATCATTTCCTCTTGTGAAGCATCATTATTTTCACCTTGATATTTTAGGGCGAATAGAATTACTGCCGTGTCAATTATCTTATCATCATTTGTATCTATAGCAAAATTTTGTAAGGCTGACGACGTACTATCATATATTTGGTCTACTCTGTCTTGATCATCTGGTATATTGTATGTACCAGTCAGATTTACGGTATCATCGTCATTTTGCTCAATACTTAATCCACCAAATATTTTTCCTTCAGTTGCTTCTATAAATCTGGCATTTGTTGAGTTAAATTCCTTAATTAGAGTAGAAATACTTAGCGTAAAGATTATTCCGTCTTTATCACCTCGATCAGCTTGATAAGTTTCTAAATCTTCACTTTGTCCATACTTATCAATTGTAGTTTCTAGAAGAGCAATTTCTTTCAAAGTAGGAACATATGTAATATTATCAACCACAATATCATTAAAGACATTAGGATCATTTGCATTTCCAGTTTCAATATAGACAATGATTAGATCAGTAGCCCAATCTTGTCTAACTTCAATTAATATTTCTGTAGATTCCTCACCTTCAGGAAGATATACTTCGATATCTCTTGTCATATTTTCTTCGAAGGTTAAGGCAGATTGTAGAAGAAGAAGAGTTATTAGACTAAGAACGGCGACGGTGGCTACGGCATTTTTCAAGATTATATTAGTATAAATTTGAACTCCGTTCTCTAAAGCCTTTGTAATCACAAGTACCCTATCGAGGCCTCAAAATAAATCTAATCTTAACTAGAATAGTAGTATTCTTTCTTACTTTTCTGTTCTCTGTCCAATCTTGAACCTGGTTTGTTGACCCGTGGCCTATGTGTATTTTTATCACGTCTGAAGGTTACATCTACTCTTTCTAAGAAAATATTCATTCCTTCGCGCATTTTGTACGGCCCTTCCACGATACCTCTTGTTCCAGGTTCTCCGCCGAAACATAATATTCCGTCCGAAATATAGTCAATAAAGTAAATGTCATGATCTACAATTAGAGCAGACTTACCTCTGTTCTCCATGAATCTCCTAATAGTTTTGGCAGTTACCATTCTTTGATTTGCATCAAGATATGCAGATGGTTCATCCAATAAATACAAATCAGCTTCCTTGAGTAAGCATTCAGCGACTGCAACTCGTTGTAATTCCCCTCCTGACAGAGTTTGCATTTCTCTTTCTAGCAACGGCTCTAAATTTAAGGGTCGATTTAATTCGGTACTAAATGTATGTTCATCATATCCTTCAACAGATTTGAGCAAATCTTCAACAACCATTCCTTCTTGAATATCAATGTATTGTGGCTTGTAAGATACTGCAATTTCATTTTCAATTTCACCTTCGTCAGGTTTTAATTCTCCTGCTAGCATTTTAACAAAGGTTGTTTTACCAGTAGCATTTGCACCAACCACGCCTAAAACTTGACCGCTTAGTAGTTCACCTGCATTTGACTCAAGACTAAAACTACCTAATTTCTTTGATAGTTTAGGCCACTCTACTAGTCCCATTCCATCCCATCCAGTTCTTGGCGGATGTTCTAAGAATTTTATTGGTTTGTCTCTAATTCTAACGTTTTGTTCAGGTAAGTATCCTTCAATATATGCATTAATGGCTTTACGGGTTGTCCTAGCAGGAGTAAAGATTCCAAAAGCTCCTTTCTTTCCATAAACAATATGAGTTAAATCTGCAATTACATCTAAAACAGCTAAGTCATGTTCAATTACAATCACTCTTGCAGATTCAGAAAGCTCTTGAATAATTCTTACAATTCTCATCCTTTCATATATGTCAAGGTAAGAAGATGGTTCGTCAAAGAAGTAAACATCGGCTTGCTTTAGCAATGTGGCGCAAATTGCGACACGTTGTAATTCACCTCCAGATAGTTGGTCTAAATTTCGTTCTAAGAGATGACCTAATCCAAATTTTTCAATCATTTCATCATATAATCCTCTTTCATTTACTGAGGATAGAAGTTTTCCTACATTCCCTTTGAAAGCTTTGGGAATATGGTCAACATATTGAGGTTTTAATGCTACTTTAACCGTAGATTCATTCAAGTCAGCTAGAAAATCTCTTAATTCACCTCGAGGTAATGTTTCAATTACATCCTCCCAAGTACATTCATTTGATTCGAATTCACCAAGATTTGGAATTATACTTCCATTCAAGATATTAAATGCAGTAGACTTCCCCATCCCATTTGGCCCTAATATTCCTATTATGGAATCCTTTGATGGAGTAGGTAATCGAAACAGTCTAAAACCATTCAACGAATATCTGTGAATCATATCAGTTTCTAACTCTTCAGGGAGATTGATTACTTTGACAGCATCACCAGGACAATTTTTAGCCCTCATCAAGCAAGGCGGACAGGCGTCTTCTAAAATTTTACATTTATCATTCTCATCAACTTGTATACATTCAGCACCACATGATCCCGCATATTTTTGTAAGTATTCAAAGGCGGGGCTATTTGGTTTGCATCTGTCTTCAAATAAAACGGCAATTCTCATTTTCGATATTTTTGAAAGACTTAGTCTTGTCGTACTTCCTTTTCATAGTACGAGTAATTAAAATCATATGGTCATCCAAAGATACTTTTGTCCCCCTTTAATGGGACGTTGTGCGAATTAAATTTACATTACCGGGAAAGCCAGTTGCTCAAGGCCGACCTCGTTTCTACCGTAAGGGAAAATTTGTAGTTGCTACAGATCCTAAACCAAGTAAAGTTTACAAAGCAGATATTGCATATATCGCCCAGAGAGCTAGAGAGGAAGCAGGAATTGAAGGTCTTTTTGAAGGTCCATTAGGTATGGAAATTTTTGCTTACTTTCCATGCCCTAAAAGTAAATGGAGAGTAAAAATTCCTAGAATCGAAGAACATCATGCAAAAAGGCCTGATGCCGATAATTTAGCTAAATCAGTAAAAGATGGTCTAAGTGGAGTTTTGTATCATGACGACGGTCAAATATCGGAATTAATAGTCAGAAAGAGAATTGCAGCTCAAGGAGATGGTCCTAGAATTGAAGTTGAGCTATACAAATTGGAGCCTTTAGAATGAGTTCAATCATAGACGGTAAAGAAATAGCCAAAGAAATCGAAACTGAATTAACCGCTAAAGTAGCAGCAATGGAGAGCGCTCCTAGACTTTCAGTGGTTCAGATAGGAGATGACCCCGCCTCTGCATCTTACATTAAAGCAAAAGCTAATGCGGCATCTAGAGTTGGTATTGACCTTACACATCATCATTTATCGGTAGATATCTCAGTAAAAGAATTAGAAAATCTTGTAGATGAATTAAATAAAAGCGAAGATGGCCTCATAATTCAATTACCCATTCCTAAGGCTCTGGAATCTGTTCTGGAAAGAATTAAACCTGAAAATGATGTCGATGGCTTTCATTCCGAAAATTTAGGAAAATTAGTTCAGGGGATTTCAGGAATGGTTCCTTGCACTCCGGCAGGTATTATTGAGCTGTTATATCGCTCTGGAAATGATCCTGAGGGTAAACATGTTGTCGTTGTTGGCCGCAGCACAATAGTTGGTACTCCACTTTCTCTTCTATTATCTCAGAAGGGAGTAGATGCAACTGTTACACTGTGCCACAGTAGAACTAAATCTTTGCAAGAACATTGTAAACAAGCGGATATCCTAGTAGCTGCAGTTGGAAAAGCTAATATGATTACTAAGGATATGGTAAAACCCGGTGCAGTAATAATTGACGTCGGAGTTAACAGAACTTCAGAAGGGTTAGTTGGAGACGTATCGCATGATGTTAGAGATGTTGCAAGTCAGATCACGCCTGTTCCTGGAGGAGTAGGGCCTATGACAGTTGTAATGTTAATGTCGAATACTGTAAAATCAGCTTTAGAAAACTAAGTTTTTGAAGAGAACCCATGGATTAGTCAACTGGCGTTGGGCTTCTTTTGATGTTAAGCTCTCGGATAATATCTTCTGGAGTTCAGGTTTCCTTTGCGCTTTACCAATAAACCAATTTATCAACCACTCTTTTCTAGTATAATTTTGGATTTTGTAAGAATTTGTTAACTCTTTACCTAGAATTTCCCAAACCTCTCTCTGGTAATCTTCTCCACAGTCCAAATTAAAGTCATTTATATTTTCTTTGATATGCTTGATTGCAGTCTTTGCAGATAGAAGGGCATTACCTATCCCTTCTCCCGTAAAAGGATCTACCAAACTTCCTGAATCTCCTACTAGAAGGCAACCATTACCAAACATTCTTCTCAGTTTCATACTATTTTTTCTCGGTGAGCCCAGAGGTAATTGCCAAGCCCTTCCACTATTTTCTACCAATTCAGCATTCTTAAATCTTGATGCAAATTTTTCTTTTATTATATATTTTTGAAGTTCCTTTAGTTTCTTATCTTTACTCTTATAATCTTCAAGTGTAATCCCTAAGCCCACATTGCACGTATTATTGCCGATAGGAAAAATCCAAAAATATCCAGGAATAACTCCATCTACATAGTGGAATTCTATCGCTCCTTTTTCATAATCTATATCATCTACTCCTCTCCAGTATTCTCTAAATGAAGTGCTCCAATGTTTCTTTTTGATAAATTTTTCACCGTTTATTTCAGTTACGATAGTTTTAGCAACAGGACAGTTTACACCTCCAGCTCCTACAGTTATTGGAGCATAGAATTTTTTTTCTCCAACGCCATTTTTTCCTTTTACACCAATAATTCTATTGTTATCTTCACTATCAAGAATCAAATCGTTAACTCGGAAGTTTTGGATAGCAAAACCTCCGCTATTTTCCACCTTGTTCTTTGCTTCATTGAATAGGAACCAATCAAAATTTACCCTAGGATATACATATCCTGTAGTTTCAGAATCCTTAATTTCAACTTTTACTTTTTCTCCTCTCGTATTACTAAATATTACACTATCAAATACGAAATGTGGGCTTTTTTCAAGATTTTTTAATATATCTAATTCTTCTAAATGTTTTAGAGCTTTTCCTCCTACGGCGTCTCCACAGACTTTGTCCCTTGGAAATTCTTCTTTCTCTAATAGTAAAACTTTGAATCCTTCTTTAGCAGCATAACAGGCTGCTGCAGATCCTGCAGGCCCGCCTCCAACAATAATAACATCGAAATTCACTTCATCTTCAGGAATCATTTTCGTTTCTACATTTTTTTCCCAAAAATTATTAGCTTTGTTCGACACAATTTCGGAATTTGTACCGATTAATAAACGTTTTCAACGTGGCAATACAAATTTTAAGACCTCTGCTAATCTCATACTAATGGCAGTAGCTTCTAATCCTAATGATTCTAAAAAACATAGAATAATTGGAGCAGGTCTTTCTGGACTTTCTGCAGCAATTAATTTCGCTAAGAATGATGAGAAAGTCGTGATTCACGAATCAAGGGAAGATGTTGGCATGCAATTTCACCCTAATTATCAAGTTTTACTAAAGGAAAGTCCAGACACACCTTCCTCTGAGGCTGGAGCTAAACAATATCTGAATAGATGGGGACTAAATCCTAAGTTTACTTTCAAGGATGCAAAAAAATTTATTTGTTCCACAGAAAAGAGAGATTTTACTATTTCCTTAAAAGAGCCGTTACCATTGATTTTGCGAGGTGGTGAAAATTCTCTCGAGAGAGGGCTCGCTAATGAGGCTAAAGATTTAGGTGTTGAATTTAAGTTTAAATCAAGGCCTAAGCCGAGAGCAGGAGATATTCTTTCCACAGGTCCAAAGCGTACAGACATGGTTGCTTTTGGAGCCTATTACGAAAATTCAGATTTTCCTAGAGATCAGTTTTTGTACATGCACGATGAAAAATATTCTCCAAGAGGCTGGTATCTATATGTAATTCCGATGGATGATGATACTATTAAAATTATGAATTGTTGTTCAAAGCCCTACGCAAAACAAGTTAGGAAATTGTTATACAAGGCAGTTGAAGAGCGAGATATTTTGAGAAATATTGTTGATGGTGCAAAACCTACTGGCACTGTAGGAGGCCAAGGTGGTGTCGATTTCCCTAAGACTGCAATTAAGGACGGAGTTTATCACACTGGTGAAGCTGCAGGTTTTCAAGATCCTTGGAGAGGATTTGGAATGAATTATGCGATTGAATCCGGAGCTCTTGCTCAGAGGGCAATATCTGAATCCTTAGATTATGATAAATTATGGAAAAAACAGTTTCATCAAAGGAAGAAAGCAGATATTGCTCGTAGAGGAATATTCGCACTTCTTGGTAACAGGGCATTCGAATATGGTATGAGGAAAGTTAAGGACGGAGACGAAGTTGATTGGGAAGAGATTAATCCTAGCGGTTGGAAAAAATCACTAATCTACAACACTTTTTACTCAATGGAGATGGCTAAGAAAACAATGTGGGATTCCTGGTAATGGATCTCACGGGTCTAGTATCATATATTATTTCAGCATTTTCAGTATTGGCGGGAATTGCTATTTTCTTTGGTGAGGAAGAATATATCGTTCCAGCCTCAGGCCGTTCTCTTCGATTACCCTGCTCTTTTCTTTTTTGGTTCTTGGCTTTGATTTTTTGGGCCATGGCTGTCAAAGTAGAGGATGACGATAGTATCATATAATCAATTCTTTAGTCAAAAATATGTCGGATTTTGGTGTGATTCGTAATTATTATTCTCAAATGCCTGATAAGATAGAGCAGGCTAGACACATCTTGAAGCGATCGATGACATTAACAGAAAAGATTCTTTTTAGTCATTTAGTTAAAATTGAAAAGGAGCCAAAAAGAACGAAGTCGTATGTTGAATTACAGCCAGATAGAGTTGCAATGCAAGATGCTACAGCTCAAATGGCATTACTTCAGTTCGCTCTAACAGGCCGTTCGGAAGTCGCAGTCCCTTCAACAGTCCATTGCGATCATTTGATTCAAGCGAGAGTAGGAAAAGATAAAGATTTGGAATATGCCAATGAAATAAGTTCAGAGGTTTTTTCTTTCTTGAAATCAGCTTCAGCAAAATATGGTCTTGGTTTCTGGAAGCCAGGTGCCGGTATTATTCACCAAGTTGTTCTTGAGAATTATGCATTCCCTGGCGGAATGATGATTGGTACAGACTCTCATACGCCAAATGCGGGAGGCCTAGGGATGGTTGCAATAGGTGTAGGAGGGGCAGATGCTATGGAAGTCATGGCAGGTTTACCTTTTACTATCAAATGGCCGGGAATTATTGGAGTTCATTTAACTGGTGAACTATCAGGTTGGGCTTCCGCTAAAGACGTTATCTTGAAAGTTTGTGAAGAATTAACAGTTAAAGGAGGTACAGGCCATATTGTAGAATATTTTGGCCCAGGAGCCTCTACAATATCTTCAACTGGTAAAGGTACAATTTGTAATATGGGTGCTGAAGTTGGAGCTACAACTTCACTTTTCCCTTATGATAATTCCATGGATGATTATCTTAGAGCAACAAATAGATCAGAGGTTGCAGATATGGCTAAAGATTTTTCTGAACATCTAGTTCCAGATGCAGAAGTTGAGGCTAATCCTTCGCAGTACTATGATAGAATTATTGAAATTAATTTATCCGAATTAGTTCCGGCAATAGTTGGGCCGCATACTCCGGATTTAGCAAGACCAGTATCTGAATTGGGAGATGAAGCTAGAGAGAACGGTTGGCCAACTGATATTCAAGCAGCTTTGATTGGTTCTTGTACGAATTCTTCCTACGAAGACATGGAGAGGGCATCTTCAATTGCACAACAGGCTAGGAATGCAGGTCTGAAATCAAAAGTTCAGTTTATGGTTACACCAGGTTCAGATACTATAGATAATACTATCAGAAGAGATGGTCAAATGCAAATATTTGATGACATCGGAGGAACTGTGTTAGCAAACGCATGCGGGCCATGTATCGGTCAATGGAAAAGAGACGATATTGATAGTGGAGATGTGAATTCCATTGTTTCTTCTTACAATCGTAATTTTAGCGGCAGGAATGATGGCAATCATCAAACGTTATCTTTCCTTACAAGTCCAGAAATAGTTACAGCCATGGCAATTGCGGGTAGCTTAGATTTTAATCCCATTACAGACAAGTTAACTGCAGAAGACGGTAGTGAATTTTTACTTAATCCTCCAGAGGGAGATCAGTTGCCTGAAAACGGCTTTTTATTTAATCTAGAAGGATTTATACCGCCTCCAAAAGGTTCGGATTCAGTTCATTTAGATGTATCTTCTGAGAGTAGAAGATTACAATTATTGGAGCCATTTGTAGCAACCACCAAGAAGGATTTGGAAGATTTACCGATTTTAGTTAAAGTCAAGGGTAAGTGTACAACAGATCACATTTCTCCAGCAGGAATTTGGTTACAATTTAGAGGTCACTTGGATAATATTTCAGATAATTGTTACATTGGAGCGCATAATTCTTTTACAGAGGAGCAAGGTACTGCAATCAATCAACTAGATGGCAATAAGGGAAAAATTCCAAAGATTGCGCGTAATTATTATGAAAATAATCAGCCGTGGGCAGTTATAGCAGATGTCAATTATGGCGAAGGAAGTAGCAGAGAACATGCAGCAATGTCTCCTAGATTTTTAGGATGTAAGGTTGTTATTGCAAGAAGTATGGCACGTATTGCAGAGACTAATCTGAAGAAGCAAGGAGTTTTACCTTTAATTTTTGCAGATGAGTCTTCTTGGGATTTGTTGAGAGTCGATGATAGATTAACTATCAAAGGAACTGATGAACTAGGTCCAAACTCTCATATTACTGTAGAAGCAAAGCATAGCGATGGAACTTTGGATACTTTCATTTGTAACCACAGTATGGATGAATTACAGGTGGAATGGTTCAAAGCAGGATCTGCCTTGAATTATTTGAGATCACAAAACTAGTCACTTACAAAAGCTGAATGTTTTACGCCAGTTCCAGAATTGACTGAACCAACAATCTGCGCATATTCTCCAAGAAGTGATACTGATTTATCTGCATCTTTCTCATCAACAATAATTATCATTCCCATCCCCATATTGAATGTTCTATACATTTCACCATCTTCAACATCTCCTCTTTCTTGTAACCAATCAAAAACGGAAGGTACTGGTAAAGGATTGTCAATTACATACTGAAAATTATCATTTATTCGACTAATATTATCTAAACCTCCTCCTGTAATATGAGCTATACCATGAACATCCACTTGTTTAATTAAATTCATAACTTCTTTAACATAAATTCGGGTTGGTTCAACGAGTTGCTTTCCAATTTCTTTATCTCCATTGAATAATTTTCTAATTAATGTATATCCGTTAGAATGCGGACCACTTGATTTTAGCCCAATCAAAACATCTCCCTTGGTTATTTTTGCACCGTCAATAATTTTGTCTTGTTTAACATAACCAACAGAAGTTCCAGCAATATCAAAACCATGAACTAATTCAGGTAAGATTGCAGTTTCTCCTCCTGAAAGTGTACAATTTGATTGTCTGCAACCTTCAGCCAACCCTTTTCCGATTTTAGCCATTAATTCTTCATCTGGCTTGTCTAAAGCTACATAGTCAACAAAACTTAATGGTTCAGCACCTACACAAATTAGGTCATTTGTATTCATTGCAACGCAGTCTATTCCGACAGTATGAATTGAGTCCATTTCTTCTGCCAGCAATAATTTGCTACCTACACCGTCAGTACACATTGCTAATGCACCATCACCAAGTTTTACTAATCCTGCAAATCCATTATCTAGTCCTATAGCTTCGCCGTCCCCCTTTCTATTGACTCCTTTAATTTGGGCAATAAGAGCTTCAGTAGCCCTTTCACTTGCATCAATATCTACGCCAGCTTCAGAGTATGTACTTACCATATTGTTTACATCTTAGCGTAATAATTTTGTACAACTGTACTAACTTGTTCAATATCATCAATGTTACGTTGAACTAATGATTCAAGAATTTTCTGTCTATTTTGAGCCATCTCATCAAACTGTCTTGGTGCAACACCTGCAGCTTTAGATATTCGCTCACGTAGTTTACTTGGAACTCCAGTTTCTTCTAATTGATTGGATTGTCCATTCCATTTGAATAAGGTATTTAACCTTGGTTTACTGCCTTCTAAACCAGCTAATTCAGACACCTCAGTAATAGTTCGAACTTGTTTTCCATTGACATTTATTCTACTTTGCATTATTATTAAATGTAAAGCATTCATCATTATTGGAGGAACTTCCATGGGGGGATTGATTAGCCTTGATACAGTCTCTTGTGCAGTATTTGCGTGAACAGTACCAAAACATCCATCGTGACCAGTATTCATTGCAGTAAAGAGAGTTTTAGCCTCTGGCCCTCTTACTTCACCTACAATTATCCTGTCAGGCCTCATGCGTAATGTATTTTTCAGTAAAGAATCCATATCTACTTCAGGTTCTTCAGGTTTTGTTGAGTTAAATGTTTCAAGCTGAACATGATGTTCATGCTTTAATTGAACTTCAGTCACATCTTCAATTGTAATTAATCTATCTTTTGAAGGAATAAATAATCCCAATACATTCAAAGTTGTAGTTTTACCAGATCCTGTACCGCCTGCAACCAAAATATTAGATGGTGCAGATCCCATTCCATCAGCAAACATCCATAATAGTGAAGCTAGCCTTGGAGACATAGTTCCAAATTTCATTAAATTAACAACAGTTAGCGGATCATTCATCTGCTTTCTAATTGTCATTGTTGGGCCGTTCGGAGAAACCGGCGGAATTGTAGCATTTACACGACTTCCATCAGGTAATCTTCCGTCTAATAACAAATTTCCAGGGCCTACTTTTCTACCAACATATTTTCCAACTTTTTGAATTATTGCAGTAGCTTCCTCACTAGTTAGTTTCACATTAGTTACACACATACCATGTTTTCTATGAGCAACCATCACGGCTTTATCTGGATGATTGTACATAATTTCTTCAAGATTGTCGTCATCTAGCAATGGCTTTAGAGCACCGTAGCTTGGAGATTTGACAGCTTTTGTCACCTGGTAAAGTGGTCGCTCAGCATCAGGTCTTTCGACGATGTTGGCAGTCGGGTATTGTTCTATTATTCGTCCTTGTTGCATATTTATACGATTGATATCCTTAGTGCTAGTAATAGTGTAGTAGTAGCTATGAACATATACATTGGCATTCGCCATATTGCAGTTTTAGTTGTTTGTAATATTACAGATTGCATCCAAACACCTCCAGCTCCTAACACCATCATATAGAAAAATAATGATTGATTCAATAAACTTAGGTCAACATTAAGTTCGAATGAGCCTGCCTTTCCGCTTCCAAATACTGAGACAATTAATCCTAGCAAAATTGGACAGATGACTGCACCGCCCCACAGAATGAAATTAGCAGTACTTTGTGTTTTTGTAATTCTTTCTTTTCTGAGCATGTAAATTTCCCAGAATTCTTCTGAGATATTTTCAAGAGTTGTTGCAAAGCTTCCAGATGAACCAAGTGCCACATTCAAGATACTTACAATCCTTATAATCATTGGAGATTCAGTCTGCTTTGCAAAGTCTCTCATTGCCATGCCGAATCCGTCATCTCTCATTCTCTTTACAGCCTCACGGAGGAATTTACCCATTCGATCGTTTCTTCCAGAAGCAATAGCATCTAAGGCAGATTCAACCCCCATACCAGCACGTAATTCTTCAGCCAAATCAGCCAAGACATCAGGCCATACAGCTTCTAATTCGTTAATTTTATCTTGCTTTCTTTTAGCAGGAATGTAGAAAAAAGTTCCAATAAGAGCCCAAACGCCCAGTCCTATCCAAATGATGCCATGCATTGATGATAATCCATCACCACTCACTATGTCCTCTAGCAAGCTCATACACCAGGCTCCTTTGCTTTAGTTTGAACGATCATTCCAGCTATAATTATGGTTGCTGTAATAAATAATGCTGGAACACAAACGTCAGGCATTGTTGGAGTATTTCCTAAAAATCCTCCACCAGAGGCTTTAGCAGATTCTACCAGCCCATTGACAACAGCACCTATTACAACGATAATAGGAATTAATATTGAAACAATTATAAATTGTTCAGAGGTTGAAGATAAACCTTCAATGAAATTATCTAAATTAACACGCCTTTCTTTAGCCTCTTTTTCGGCTATAGATCTTAATCTATCAATGACATTAGTGTCTTCTTCGATAGACATAATTAAGCTAGATAGAACTTTTCTTAGTCCTGAGGAATCTGTATTTCGCATTTGAGTTCTAATAGCGTCACTGAAATTTTTCCCACCTTCAGTATCTCTAAAAATTTGTTTGAAAATTCCACTCAAATCTCCATAGTCTTCATCGGCAACGTGTTTCATTGCTTCTGCAACACCTACGCCAGATTCTAATAGAACTTCAATCCCTCTAATGGCAAAGAGTAGTTCTTGGTCAACGGTCGCCATAATCTCTCAATAAAACCCCATTATAAACTACTTAACTTTCTAAATATTTGTATTTTTTAGAAAATCGCGATATGTACTTAAGCTAATATAGAACGAAAAAACCATTGACCATTCGCATAGGGCGGTCAAGTTTAGATATATACTTCTTTCAGTGTTAACATCCGGCGGGTTATCCATTCGGTGAAAAAAATCATCCTTCTCGTTTAACATTTCTAGGTTGTCTAAGACACTGAATATGGCCATCATTATATAGAAAAACCATCCAGCCATTATCGAATATTTTCTAATTTTATTATCAAGTCCACTTTTTTTCATTAGATCATAGCTGAAAGTTGCGGAGATTAGGTATGTTGTGAATAAAGTGAATGCTGTAATTCCATGTAAAATAGGAAATTCTTTCCAATTGAAACTTACAGTAATAATTCCACAAACTGAACCAACCGTAGAAATAATTCTTATTGCTTCATTTCCTTTGATGTAGAAATCACCAAGTTCTTCTGCCAATGGTCTGAATAATCGGTAGATTACCTGAACTATTAGCAAAGTTCCAAACAAGCTAATACCTAGTCCAGTTGAGAAAATACTTTCTTCGGGTTCTGAAAAAGGCATTTCAGATATAATTGGTATAAATGGGGCAACTCTTCCACCGGTAGTTGATACGACGTAAGTTGCTATTAGTGTTAATATTCCTAAAATTATACTAAATTCTAGAAGTAATTTAGCACTATTTTTCATTCAGTACCGCTTGTGCAGCAGCCAATCTAGCAATTGGAACTCTGAAAGGTGAGCATGAAACATAATCCATACCTACTCTGTGGCAAAAGTGAACCGATTTCGGTTCTCCACCATGTTCACCACATATTCCAACTTTAAGGTCGGGTTTTGTCTTACGACCTCTTTCAATTCCCATTTTAACCAGTTCACAAACACCTTCGTCTAGACTTGCAAAAGGATCTTCAGGTAATAATTCGTTCTCTAAATATGCTGGCATAAATCCACCAGTGTCATCACGACTAAATCCAAAAGCCATTTGTGTCAAATCATTAGTTCCAAATGAAAAGAATTCTGCAGTTTCAGCTATTCTGTCAGCTACGAAACTTGCCCTAGGAATTTCCATCATTGTTCCAACCATGTAATTATCTAATCCTTTAATATTACTGGCTACATTCCTAACTATCTTTTCTTGATGATTGTATTCAGTTTCCATTCCAGTCAGAGGAATCATAATCTCAGGGAAAGTTTTCACGTTTTCACCTGAAAGTTCAGCTGCAGCTTCTAAAATAGCTCTGGCTTGCATTTCAGTTATCTCTGGATGTGTTATTCCTAACCTTACACCACGGTGTCCCATCATAGGATTTGATTCTTTAAGTGCATAAGATCTTCGTTCTAGTTCTTGAGCATTTATTCCTAACGCTTCTGCAAGCTTTTTCTGCCTCTTAATATCATGAGGAATAAATTCATGCAGAGGCGGATCCATTAATCTAATAGTTACAGGAAGGCCTTGCATTGCTCTCAAAGTTTCTTTGATATCATTCTTCATGTAAGGGAACAATAGATTGAGTGCAGTCTTCCTTTCTTCCTGGCTATTCGCCATAATCATCTCTTGAAGGTGGAAAAGCGGATCTTCAGATCCTTCACCATAGAACATATGTTCTATTCTGAAAAGTCCAATTCCCTCAGCTCCAAAGTCTAATGCTCTTTTCGCATCGGATGGTGTTTCGGCATTTGTTCTTACCTTTAACCTCCTAACATTGTCGCAAAGCTCTAAGAAATGTGTCAAATAATCACTTGTAATATCAGTTTCAATTAGCGGTAATTCATCTTTGTAGACTTTACCTGCAGTTCCATTTAGTGTAATTTCATCCCCTTCATTCACGGTCACATCTCCTACAGTAAATTCCTTTTTAATTGAGTCAACTTTCATCTCGCCGGCACCGACCACACAACACATTCCCCAACCTCTTGCAACTAAGGCTGCATGTGAAGTCATCCCTCCGCGAGAAGTTAATATTGCTACAGAAGCTCTCATTCCCTCAACGTCTTCAGGATTGGTTTCTTCTCTGACTAATACAACCTTTTCGCCTTTGGCAGCCCAATCTACGGCATCTTGGGCAGTGAAAACGGCCTTTCCAGTAGCTCCACCAGGACCTGCAGGCAAACCCTTTGCCAAAATTGGAGTAATTTTTTCCACATCAGGATCAACTATGGGATGAAGTAATTCATCCAATTGGGAGGGGGTAACTCTTCCAATTGCAGTGTTTCCATCTATTCTATTTTCTTTTACCATTTCAGAAGCCATACGAATAGCAGCAGGGCCATTACGCTTTCCAATTCGGCATTGGAGCATCCAAAGTTTTCCTGTTTGGATTGTAAATTCAATATCCATCATATCGCTGTAGTGGTCTTCAAGATTTAGTCTAATTGTATTCAATTCATCATACAAATGAGGTACAGCCTGCTCTAAGCTTGGCAAATCTCTACTATGCTCAGTTCTACATATTTCATTAAGTGGATTTGGAGTTCTAATCCCAGCAACAACATCTTCACCTTGGGCTTTAGACAGCCATTCTCCGTAAAAATTATTTTCCCCTGTTGCAGGATTTCTAGTAAATGCAACACCTGTAGCACTATCTTCTCCTAGATTTCCATAAACCATTGCTTGAACGTTCACAGCAGTTCCCCATTCTTCAGGAATATTCTCAATTTTTCTGTAAGCTTTTGCCCTCTTTCCATCCCAAGAGTAGAAAACTGCAGACACAGCACCCCATAGTTGTTCCCATGGGTCTTCGGGGAATGGTTTCTTGAGTACTTCCAATACTTTTCCCTTGTAAATTTCTACTAAATCTTTCAAATTTGATGCGGATAAATCGGTATCTTCAGTTACACCTTCTTGTTCTTTCATTTTTTCTAATTCATGTTCTAACTGGTTACGTATTCCCATTCCCTCTTCAGGTTCAATGCCTGAAGCTTTTTCCATTACCACATCAGAATACATTTGAATTAGTCTTCTCTGAGCATCGTATACAAACCTTGGATCTCCACTTTGAGCAATAAGTCCTTCTCGTGTAACATCGTTTAATCCTACATTGAGAACAGTTTCCATCATACCTGGCATTGATGTTCTAGCTCCTGATCTTACAGATAGGAGCAAAGGATTTTCAGAATCTCCAAAAATAGTCCCTACGTTATCTTCAACATCCTTCAACGCCTTTTTTAATTGACCATCGAGTTCCTTTGGATAGGTTTGATTATTTTCATTATAGAAAGTACATACCTCAGTAGTAATAGTACAGCCAGGAGGTACAGGTATTTTCAGGAGGGCCATTTCAGCCAAATTGGCACCTTTTCCACCTAATAAATTTTTCATGTCAGCTTTGCCATCGGTCATGTTTGGACCGAAACGATAAACGTGCATCTTACTCATTCTTACCCAATGCACTAGCGAAATAGGTATAAATTCTCTTTCTCTTTACTCTACAGGGTCATGAAGCTTTCCAATCAGAGGCCAACCATGCCACAATAATCGTTCATCTAATTCAATTAATATTTTGTAAATCTCATCATATCCTTCAACAACATGTTCAATCAGACATGGTTTACATTCATCACTTAGCCATTTTTCTATTAATTCTGAATTCCCAACTTCCATAATCTTTGCCATTTCGCTCATCTCTTTGAGCCTAATTTGTAAATGATTAAGGAAAATTTCCGAATTTTTTAAAGCCATAGTCAGGTGCAGAAATCTTAATTTTTCATCCTCCACAATTTCGACAAGATTCTTCTCTTTAGGTGCACCTTCTGCAACTAACATTCCAAGTAGCTTTTTTTCACCAAATATTTCTTTTGCAGCGGCAAGTAAAAATTGCAAACTTTCCTTTTTTTTCTCTTTATTCATAAGTACTATTAAGATAATCTAAGACTGCCCTAATATCATTTTTTGATGCTAATGCAGTTTCTTCGTTAATAATTTTCCCAATACCTATGCAGAAAATTTCATTATCGTTATAAGTGCTCCACTGTTCACTTATTTTTTTAGTTCGATTTAGTATAATTATTTTTTTTGTATTTGGTGTATTACTTTTTAAATAATTCCATAATTCAGTGAAGTTAGTGTCAGGCTTTTCCTTACCATTAGCAACAACAACTTGTATGTCAGCAACCTTAAGCCAATTAATCCAAACCTTACCAGTAGCGGTTGGAGCATCTATTTCGTAAAACATCAGATTTTTCAGGTTACAGGCATAATCTAGTAGCATATCAGGTACGTTTTTTGGAATTGTAAAGTCATTCCAAGGTTTTGGTAAACTTCTCATAAATGTAGATTTACCAGCACCCATCGGACCGGTTACCATCACATATTTTCTCATGCTTCCTCAATACTCCACGTTCTAACTTCTACACCTTTACTAATATGAACTAAATCAGGCTTTAATACATTAGTTATTCCAAGTTTATAAAAATCAGTTAGTGTATTCATTTCTAGGTTAGCAGTAGCATCTTGAAACTCCCATTTATCATGACAAGTATATGCTATATGTGTTTTATTTTTATATGTAACGTAAAGGCAATATCTTTCAAACAAAAATTCTTCGAGACTGCCCTTCTTAGCTTTTCTAATATCTCCATTAGGCTTTGAGCTTCCTTTGATTCCTATTCCGTTACTTTTTCTTTTAGATTTCCATGTAAATCCACCTTCATAATTGTTTTTTACTTCTCCATCAGCATAAACATATGGTAATCCGTAAGCCCATGGCGCATACATGCTTGTTATTCGACTTTTTGCATCTAGTGTAAGAAACAAAACCCCAGAAATTCCGTTTTTTACTACGTAAGTTCTGATGTTAAATTCTGCAAAATTTGAAATGAAAGGGACAGATGGTAAATATTTAGGTCTCACTTTTTCCATTCTAAATGGAATTGTACCAACATAGGTTTTCCCATTGTAACGCTCAAGTTCTAAGTCTTCAGGAATATATTTTTCCAATAAATCGTGCTCAACTTCCCAGTGCATGAATGTTAGATTAACCCAATTTTGATTTAGGGTCCAGCTGCGAGATGGCATATTGAAGGGTAAGTGTTCGGTATTCACCGTTTACCTTCTTTGATTGCTTTGAATATACCCATTAAGTTTTCATATTCTCCAATGTTTGGATTCCCACGAGAGACAAGTCTTCGTAGTGTTGTCTTTGAGCGATTCAGTCGTCTTTCTGGATAACTGCTGTTCTCTAGTAACTCCATTATCCTGTCTACCAATCTCTCAAATTCTTCCTGGGAAACAGATTTTTGTTTTTTCAAACGTTTTACTTTTTCACTTCTCTTAATTTCATAAAGAACAATTGCAACTGCGTGGGATAAATTTAGAATTGGGTATTCAGAGTTAGTAGGAATTGTTATTGTAGCTTCACAAAGAGCTAACTCCTCTCTGTAGAGGCCATGATTTTCTCTGCCGAAAAGTAAAGCAGGATTTTCCCTTTTAGTGATAATTTCGTTAATTTTTTTAACATCTTGAGGTGCTCTAAACCACCTTTTGTCTCCCTCGGGTCTGATTCCACTAGTACCAATAGCGATATCACATTCAGCAATAGCTTCCTCAATTGTCTCAAACCTTTTCGAATTCTCAAGAATAGGCCTTCCGGACTTAGATCTTGCGTAGCTTTCATCGGCTAGACCGCATCCCTTTACCATTGCTAAATCTTTCAACCCAAAATTAGCCATAGCTCTTGCAACTGCACCTATATTTCCTGGATGTTGTGGCTCGACTAGTACGACTCTCAAGATTGGTCAAAGAAGTACTTTTAGATAACTTGTGCTGTGAAATGATTAATATCAGGTTTCATTAAGCATATTACGATGATTGAAATTTACATTATTTTGAGTTTGGTGATTGGCATTGGAATAGGTTATTTTTTAGCAAGCCAAAATAGCTCTGCGAATGATGAGGACATTGATTCTATCAAGAAAGAGATGGAAAATACTTTCAAGGCTTTAGCCCTTGATGTCAACAGATCTAATACTGAAGAATTTTTTAAACTGGCGAATGACAAGTTTCAAGGACTCAGCAAGGAATCAGATAAAAATTTAGAAACTAAAAAGAAATTAATTGATGAGAATCTAAATGAAATGTCAAAAAGACTCAAATCTATAGAAGATGCATCTATTAAGTTAAATGAAAATTTAGAATCAACTAATAGCCAAACCAAAGATTTAACAGAAACAACAATTAAGTTGAGAGAAATCTTATCATCATCTCAGAAAAGAGGTCAATGGGGTGAGCGCATTGTAGAGGATATACTTGATGTGATTGGTCTCATGGAAGGTGTGAATTATACGAAGCAAGGAGTTGTAGACTCCGGTGAACGTCCAGATTTTACTTTTATTCTTCCCAAAGAAAAAGTAATCAATATGGACGTTAAATTTCCTCTTGCCCATTACGAGAGGTACATAGATTCTGATGATGAACATATTCGAAGTTCAGAGAAGGCAGCATTTTTGAAAGATGTTAAGAAACATGTAAGAGATATTACTAAGCGAAGCTATATTGATCCATCTTCTGGAACGCTTGATTATGTTCTAATGCTTGTTCCTAATGAGTCAATTTATTCATTTATTAATAAAGAAGATAGTGCAGTAATTGATTTTGCTCTTGAAAATAAAGTTCTACTTTGCTCACCATTAACGCTCTATGCAATTCTTTCTCTAATTCATCAGGCCACTCGTAATTTTGCAATGGAGGAGAAGGCTACTGAAGTTATGAATTTACTAAATGCATTTAGACTTCAATGGTCAAAATATGTCGAAGCAATGGATAAAATGGGTAGAAGAATTGATGATGCCAAAAGAGAATTTAGCAATTTAGTCACAACTCGAACCAATCAACTTCAGAAGCCTCTTGATAAAATAGATAATATCACCAATTTAGTAGAAGATTCAGAAAAGGCGAATAGATTAGAAGGGCAACAACGTTTCTAAAGATCTTTCATTGATGAAACTAATTCAGTCATCATTTGCTTTCCATCACCAAATAGCATCATAGTTTTATCTTCATAGAATAAGTCGTTGTCTACTCCAGCGTATCCTACAGACAAAGATCGTTTTACAATTACTACTACACCTGCTTTATCAGCATCTATAATTGGCATTCCAGCGAGAGGCCCTTCTCCACTCCTTGCTGCAGGGTTAACAGTATCATTTGCCCCAACAACTAAAGCAACATCACATTCTCCCATTTCCGAGTTAATATCGTCCATTTCGATTAGCTTTTCATAAGGAACACTAGCTTCTGCGAGCAATACATTCATGTGACCAGGCATTCTACCAGCTACAGGGTGTATGCCATATTTCACCTCGCAGCCATTTGCCTCTAAGATTTCAGCAAATTCTCTAACTTGATGTTGACATTGTGATACAGCCATTCCGTAACCGGGAATTATAACACATTTTGATATGCCATCACAAACCATGGCTACCTCTTCAGGGTCAGAGCCTACCTTAGTTCTAGTTACCTGCTCTTTGTCAGACCCGCCAAAAGATTTGAACAGTACATCAATTAATTCTCGGTTCATTGCCTTACACATTATATTTGTTAAAATTAAGCCAGCTGCTCCTACCATTGATCCCGCAATGATTAATACATTATTTCCGATTATGAAGCCAGTAAATGCAGCAGCAATACCTGAGAGTGAATTTAGAAGACTTACAACGACAGGCATATCAGCTCCCCCGATAGGGAGAACAAACAATATTCCGAGAATGGAAGATAATACAATGATTGCTACGACATAATCTTGATTCCCAGGTTCTTCGATGGTCATGTAAAGCAACCCTACTATTGAAATTAGTAAAAATCCTTTTACATAATTCAACCATTCTGGCCCCCAGGTAGGAGTTCTATACCAGGTACCAAATAGTTCAATTCCTCCTTTCAATTTCATCATGGCTAGTAAACTTCCACTTAGAGTAACCCAGCCGACTAACGCAGAAAGCCCAATTGCAGTCCATGCAACATGTAATTCCAACCCACTTGGAAGGTCGTTTTCGTTAATTCTTCTGAATACTTCAGATGCAGCCACTAGAGCACTAGCAGCACCTCCAAAGCCATTGAAGAGTGCAACCATTTCGGGCATTCCAGTCATCTGTACTCTTACAGCCATTAAGTATCCTATAGTGGCACCAATAGCTAATCCAGCTCCAATTAGAATGAAATTATTTATTTCACCAAAATCCATTTGAGCGATTGTAACGATTACAGCAACGAGCATACCCATTGATCCGTACAAGTTCCCTGTTGGAGCAGTACGAGGATGACCTAGCTTCTTTAATCCTAAAATAAATAATATTGAAGCGAATAAATACCCAATATCCCATACAGCTGCGTCCATTATTTACCTCCTCTTTTACCTGCAATCATATTCAACATTCTATTTGTCACAGCAAATCCTCCAACTACATTAATTGTAGCTAAAATTAGGGCGAAAAAAGCGAGCCAAGCTGCAAAGCCTGGGTCTCCTCCGTTAAAATCGGTGTTTGAGAAAATTAACGCACCTACTACTGTAATTCCAGATATAGCATTAGCTCCAGACATAAGAGGAGTATGAAGCGTAGGAGGAACTTTTGTGATTAGTTCAAAGCCTAAAAAAATAGCCAATATGAAAACAGTTACAGCTCCAATTAGAGTGATTAATTCCATTACTTCATGGCCTCCATTAGTTTAGTATGATTATCATGTAATTTACCATCTTCAGCAATTAAAATTCCACCATAACCTGCTGAAATCCCACCTTCGTCTCCAGTAAGTACTTGTTCTTCTTGATTTACGACTAATTTTCCTTCATCAACCAATACAGTTACAAAATTAGTAACGTTATTTGAATATAGCATTGATGCCGTATTTGGAACTGTTCTACATAACATAGGTATTCCTATAATTGTAACTCCATCTTTTTGAATGATTTCTCCTTCTTTACTTTCAACAATATTGCCACCAGTATCTGTATTCATGTCAACAATTACAGACCCTTCTTTCATTTCCTTTGTCATCTTATCATTGTTTTCCTTACTGAAGAATAGTTTAGGTGCATCTGCACCGAATAATCTAGCAGTAGTGATTACAACATCAGCGTCTTTTACAGCATCCATTAATGCATTATCAAATGCTTCTTGAAGTCCTTTATCTGTAAAGAGAGAAGCATGTCCACTTGAGCTTTCAGCATCCTTCCAACCAGGTACTTGGATAAATTTAGCACCTAAACTTTCAGTATCTTGCTTAGCAGCTAATCTAACATCTATAGCTTGCACTGCAGCTCCTAATCTCTTTGCAGTTGCTATTGCTTGAAGGCCAGCAACAGCAGCCCCTTGAATTATGAACTTTGCAGGCCTCACAGTTCCAGCAGATGTCATCATCATAGGAACCATTTTTGCAATATTTTGAGATCCCATCAAAGCTGCTTTGTAACCAGACAAATTATCTTGACTAGAGTTAACATCCATAGACTGTCCTTTTGATAATCTTCTTGGAATAACTTCTAAAGATAATAGAGTAATACCTGCATTAACTATTTCTTTTGTTTGTTCTAAATTTCTAAATGGATCAGCTATACATGCTAGCATCTGACCTTTTTTCATATCTTTGAAGTTTGGAACATCAATCGATGCAATTAATTCACATTTCATTACTTCATCAAATGATTTGGTTTTTGCACCTTTTTTTTCATATTCAGCATCAGAGTATCCTGATTTTTCTCCAGCACCTTTTTCAATTACTACTTCAAAGCCTAATTTCATTAATTTAGGTATTGAAACAGGTACAATAGCTACACGAGTTTCTTTCTCGTTATTCTCTTTTGGTATTCCTATACGCATTATTTAGCACCGATAATTTGTGTGTTGACTAAAATAGTCTATGAAGCGTCTTATAAACATACTCATAAAACTTTTCCTATCACTTTCCAATTTCACGAGCAATTACTAATCTTTGAACTTCTTGAGTTCCTTCATAAATTTGAGTGATTTTCGCATCACGGAAAAATCTTTCTACTGGGAAATCCTTTGTGTATCCATATCCGCCTAATACCTGTACAGCTCTTTCTGAAACCCACATTGCAGTATCACCTGCGCTGAGCTTTGCAATTGAAGCTTCAAGTGTATGGCGCGATGATCCATTTTCATAATGTTCTTGTTTAGCCCATGCAGCTTTGTAAACTTGTAATCTTGCAGCATCAATTCTAACAGCCATATCTGCCAGATAATTACTTATTGATTGGTGAGCAGCTATTGGCTTACCAAAAGTTTCCCGTTCATTTGAATATTTCAGTGCAGCTTCGTATGCTCCTTGTGCAATACCAAGTCCCTGAGCAGCTATACCTATTCTTGAATTATCTAGCGCATTCATTGCAATTGGAAATCCTTTGCCTACCTCTCCAAGAACGTTAGCTTTTGGTACTTTGCATTCATTTAGAATTAATGTGCATGTATCACTTGAACGGATTCCTAGTTTGTCTTCTTTCTTTCCAATTTCAAATCCTTCAAACCCTTTTTCAATTATAAAACAAGTGACCCCTCCGTGACTCTTTTTTCCGTAATCAGGGTGATTAGTTACTTTAGCAAATAGAACGAAGATATCTGCAGTTGTTCCGTTTGTAACCCACATTTTTTCACCATTCAAAGTATAGTGCTCACCATCATCTGTGGCTCTTGCAACCATTGCAGCAGCATCTGTACCCGAACCGGCTTCACTCAAAGAATATGCACCCAAGAATTCTCCGGAGGCTAATTTTGGTAAATATTTTTCTTTTTGTTCTTCATTTCCACTCAGTGCTATTGTCATCGAGCAAAGTCCGACATGGACTGCTATCATGACTCCTAAAGACGGATCGACTCTTGACAATTCTTCGATAACGATTGCCTCTGAAATATCATCTAATTTTTGACCACCATATTTTTCGGGTATAGTCATTCCTGCAAATCCTAGCTCTGCGAATTTTTTGAATTCCTCAATAGGTGCAATTTGTTCTTTATCTCTCTTGTTGCAAGTGGGCCCAGCAACATCTTCAGCGAATTCACGTACCATTTCGCGAATCATTTTTTGGTCTTCGGTTTCTGCAAAATCCATTTTTTACTCACTCATTAGTTTGATAATAGCTTCAGCAGGTTCCCCATTGCATTCTTCCAAAGCCTCTTTTGCTTTTTCAGAAGAAACGCCAGCCTGTGTAGCTACTAAATCTATGTCTTCTTGGGGGATATTTGTAGTTTCCTCACTACTGCCTAGAGTGCGCTCTTCAGGTTCACCTACAATCTGATATGATTGTTGTCCCATCATATTCATTGCACTTACAGAAGGGTTGCTAAAGTACAATTCTTTATCTTTTGTTCGTATAATTACTTCAGTAGCATCGATTTCTTCTGTAGCACTTTGTAATTGTTTTTGCAATTTTTTCATCATGCGGGGGTTCATACGCCCCATTCCTGGCATCATATGATGCTTACAAGCTACCCTCTAAAAGAATTTATGTCATTTTATATCTAAGAATAACTGCAGTTCCTCCTAGTCCAATCAGCATTTCACCACCGTGGTGGTGTGAGGAAACCTCTATCACATCTGTACGGTTTTGTTGAGCTAATTCTAATAATTCCAAACCTTCTTTTTCTTTAGTCTTCTCAGATATTAGTAGAATGCTTTCTGCAGCTCCACTCTCTACGGCATTCCGAAC
>Ga0208390_1000019_pt1 | contig 43723 bp, 64 predicted proteins | sample Knorr_S7_td_Surf_FD_185594 | JGI IMG/M metagenome (GOLD analysis project Ga0208390, IMG submission 185594) | Marine microbial communities from Southern Atlantic Ocean transect - Knorr_S7_td_SurfaceA_ad_6m_LV_A (SPAdes) (version 2) | ecosystem: Environmental > Aquatic > Marine > Oceanic | place...
ACATGAAGTTGAATTACAGCATAATGTAAAATCTTCATAAGATCACGACGAGCATCTGAAGCAGATCCTTTCTTTCCGTATCTTTGTGCATACTTTAGTATGTTTCCAATACAGAAACCAGTTCCATGGCCACCGTCGATTATAAATTCGGTGGCCTGAAATTTCTCTTTTGAGTAATGACTATTATAAGTCTTATCAATATGACGCTTAAGTTCTTCTAGAGTTTGATCCTCATTGAACTTATAATCTATAGCATAGTCACTATTAATATCTGGTTGTAGTGCATCTTCTGGATAAGGTATCTCCGGTGCACCTTGCTCTACTAGATTATTCACTATCTTTTCATAGTGACCATTAAACGGAGACTTAAAAGCCGATTGATCATGTCTTGGATCTTGAGCTTGCTTTTTCAAGATCTCGTTTTTCACTTCTTCAAAAGCCATTACTTACCTTTCATTCTATAAAATATATGAGATCCTACTCTTGCGACTCTGTCCATTGTAGGAGCCCAGTTTGGTTTAACGTAGTTTGCATGATAATGAGTTGAACCTTCAGTTATTCCTACATAACGACCGTGGATCCAAAAATCTCTTGCATACTTCCTTGATTTTTCCCAAGCTGTCTTGTTTTTTGGTTCATCTGATCTCCCATCACACCACCAACTAAACTGACACTGGTGAAGCTTAGGATTACCGTTTGGACCTAATCTAGCTTGTTTTATTACATCACAGACGTTGTTTGGAAAGTGTCTGTGATTTACTCTATTTAAAACTACATCGGATACTGACATTGCATCTGCAAGAGACGATGCTCTTGTTTCCCAATATATATTCATCGCTATACATTGAATAGCACGATTTTCTTCTTGAAAGTCATGTTGTGCTTTTGCCGTATATCCTATTCCTGAAAACAGTGCCAAATTTAATGCCACTGTAATCGCTGCTGTTATTTTTTTCATGTCTTCTGCCTCATTATTGTTATAGACTAATATACCAATAAATCACGCTAAAGTAAACTAAAAAATTCATTCATTCCTTATTTTAGTTATATACTGTAATATATTTATCACAGTTAGTTTTTGTAAGTCTTTCCCATCTCTATCATACGTTCCTCATACTCTTTAGCAACTTCTGGATCATATTTACTTCCAGTTCCATCAGCACCAAAGTCAAATATTGCAAGTGCTATTAAAATTACTACAATCCAGATACCACCAACTTTACATAGTCTTAAGAACTTTGTGTAAGCTTCTTCTGCTTGCACCTGCGCCTCTTCTCTTACTGTCATTTAATATCCTCTAACTTCTTAATTCCTAACGCCCAGTTTTCTGCAGCATCTTCAACGTACCTAATAGATTTATTAGGAAACTCTTCTTTAAAGAAGAACTTATCATTCTCATCGTAATATTTTATATAAGCCATCTCTTCTTTAAAGTCCATGAAAACAATGGCTTTACCTTTATCATTGTCTGCATAGTGAGTTGTGATTTCTCGTCCCATATCTGTATCTCCTAATACTGGAAAGATATCTGAAATTATACGGCCGCATGCTCTGGCCAATTCCATGTGTTCCTTTTGTGTTCCATTTCCAGATCTTAGTTCAATGTAATGTACCCAAGACCTGAGTGTTCCATTAACGTATAATCTTGACTTGGTGTTTCCTTCAGGAAGTATACATCTAGCTTGTTCTTTTGCGATTCCTTTATCTATTGCTTCTTTATAAATTTCCTTTACATGATCTATAATAAATTTCTGCTTTGCGTCCCACCAGACTTTCAATGATGAGTCATCAGTTTCAATGCTGTTTTGCCTGTTTGACTCATCCTGTAGCCTAGCTTCTCTCACCACAAAACTATCCCCAAGATCAGCAACGCTAGAATAGCGCTGAGAAAACTCTTGAAAGCTAAACGATCTGTGTCGAAGAAGTTGTCTAGCGATGTCTCTTGTTGTTTCGATCTCGAGTGTTGCTGAGGCCATTTCGAGAGGTGACCAGTGCTTGTTCTTGATGAGGTATTTGATAAGCTTTTCACTCGTCTTTTTGTTATTTTGGTTTGATGGATTGGAGACACGGGCACAGAAGGCCACGAAATCTTTGGCGGAATTGATGTCATCTATAAAATCTCCTTCTGGTTTTGTATATCCAACTATTCTAACTTTCACTATTCGTGTTCCCCACCCGGATCATTATCATCTAGTTTAATCTTTTTGCCGTCCATGTACATATTCTGTCTGGCTCTTGGATAACTATGATAACCTGCTTTCAAAAAGAAACCTGGCTTTCGTTTTGCTGTTTCAAAGGTTGCGACTGTAATAACAATAGCACCTATAAGAACTACATGTGCTGCAGCACTAAAACCAAATATCCACCAACTACCAACAAGTTGAGCAAAAGTTAAGCACCACATCCAAGCTAGCACTTGCATGACCATGTGTTGTACTTGTAAGTTAGGAATATTTCTTAGAGGATTATGCTCTAAATTCATAACGCTGTTCCAGCTATCGTAAATCCATTCTCTCATTAGTGTAACGTCTCCTTTTCTGGTTTTTTGTTGAAATCTTTTATTTGATCTGTCATATTCATTATAGTTTCTACCATCTTTTCAAAGTCTTCTTTGTTTAATCGGCTTTTGTAGAGACTTAAACCAAGAGTAGTGAGTACACCAGCAACCATCAAAGGATGTACGCCTTCATTGGATTCTAGTAAGAATTCGCATGCACCCATTAGAATATCGTAACACTCTTGAAAGTCTCTATCTTCAAACTCTTCAAACATTTTCTTGTGTTTTCTTTTTTAGATTATCAGCAACTTCTGTTGCTCTTTCGGTTAATACACTTATTGCAGTATGAATGTGTCCAGTGTCATGAGGCTGTAATCTTTCCTTCAAAATCTGAATCTCAGACTGTAATATCAATAATCTATCTACACAATTAATTTTCATTTTTTCTCCAGTTCTATTATTCTTTTTTCAAGTTGATTAATTTTATCAGCCATTCTTTGCATTTCATGACGCATTGAATCATCAGTTGAAGATATAAAACCATCACGTTTTCTAGATGTAAAATCTAATCTAAGTCCAGCGTCTGGATCTGTAGCCTTATCATAGGTCATTTTTTTTCTCCATTTTCCAAAAACCTGATCCTGATTCAAAACTATCATGGTCAAAACTATATTTATTCTTTTTTATGAACTCATCTATAGCTTTTTTACAACCTTCATGAGCAGGATGATAATCATCACCACATAAGTATTTAGTACCGTTTAAGTATTTAAGTTCATTCTTTACATTTTGATAACTATGTGCTCCGTCTAAATAAGCCATATCCCATTCACTATCTTTTTTAAGTAGGTTTACACTCTGCATCTGATGTGTTTTCTTATGAATAGAAAAATATCTAGGATGTTGAGAAGCACAGTAATCATACACTGTTCTATGATCCTTTTCCATATATAAGTTCATAGCATATACAATTGCAGGATTCTTACTGTTTTTCACCATCACACCATTATAGTGAACTTGCTTCTGATCACCATTCATTCCAAACGTATCACATACGTGTAGTTTACACCCTTTTGGCAAAGAATCCATTAGTGCCCAAGAACTGAGACCCCATGCGCATCCTATCTCCAACACCTTAGAGTTTTCAGGAATAGATGAGGCAAAATCCATGAGACTACTAAGGTGTTTTTGATTATTAAAACCAGGAATGTCCTGATTTCTTTTTGGAGGATGAGGTATTATCACAACTTGAAACCTTCAAATTTAAGTTCTTGTCCGGTAGGTGTTTTATCGAAAGTAGGAGTATCGTCACCGTCTGTATCGATAAGAGTTTGTTCAGCTTGATCAACATCAAACAATCTCATTTTAGATCTATCTACACCAATTACAAATCTTTTCTTATATGTAGGATCATTGTATCTATTCTTTAATTGTTTTACTGCGAGTTGACCCATTTTTTCAAGTTCTTCAGTAGATATAATAGCAAACATTAAGTCGGCGGTAGCGGGTAGTCCAAAAGACTCGGACGTATCTTCCAACCCAATATCCGTGTTAGAATAACCCGAACGAGTCGTTTGCGTTGCAGAGACGATCGGTACGTCAAACTCGACCGCAAGACCACGTATCTCTTCAGCAATTGCTTTAATGTAGGAGTATGAATTGATTGCACCGCCCATTCCTTTCATTCTTGATGAAGCACATATGTTTAAATAATCTATAAAGATCATTTCCGGTTCAAATGTCTTCTTAAGTTTTAGCTCGTTTAGTAGAGCTCTAAAGTGTGATGTGTTTGCTTGACCAGTAGGATATTCTTTGATGATAAGCTTACCACTAGTTCTTGTAGATAATTTATACACCCTATCTGAAAACATATCCTTGCTTAGATTTTTTAGTTGGTCAATAGGTACATCAAGTAGATTAGCATCAATACGTTCGGCAATTCTTTCTTCTGCCATTTCCATTGTAATATAAAGAACGTTACGTCCTTGACTCATAGCTGACGCTGCACAATGGCACATGAATAATGATTTACCGACGCCGGTACCGGCGAGACATATGTTTAAAGTTTTGTTTGGTAAACCACCTTTTGTAATTTTATTGAAGTATTCAAGATCGAAAGGAATTCTTTCTTCATCACGATGATAGAACTCATATCGCTCGTTTGCATTCTCAATATAGTCATGTCCTACATTTGTATCAAACGATACACCTAAAGCTTTTGTTAAAATCTCTGGTAACGCATTCTTTGTAAGTGTATTGTGCTTTCCATCAATAATTTGTATAGACTCCATAACCGCATTATATAGAGCTCTATCTTGACACCACTTTTCTGTATTTTCATACAGCCAAGTTTCATTAACATCTTCTTTTTCAAAAAGATTCGGAATGATTTCCACAGCATGTCTATACTGTTCTTCATTGTACGAGTCTGAATTATCAATCTCGATCTTGAATGCTTCTGCATTTGGAAGTTTATTGTATTTTCCAACAAACTTCCCTGCCTCTCTAAAAAGTAACTTGTATATTCCTTCAAAATAATCCGGTTTGACAAAGGGTAAAACCTTTCTCATATATGTTTCATTACTTAATATATTTTTTAAAACAACTTGTTCTATATTAGTGTTCAATCGCTTGTCCTTCTGAGCTTTCAATTATTGCTACTAAAACATCTCCAACATGAGCCTGTAGTCCTGCATTATCTGATGTTAAATCTGGATCTGGTGATTCATGTATTTCAAAATCATATTTCAAAATTGCTGATTCTCCGTCGCCTTCTCTTACGCTTACTTTTCCATAAGAAATAATAGTTTCAGGAAACGGGCCGGATAAAAGTCGAACATGCCACTGTTCTTCACCCTTTGCTATAAATTCATAATCCTCGTTCTCAAGCATCTTCTGCAACAATTTCATCCATTGAGACTTGTTCGGTGTATCCAATAGAGTATTGCTTCTTTATAAATTCCTTGAAATCTGTGTCAGTAAATGTAGGAGTCCAGAACTCTTCAAGAAGAGTTTCGGCTTCTCTTACTTTACTTTCTTCTCCTCTTCTTTGATACCAACCATTAGATGGTTTGATTACGTAACCACCAGCAAGAGCTACATCAAGAAGACCCGAATAGTTTGATACACCACCTTCCCATGTAACTGAGATTGGAATCTTTGATTTTTCTTTTACATACCTAGATTTTTCAACATTAATAACAAAGTGGTAGCCTTTGATTTCTGTACCTTTCTTGTCTTGCTGACGACCTATAATCCAAATATTATCTGCACTATAGTATATACCTGTACCGCCACCCACAACATCTTTAGGAAATAAACCTATTTCTTTGTACGTATGATTAACTGCAAGAAGAGGAATATTCTTCATTGCAAGATAAGGTGTTGTCATACGAAACAAACCTTTGAGAGCCTTTGCTCTTGACATGTCTGCAACAGATTTTTCATTGAGTGTGTCTTCCATTTCTTTTTTAGAAGCTAAGTTACCGATTGAGTCAATTACAACTATAACCTTATCATCTCTATCTAGATTTTCAAGTTGGCTTATCATATCAAATTTGAGTTCTTCTACGTTTGTGATTGGAGTATGTAGAACTCGAGTAGTGTCTACACCGAACTGTTTGAAGTATGACTGTGGAGAACCAAACTCTGAATCATAGAATAACATAACAGATTCAGGATATTTTTTCATATATGCTGCAGCCATTAGAAGAGCAAAAGAAGTTTTAAAGTGTTTTGAAGGACCAGCAAGAACAGTAAGTCCTGGAGCTAAGCCACCGTCAACTGATCCAGATAAAGCAACATTAATCATAGGAACATCCGTTGATACCATATCTTTTTCAGTAAAAAATTTAGACTCTGAAAGAACTTCAGTGTGGCTCAGCTTTGAGTTCTTTTTGAGTTTATCCATTATAGACATACAATTCTCCTTTTAGAATAGTATAATTATACCACAGTTTCATATAAATGTAAATTAAAAAAACGCCTCAAGTGTGGCAGGTTCTGGTTCTGACCAGAAAGTTTTAGTTTTGTTGCATTGTATTGCAAAGTTAGTTTTTTTCATCTGCGCTTTGCCGTATAAAAAGTTCTTAACATTTTCGGCCATGTCGCTTGCAGTTGTCACTGGAACATTTTGACATATCATATTTAAATTTTTGACACCTCCAACTAGATTAAAATCCTTTGGCATCTTCATAATATCTAGACACTCTCTTACATTCAAGTATCTATCAGCATCTGGATGTGTAAGCATACTAGGGTATGCACCAACAAAGGCACCGATGTAATCCTTAGGAACTACAACACCTCTTCTCATAATATTGCCTCCAGCCTTTAATTTATCTCCCATTCTTCTACACTTTATAGCATGATCAGTATAACCTTTCTTATCCGCCCACTCTGCGACTTCATAGTAATTACTGCCATTGTCTTCAATATAGTGCATAATATCCCAAGTCTTATCTATCTTCTTTTGAAAATCAGTATGAGATATATTGTCATGCATTACTTCTAAAACGTATTTGTAAAACAGATCTTCACTTGGCTTAGAAGTTTTAACCATAGTATCGGTCATAATATCAGGTTCGTTAGTTGCACTGCTTCTGATCTGATCAGCAATATTTTTATACGGTCTATTATAGTAACTAAATATTGGTACTTTATCTCCTTTCCAGAAGAAGTAAAATGCTCTATCTCTAACTTGACTCAATCCGTGAAGTATAGATTTAGTTTTATAAAGACTCACAGTGTAACCTAACTCATCAGCCAGTTCTCTCATCTTACTAACAATAGGTTCTCCCATTTTGCTAGCAAGTCTAGGCGCGTTTTCTCCCCAGAAAACCTGAGGTTGAACATTTTCTAATACATACTTAGCAGACTTAAGCATCCAATCGTTAGTAGGACTATCAGCGCTACTACTGGTATTAAGCGCAGAAAGGCCAGCACAAGGACAGACAGTGTTGACAACATCCACTCGAGAAGGAGCACTGCCACCCATATCAAGCTTAATATAAGGAACGTCGTTATTATAATGGTTAACAAGTTGACTATCATTTGCTTCAAAATCTGAGTATGAAAGAATGTACTCAGGACGAGTCCCGAATACATTTTCCATTGCGAATGTTTCTCCACCTATAAGGGGAACTATGCTAGCATAACTATTCATAAGAAACGTTCTGTGCTTTTTCTCTATCGCACTTTTCATAATCTTTTCTATATTTATTATTTTCTTCAATAGCCTTTTCTAAGATAGAAAAGTTGTGACCTGAAAAGTGTATAAAAGCAGAGGTATCTTTAGGAAAACATGCACCACCGAAACCACGGCGGCCATCATGTCCTGGTACACGCGTGTGAGACTGACCTATTCTTGGATCCTCTCCGATTGCATTTATTATACGACCAAAGTTACCTCCAAATTTTTCTACTACATCATAGAACTGATTAAAAAATAAGACCTTTGTTGCAAGAAATGAATTGATTCCATATTTTACGAAAGAAGCGTCTGACGCTTCCATATGAAATATTGGACATGGTTTACATAAGCTGTGTTGTTTATATATTTCCTCAACATTTTTTGTAACAGTTGGGTTGCCTCCAAAAATGTGCATAGGTGGATTTACAAAATCTTCTTTTGCACTTGCTTCGCGTAAAAATTCAGGATTGTAACACACTCTATTCTTTCCAATCTGATGAGTAGATAGTCTTTTAATAACATCTGGCGTAACAGTAGATTTAATTACAATTATGCCAGATCTTCTTGTCATTAGTTTGTTCACAGAGTCTTCTACAATAGAAGTATTAACAGTTCCGTCATCTGCCATTGGAGTAGGTACACATATAAAAGTAATGTCTGCTTCTAGTGGTGATGTAGTTTCAATACTTTTGTTCTCATCATAAATTGGATCAATAATTGTTTTTTCACAAGTATGATCATTGAATCCATAGTCTACGGCTTTACCTACAAATCCATGACCAACTATACACACTTTAAGCTTTTCCATTAATTAACTCCGTAATATTCTTTGTACCAAGTTATAAACTTTTCAACTCCAACTGGTACGGGTGTTGTAGGAACGTATCCTAATTTTCGAAGCTTAGTAGTATCAGACCATGTTTCAGGTGTATCTGCTGGATGAGCAGCTACTAATAACCTTTCAGTTTTTCTACCTAAGTTCTTTTCTATCTCGTCAACAAAGTCGACCAACTCTACCTGAGTTCCATGACCAATATTATATATCTCATGATAGGTTTCATTGCTCTCAACGATTTCATCAACTACGAGTTCAATACCTTGTACAATATCATCAACAAAAGTAAAGTCACGTTTCATGTCTCCGTAGTTATAAAGCTCAATAGGTTTACCTGCAACAATAGAATCTGTAAAAGAAAAGAGTGCCATGTCTGGTCGACCATAAGGACCATACACTGTAAAAAATCTTAGTCCTGCAGATCTTGAAATTTTTGAATGCATAAACTGACATTCATTTGCTCGTTTTGACCAGCCATAAGGGTTGTTTTGGTGAAGTGGCCTATCATGCTCATTCCATGGAAGTGGTTGACCGTGCATAACGCAACTGCTAGATGCGTATACAACTGGAATATCATGATTTTCTGCTACTTCAACAATCCTTTGAGTACCTGTTATATTAGTATCAATATAGGGCTGTGGTTCTGCAAGGGCGTGTCTTGGGTTTGCATATGCTGCTAGATGTAAGATACAATCATAATCTTTTACATCATCTTCTAACATAGTGAAGTTCTGAATATCACCGGTAAGTGTTTCAATTCCTTCTTCTTTTAAGATAGTTGCTCTATCTTGTTTTAGTTTTACGTCATAGTAATCATTAAAATTATCTAGTCCTTTGACGTCCCACCCAGCACTTTTAAATGCAAGGGCAGAATGAAAGCCGATCATACCGGCTTGTCCAGTTATGAATATTTTCATGCGAAAAACTCCTCTAGTCCTTGTGGTTGGTTTTCTTTAGTATTAATTGCAAGATCGACAATTTCGTTAACAACCATCTCGCCATCTGAGTGCTGCTTCCAAAATTCAAATGCCATCTCTCTCCAATCATCTCTCATAGTAGGATCATTCTTTAGTCTGATCATTAGTTCGCGACACTCTTTAAAATTAGAATAGTCAAGACCAATGGTGCCGCTGTTTTGGCATTGACTAATTGGTTTACCCTGCACAGGGTGAATTACGTTATCACAAAAGTGTTTATGAAATATAGGTACTGTTCCTGATGCAATACATTCTGCATGACAGTTTTCAATATTATCTCCATAAGTTTCTGCTTTTAAATGGTATAGATCTGAACCGAAAGCTGAACGAGCCATTCTTTCCATGCAGTCTGAGTTTATATATTGAGGATATAAGTATGCACCTTTTCCGGTAACTTCTTTTCCATACATGTCAGGTGTAAACTTAACATCACCATATTGCTTTTCTGGTCTGAAATGATTTTCAACTACTCTTCTATCAACTGGTTTTTCTGCCTTATTGTCTCTATACAAGACTAATGGATACTGAATAGAAGCTTCAAGTCCTTCTAGAACTGTGATGAAATCATTATCCATAAGTTCATCTTGGTGATAATCAATCATAAGACTAGGACCTTTCCACATAGCAGTACGTCCTATCCAACGAATCATATTATCTTGTTGTTCCTCAATAGGCCTCCAGTATTTTTCTCTGTGTCCTTCATAATCAAAACCTAAAGCCATCTTCGTAAGTGGGGTCTTAATATTATTCTTTTTCATGAACTTTGAAAAATCATTTTCAAGCGAGTGAGTCATGATAACATCAACACTCATACAAACATCTGCTAGATTTGCATTACGTGCAATAGATGCTGCTTTATGATCTACATTGATAAATGCTTTTCGGATATGAACACGATCAAGAAACTTTAACCAGTTGTCTTTACAATCTTGAGGGTGAGACTTTGAAGGAACAGAATATACGATACATAGTTCATGTGAATTTACAATTGCAGCCATAGCTTCCCATTCACGACCTAAGTTCATTTCCATTTGATCAATTTCTAAACCTTTTGCTCTTCCCCACTTTTTATCGTTTGCAGATAAGATCTTTGCACCTGTAACTTTTTGCATTTGTATTGCGCATTGTGTTACACCGCAACCTTCAGTACCACGACCAAGTACAATAATTATTTTATTCATTTATTCCTCCAAATATCGCTTACAACCTTCAAGCTTTGACTCAACATACATAGGATTATTGAGCAACCTGTTTAATCCAGAAGGGTGTGGTAGTATATAGTGTTCGTATCTATTAAGTCTTGTGAGATAGTCTGAAACTTTTGTTCCCCATGCTACTATCTTATCATATCCATCTAAAAGACTTCTTATTGATTCGTGATCAAAAGACTTATACTTAAAATCCCAATTAGGATCTGATGAAAGATTTGTAAACGATACATAATCTAGTTCTAAATAGTCTAGCCATGTATGGAACCTCTTATAAGAAGATCCTTTCGACTTACTTATTGGAACCCGCGAGGGATTCAATCCTACGAATATAAGTTTTCCTTTCATAGTACTATTATACAACATTTTTTAGTATTTGTAAACTATTTTGTTTGGTTTTCTAAAGCTTTTTTTAACGCTCTTTCGAGATCATTATCAGCTTCCTCGGCCATCTGTTGATAAGGGTCAACTGGCTGGAACTTTTTCTTCATTTCTAATAAATCGTATTCTATGTCTTGACTTGTTCTAACTTTAGTTTCTTTAATAGGAAGAACTTTTATTATGGACACGTCTTTTTCTGAAGGACCTAGATGCTTTTGCATTAAGAATATTCTTTCTTTAACATTAGATACTTTATCTTCTAAGTTATCCAGTCTGCTATAGGCTTTTGCTAAATCCAAAAGTTGCTTACTCCTGTCCATCCTTCGTAATTCCTAAAAGTTTCTCTTTCTCTAAAATACTATTTTTTTGTTGATTCAGTTGTTTTACATATGAAGAGTATGAGTGCTGATTACCGTCATCATCTATAATGACGCCACACGATGTTTTACATCTACTTCCAGCTTCTTTAGGTTTAAACAATATTTTTCTATAAAAGTTTTTCCATTGTCTTGAATTAAGAGCATCTTCTGGAGTAATTCCATTTTTAACGTTAAGTTCTTTATTGTATATTCCTCCAGGATTTTCTTTTCTATCAAATGCATTGTCCATCCAACAACAAGGAACATAATAACCAGATGCTGAGAATGCCATGCACTGACCCATTCCATTTATATCTATATCACCATTTTCTAAAAAAGGAAAACATTTGGGAATAATCTTAAGCTGCATACTTGTCACGCTCCTTTTTATATTCTTCTATATTATCTATGACTAAAGAAGACGCGAATCCTGTACCTGATAAGTGATAAGGATTTTTTGGAGGTGCAACATGATGACCAAAGTGTGATCCAAACCTACTGGATCTATGCAGAATAAATTCTATATTTTTATCTAGAGCGTATTCTGCCGCAACTACTACATCGTTTTCATTATACTCAAATGGAATGTACTGCCATGACACCTTTAACTTATCATTAGCTACAGTTGCACAGTAATCCATAGCTGCGCATGCACTGTCCCAGTCTTGATTCTTTCTGTGTATTGAACATGATTTACCAACACCGTCTATACCAAAGATTATATTTGAAGTGTAATTACCTTGTAATAACAGATGACATAGTTTTTGCCACCACTGCTTTTTCTTTCCAGAACCGTTAGTGTGAATCTCTAAATGTTGAAAGGTCGTTTCATTCAGGACTTCTATTATTCCTAATAGATTTTTGTGATATATGGGATCAGATATTTGACCACATAAAAAAATTTTTTTAAATGAATTACCCATGATTCTAGCATCATCTTCTGTTAAATCACCGTATTCTTTTCCAGCCTGTTTAACAAAATTCTTACCATCTCTAGGATCTTGTCTAATACAATATGCACACTCAAGAAGACACCTGTGAGAGGTATCAACATTAATAAATCTCTTTTGAGCTATTCTAGTGAAGTGATTATAGTACAGATCAAAATGTTTTTCTAGATTAGATAAACTCAAATGCAACTCCCGCTTCAGTAAACATAGACTGCGTTAAGCCCCATGATTCTTTCCAGCGGTCGGTGATTTCTTGTTTTGGCATAACTACTCTTTTTACACCTACTTGTACTATTCCTTTTGCACAATCTGAGCAACAAGGAAGTCCTACAACATAAAAGGTACTACCTTCTAGTGATATACCACTAAAGGCAGCATTGAATATAGTATTCATCTCTGCATGTACAATATACTTAAGTTTGATTTCTCTATTTTCTAATCTATCATTATCTGATATGCTACGAGGAAACCCATTATAACCTTGTGCTAGAACTTGACCCTTTTCACCAATAGCAACGCATCCAATCTTAGATGATGGATCCTTTGACCATTTAGATATTCTTTCAGCTAGCTCTAAGTATCGCTTATCCCATTTATTTGACAAGATGAAAGTGCCTTTCGTAAACATGTAGATTTTGTACTTGCCATGTTATAAAGCCTGCTTCAATTCCTAACATTTCTGCTAGTTCTTTTTGAACAAATCTTTGCCAGGCGTAATCATTTTTATATCCATATACAACATCATTTGACCGCATTTGAACTACAGCTTGCAACTCGTCATTTCGAATATAGTAAGTAACTGAATTAGTACAAATAAAGTCGTTCTTACCATCTTCATTATATTCATGCCAGATAGACGGACGATTGTAAATCATTGAGGCCCTACGACCATCTGGATTATCTCGCAATTCTCTGTAAACGTTTCCAAACTGATTATAGTATTTATCACTGTAAATTAGTTTACCATAATTAGAATTAATCTCACCTTCCTTATTTGCTGAGTACTGCCAAGCTGCCGGTGGTTCTGGTTTATCCCATATGTCATTAATATTAGTAGACTCAGACTTATACCACTTTAGTTCTGCATCAATATACTCATTGTTTGGTTCACCAAAGATAGCCGGCTCATCTGCTAGAAAAGAAGCACCGAGTAGTTCAATTGTTTTTTGACCTGTTTTATCTAACTCAAAAGCTTCATCATTAAGTTCATCAATAAAGTATTGACGAATATCTTTAACACTATATGTTATCATCACAAACTCTCTTTCTTAGATCTGATGAAGAAAACCTATGGTCTCTCTTATTAAAGTATAAATCTATTCCTCTGTTACGACACTCATCTTTTCCAGTGAAATCTTTCTGTCTATACTCTTCACCTAGGATTCTTACATCAATTGGATACATGTTTATTATATCAATTAAATCGGCTTCTGTACAATAAATAATGACTTCGTCTACATATTTTATTGCAGAAAGTTGTGCTTGTCTTTCTACAATAGATTGTATAGGAGAGTTCTTTTCTTTTCTATCAAAAGTAGGATCTACCTGTAGACCGCATATTAAATAATCACATTGAGCCTTCGCCTCTCTCAACATCATAACATGGCCTGCATGAAGTAAATCAAAAGTACTACATGTAAATCCTACCTTCATTCATCATTCTCACTTATTTCTATATAGTCTTCAATACAAACAAAACCAATTCCCATTGGAGCAGATGCTTCTAAAAAGTAGCCAGTTTCAACACAGGTGTAAGGATCTTCAAAATAATCTACGGCAGTACCTTCTACTTCTCCTGCAGAATTCAAACTAACCATGAGTAATATGAAACCAACTATCATTTTGTTTCTCTCCATTTTTGTAATTACATTCAGCTGCTGGTGCAGGATGACATCTAAACAGTAAAACTGTTAGTAATAATAATAAAAAAGGTATTGTTGTGTTAATTTTTCTTTTAAACATTTCCCATAAACCCTTGTTCTTCTCTTACAATATCATTATGATTGAATTCTGCCCAATACAATTCATAAGCTACACCTGACTCTACACACTCAAATTTATGATATAGACCAGGCTTAACTTTTGTATAATCACCAGCCTTCAGTGTAGTAGTGTCTATAAGACTATAGTCTCTTTGCCAAACTTTGACTCGCATAACACCTGACTCTACATAAAAACCATTCCATTTGTATCTGTGCAAGTGTTTAGAACAAACACCACCAGCTTCCATTTCAATCCTATGAAACTCTAAAGTGCCATTAGCTTCAATGAGTTCTGTAGTTCCCCAAACCTTACCTGCTTTCATCTATAAAGTCCTCATATTTAATACTACCCCAATCAAGATTATAATGTTCAGGATACTTCTTATCCTTTTCAAACTGTGTTAATAGTTTATTTAACTCAATTGTTTCAGGATGCTCCCAAGACCTGAGTTTTTTAAGAATAATATTATCAGGATCTTTTTCTAATAATTGACATGCAGTCCAATCCATAATAAGTTGTCTTAAAGGTGTGTTGATTGCTCCAGCCATTACTTACCCGTTGCACCTGGAATTTTATCACTTAAGTCCACTGGTTTTAGTTTCTTAGGACGATTCAAAAAGTCACGATCCGGATCTTGGCCGTCAATGCCGTGCTTCATATAAGCAGCGAAGAATGATGCATAGTTAATTATATCAATACATGAATCTTCAAGAGATTCAAAATTAGGATTATAATCAGGATCATTTTCCATAGCTTCGAGTACAGACTGCAACCTAAGAGTTTTTGCAATCATTGTATCTAGAAGAGTTGAACAACCTCTAGGATAATACATTGCTTGTTTAATCCTAGAATTAGGGTTTTGATAGTCATTACCTTTTTTGTTTTGAATTTCTGCTGCTTTTTTCAGCACTTCGAGTGATGCTTTACTCATATAATATCCTCCATTCTGATAATCTATTATACAACATTTTGATTAGAAAGTAAACCATTTTTATAATATTTTTTTCCAAGACACGTTCTTTACAAATTCATCGCCATTCCACACATACACACCTTCATGGTGATACTCTTTATCAACTTTGTTATTTATGAAGATGTAAACTATATCAGGATATTTTCTCCATTCATCAAGCTTATCCTTTTTACATCTATCCAGAACATAAGGTACATTTCCCATATGTCCCGTTACTTTTATTTCAACAGGATCAAGGTAAGGATCGAGTAAATCTTTGTATTCTCTCTCATCGTCAGTCCAGCCAGTTTCTATAAGATACTGTTCAGCTGCATGACTATATTCACAGACTTCATATATCTCTTTAAAAGTTCTACCTCCTCGTGTCGATTCCTTATTGAATATCTTTTCAGCTTCATTCTTAGCTCTTTGGCGCCACTCATCCGGATTTATTATTTCATCCGTATTGAAGCTCATATTATGTTCAAACGTTTCTGTATGCAAATTCAATAGCCCTATCTGCTTCTACGTCAAGTGGCCTAGTTCCGTATCTGTTAGATGTTTCAGAGTCCAGTTGTTTGATTAAACCAACAATGGTCTGACTGTTAATAGGATAACTTGACTTGATTGCGTTAATTGCAATAGACACCATGATCTTATAGATCATACCATATCTTCCACTGTTGTCTATATGTGCAATGGATTTATATTCAGCGATTAGTTTCTTGTTTACAAAAGGACAGTCGCTGTAACCTGTCCAGTATACGTTAGTATTTTCAGCTTTTTCTTTTCTATGCTGAATAACTTGTTTTTGTAATTCTTCTGGAAGTCGATCAAGAAAGTTAGATGATCTGAGTTTTTCTACGAACGGATGCTTTTCCATTAGTGCTTGAGGATCTAAAAATACGCCAGTGTTATTAGTAAACATAAAGTTGAAAGCGCCAGTGTACGTACCAGGGATATAATACATTCGTGATAGATCTTTAGTTTGTTGGTCATTAATCTGACCGAGTTCGTTGTTGAGGGCGAACCAGAAAGATCTGATGTCATTTGATCCAACTCTTCTTTTAGTTGGAAAGACCAAACGAAACTTTGGATAACTTTCTCTACTGCTAGCAGTACTATAACAAATATAATAGTACTTACCATATAAGTTCCTAAGCTCATTTTCTAAATCACCTTCAATCTTGTGATCATCAACATCGACAGCAGCCCAACCTCCCCAATCAACCACATTTTTGTTGGCCCTAGTTGTATTTGCAACATAAGTAGCCGGTGATATAAGCTGTGCATCTTTTTTACCTCCAAGCTTTCTTTTAGATAGATTGTACAAAAACTCCTCGAACTCATTAAAGTCCGAGAAGTTCATGCGTTTATGAGTTTTATTATCGTATATATTCTTAAAGAATGTCGCTGATATTTCCATGATTATCTTTATGGCTAGGTCCTTGCCACCCCTCAGGTTTCAATAGATCTGGTAGTCCAAATGGATTAGGTCTGCCGGCTTTGACTCCAGGTTCTTTATTCATATTTGCTTTATATATCTCATCCCATGCTTTGTTAGCGTCAACACCGAATACGTCAAGTGTACCAATAGCAAATACGCATAGATCAATCAAACCATCAACCACTTCTTCAGGATTTCCGTCTTCAAATGCTTGTAGTGATTCACTCATTTCTTCTTGACACATGTTTAAACGAAACTGTAAATAAGTTTTCATAAGATCTTTATCATGTTTGTTTTGTTTAAACCATTTGTGTACACCAAATTTTTGATGCATATCTGCAATATCTTTTACCCAATCATTGCTCATTATAAATGTAGCTCCTTCCATTATGTTAGCCCCGGCATTGTGAATAGTGCGTTTACTTTATCAAATTTTCCAATTGGTTTCCTTGCAAACACGCACCACTTGAATGCAAACATTGTTTCTTTTGTCCTACAAAATTCTCTAAAACTTGTCCCTGTAGTATACACATCATCTACTACTAACCAAGGATGATCGCCTTTAGTTGTATATGGTTCTAGTGCATACTGTAGAGGTAATCCTCCTCTTGGAATTCCAACAACTTTACTAAAAGGTTCTAGTTGATAATCCATAATCATTTTTGCTACAGCATCCCACTGTTGACTTGTGATGGCATCACACTCTATTTTCCATTTAAGAGGTAAACCAGCATGACTAGTAAATTCTCCGAGTTGAAACAGATCAATAGTATTTTCTTTCTTTAGTTGAGGCAAGTTATCCCAAAACTCAAGTTGTTCTTCTGTATCAATCATTGCTTTTATATCCTCACCACTAATATTCATTTTTTCTCCTGTGTTACTATTATACCACACCTACTAGCTCATGTACATCTTTTATTTTCCATGCGCGTAAATATTTTAGTGTATCCTTCCAGTCTCTTACTTCAACCGCGGCAGAATCTTTACGAGGTCTAATTGCTTTTGCTAAAGGATAGTCATTTCCTCCGGGTTTCATCTTATCACCAAAGAAAAGAATAGGTCCATCAACCTTATTAGCTACCTGAGACTTATCATATCCTTTTGGAATAATGTCAATTCCAGTTTCTCCTGCAACCTGTGCCGTAAGTCCGGGGAACGCTTTATTAAATTCCTCAGCTATCTTTACTCTTTCATTAGTTTCTCTATCCCAACCTACATAAAGTTTTCTTTCACCGACTGTAGCGTTTCTTCCTACAATACTAAAGTTGACCAGTCCGGGTCTATCCTCGATATGGTTTCCAGTTCTGCAACCAAACTTACTTTGTACAAGATGTTTTCCCAACCAGTTTTTAGCTTTTTCTGACATTTTCCATTCAGAGGAATATACTTCTTCACCGTGTCTCCATATACTATTTCCTGAACAATTATAACACGCAATAGCTTTTTCACATATGTCCTGTCCAACTTGTTCTATTGTTTTTATATAGTCAGATCCAGTGACAAGATACGTAGGGTTTATTTCCATAAAGTGTAGAAAGAACTTTTTAAATTCTTTATCCATTGTACCTCTACTAGGCGTAAGCGTACCGTCAACGTCAAATATAAAGCTATGTGTCATACGAAGAAATCCTCCAGTGTATTAGGTTGCATCCAATTGACCGCTTCAAGAATAGGATTGAGTGGATCCATAAAAGTTTTGTCAAATTGTGTTTCATAATCTATGAACTTATGAAGGTTGAATTCTGGAGGTAAGTAGTCTGGAAACGATATTACATTCTCACCTATAGGATTAGGTGTCTTGAGATAACAGAACTTGATCTTATCACCGGAATTTATCATTGTATACTTTTTACTAAGACTATGCTTAAGTACATAGTGATTGTATAATAGAGCACCTCTTACATGAATAGGTGTACCTTTCTTATAGATTAATTTATTATCATGAAACTTATTAATCTTTTGAACTCCTCGAGGAAATGAAACCTGCTCAGGTCCAAGGTTTTTAAATTCATTCTTAAAATTATTTATGAACCTTTCACCTTCTTGTTCTGTGCCTGATACAATAATCTTGAATGATTCCTTGAACTTATTACGAACAACTTCTGGCGTTGAAGACTTGATGGCTTCAATACCCATAATCTTAAGTTTGGGTTCAGCATACTGTACACCTTCAGAGTTGTGTACGTTTAAAATATATCTTTTCTTTGCGGTCCAGATCCCTCGATCTGCAATCACTTCACGACCCATTTCTAATCTTGGAGTAAAGTGATTTGAATACTTATGAAGTCTTTCATATGATTTAGTTATAACCTTTTCAAAGTGCTCCTTACATATTTTATCTAAAGCTTTTACAGGATCTTTAGGTTGTAATTTTTCTACGAGAGGACCGAAGTTAATATACACCGAATCCGTATCAATTGCAATAACGTAGTCTTTGTTATTAGTCTTTAAGACTTTATTGAGCTCTTTGTTGATCTCTTTTTCTGCCCATTTGATAGAAAGCTGACCAGTTATAGTAACACTTTCAGCAAGAGCATTGTCAAAATACTTAAAGTATTTGTTAGCTAACGCACCATAAAGAGAGTTAAGCAAGATCTTAATAGCCATCTGATTATTTTCAAGAGAGTTGATCTCAGCTTCTAGTTGACGAGTCTTTTCTTTCTGATATCTTGACATTGCATCAAGCATTTTTTTCTTTATTTCACTACGCTCAGCATAATACTCGACAATCAATGAAGGAATTATTCCTTGATTAGACTTATAGTACTTAACACCGTTTGCGCACTGAGAATATTTGTCACTTATCTCTATCTTTTCGTTTAAATACTTTTCAACTTTATTATGACATTTGGCCACATATCTTTCTTGATCATGTTCATCTACATACTTGTCAAAAAAATCTGGTTTTGGAATATCATCTCTGACTAAAGTTTCAGGCGATATATTTGCCTGAACAATTATGTTTGGATATAGAGAGTTTAAGTCAAAAGAAACAACCCAATCATGAGCTCCTACTTGAGGAGACTTCACATAACCACCAGCAATTGTAGATGGTTTTACATCTTTAAAATCTTTTGCTGCTCCACTATTACTGCTATTTGTAGAACCTTCTTGTGCACCAATAATTGGATATTGAACTGTTTCTATTTGACTTATTGGTGAAATGATTTTATTTTTTAAGAGTCTTCTATAAATGATTGATTCCCATATAGACGTTGTTCCAAACGTATCACTTATGTTTACGCCGGCTTTGTATGCCATAGTCATGACCAGATTAATTAGACCCATCTTCTCATCAATCCTATCAACAAGTTGAACGTCTTTAATGTTATAGTCAATAAATTTTTGAAAGTCATTTTTATAGAGATTGAAAAGATCACCGTGTTCTTCATAAGATAGCTTACGTTCACCAAGGACTACATAACCTATGTGATCAAGTTTATACGATTCCTGTGCACCATAAGAGTAGCCAAACTTTCGAAAGAGTTCTAGATAGTCTGCCTGTTGAATACCTGAGATCTCAAACCCATAGTTCATTCTACCACCAATAAGTTGGTTTCTTTCATTTATAAGTTTCCAGGGAGAGAGTCTCTTCATAGCTTCTTCACTACCGAGAAGTCTTATACGGTTAACAATATAGGGTATATCAAACCATCGAGTATTCCAGCCTGTAATAATATCAGGATAGTCTTTAACCCAATATCCAAGAAACTTTGCAAGTAGTTCAGATTCATTCTTACACTTGTGATACTGAATTATATTACCATGAAGTTCTATCTGACATTTTTCTGCATCATATTCTCCACAACCCCAGACTTGAAAGACCGAAGACTTACTTGATTTGACAGTGATTGCTGTGATAGGGTGTTCTGCTTTTTCCGGAACAGGAAAGCCATCGTCAGACGCGACCTCAATATCAAAGTTCACTACATTTATTGAGTTTGGATTGAACGATACTTTATCGGGAAACTTATCAGTTATGAACTGATGAATGTAGTTAGTAGTGCCATACATCTTCAGGTTATCCATATCTTTGTACTGCTCAAGAAATTCTTTTGCTTCTCTCATAGTATCAAAAGACATAGGTGTAATATCAGTACCATCAAAAGAAACGTACTCTGTTTTTTCTTTTGACGGAATAAAAAGTGTTGGACTAAACTTGTATTTGTGAGATACGGCAACTCCATTCTCGTTGTAACCACGATAAAGTATGGAGTTGCCAAAGCGATTCACAGACGTATAAAATGCTTTCATGTATACTATTATACCATAATGTAAGGGAAATGTAAACTATTTCTTTTCGGTTATGAAGTCATAAAACTCATTAGCTTTTTTGACGACTTCATCAGGTTGATACATCTTTGGGGTGTATTTTTCGAATGCTTCCGTAATACTAGTTTGTGTATCTTTGGCTTGTTCGACCATCTCGCCCATGAGTCTTTCACCCATCTGCCATTGTTGATCTAACATTTCTTTTGCCATTTTTAAAGTTTCGAGACGAATCTCATATGGATTTTTAGACATACTGTCCTCCTGTGTGTGTTAAAGTTTGAAGCGGCCACGTGGGCCGCTCCTTAGATATTTATACCCAACCACGTAAATTTGCATTTATTGTGTGGATAGGTGCTGTGCCATATCTCAACTGCTTCTGTCTTCTTTCAAGATCTACTAAGTCAGTTGACTGAGCTAAGTATTTCTCTTCTGCAGACATTGACCGTTGCCATGGCCAAGAAATTATCTTTGCGATGAACTTCTTCATTTTAACTCCTCTGCTATTTCGCTTATGGACCGACCTTGATCTAGTCTATGACGAATCAAAGCTTCATCTCCTTGTTTAAACTCAATTCGTGCTAAATAGTGAGCGACTCTGGCGTTGGCTGATTTTTGACGACCTTCCATCCATCCAGTTGCTATAGCTACGAAAAAAGTTCTTAAAGATCTGAGTAGGCTTTCAAGCAGACTCGTTGAGTAGTTGAGCACTATTGCTGTCATTCGGTTTTCCTCCAGTTCCAATATTAATAGACTGAGGTCGCATCTTCTCTGGTAGAACTACTTCAATACTGACAGTAAGAATTCCATCCGTGAGATCTGCACCGCTGACTTCTGCGTACTCTGATAACCTGAACGACTTTACAAACTTTCGACCTGAGATTCCTTTATGGACATATTTGTCATCGGATCTCTTCTTTGCTCGATCACCTTTAATGGTGAGTACATGATCTTTGAGTTCAATATCAACATCGCCTCTTTTAAATCCAGCAATAGCCAATTCGATATCGTACTTCATATCGTCATACTTTATAACGTTATGAGGTGGATAAGAGTCTTTTGCGTGATTTGTGATGTTTTCGAGTTCGTCGAATAAGTGGTCGAAACCTAAAAAAGCGTTCCTAGGGAACATAAAAGTACCAGTCATTGCTATCTCCTTTGTTAAGCAAGATTAAAATTAAGGACCCATTATCTGGCATCCATTACTATATATAAGTTATTATACCACAGTTTTAAATAAAAGTAAATAATTAATTAAATTTTTCTAAAAATTTTTCTAAGCAGTAGTCTTCTTCGGCTAATCTATTAAAGTTTCTTTTATTTTTTCTATTGACCCAAAAGGTACGTTTTCTTACATATAGTATAAAATCTTTATTACGTACGTGTCGTTTCATTTCTTTTACTACTGCTGCTATTCTCTTATGTGTATCAGTTATATAGTCAAAATCATAATTTATCCACTTATAATTACTAAATCCTAGTTCTTCTAGATAGTCGGTTAATTTAGGATAAGCTACCCATAAAGTTGGTTGACCTAACATGAGAGATTTTAGTAAGTGTTCTGTTATAGTTTGCTTGCTTGGATCTTCTATAGAAAGATTTATGCATGAAGATTTATACTGCCAGGGATATGTTGCCCACCAATCTTTTGGACCATGTTGATCTATGTGGAACACGTGATTATCATATACTTCATCAATAGTTTTTCTAAGAACTTCCGGATGAGAATTATTATAAAAATAATTTCTTCCTTCTTCTACATCATCTATGTGTAATGTGTGCCAGTACGAATCACATAGTGCAAACACTTTTTGATCAAATAATTCTTTTAATAAGTAAGCTTTTGTGTCGTTTATTTTACCTAATGGCACTGACATTTTAAAGTCTATTTTTTCCGACATAACATTAAAAGAATGTAACCAGTTATCTCTTAAGTTTTCTCTTCCGTACCAATTATATAGTTTAGATATGTAATTAGGAGTGAGTATTATATCATCTTTAGTTTTACCGTATCCATTAGCAAATATTTTTACATTAGGAATATCATGTGATTCTCTCCAAAAATCTAAAACTTCGTCATCTAATATGTTTCTAGATCCACATGCTATTATTACTGGAATGTTGTGTTCTCGAGAAAAAGCTTTCTTTTTGTTGCTAATATTTTCAGGTAAGTCTTTCCAATCTTCTATTGGTATGACAATAAAGTTATGTCCTTCTTCTACAGAAGAACCGTATATTGTTTTATAATGGACATTAATAGAAGTAAAACAATTAACAAACTGTTTTTCTAATAAGTAGTAATCTACTGAGTTCTTGTCTTCAACCCATATGTTAAAATCTATTTTCTGCCTATGTTGTACTTCGGACATAGTTCCCATTGGTCCTTATCTTTAAATGATATAATTTTAATCTGTCTCAGAGGTGCTAAAGGTTGTAGTCCTTCTAAGTTGTCAATAGTAATAAGACCCCAATCTGACATAAGTGTTGCTATTGTATTTCTTCTAGCAACATCAGACTCTTCTAAATTAGATTTTTTTCCATCAAGTAAAAAGAGCTCTTTAAAATGCACGATAAAATATCGTCCCTGCTTATGTAGTATATGACAGGATTGATAGAGCTTTTTATCTTTTCTGGATGCTACCCCAATACGGGTAAGAGTTTCTCGGACCTTTAAAAAATCGTCCGGTTCATTGAGTGAGACTTCCAGCATTAGATCTGGTTTCCACTCAATTAAAGTGCTTTCTTGTTCCATTTTTCAACTCACTTCTATTATAGTTTAGCCATGAATATGCATCATGTTAATACTATTTATAATATTACCTTTTTCTACCTCCTTTGCTTAGTTTGAGGTGAATGTGTTTGAGTTGATCTGGTGTAAGTAAAGATAAAACTTGAAAAGCTTTTTCTCTTGAATAACCATAGTACTGCTTTATTGCATCTACGTCTTTTAGTTTTTCAGCCTTTCCCCACTTAGAAAATCTTTTCTTTTTTCTGATGACTGTTCTTAAAAAATCATACTGCATCTTATTATCAAGATGAGCTCTTTGATTCATTTCATTTGCAAGAAGTGCTGTGTCATAGAAATATGATAGACCTCTATTGACCATAAAAGAGTTGTAATCTTTTTCAGCTAGATCATCTATCATTATATTTTTTTTATTATCATTGATGCTATTTAAATAATCAAAATGATTCATGATATTGCCTCGACTAATGCTTGAATTCTCATAACATCTAAAGCAACATCGTGTCGAGGATCATGTTTTACAAATCCATCACATTTAGGAGGAATAAATTTATTGTCTAGATCTGAACCCCATGCTAACCCATCAATTACAGATCTTGTATCTCTTACTTGCCACCAATCATATGGCATAGGATCACCCGTATCTTTCATAATATGTTCTAAAAATATAGGATCAAAAGTATTTCCTCTCGTATATACTTTTTCTAAATTATCTGGCTTATTTTTTATCATAAAGTCATAGAGCTCAGTAAGTCTGACATCATCATCACTAGGTTTAATCCACTTCTTTGCTTCAGTAGGTTGTTTATCCCACCATTCTAAAGTACTTTTATCTATAGATCTCATATAAGTTTTTACTTGATCTTCAACATTAAGTTTTATAATTTTTGCTGAATCAACCAGTTCCATGAATTCATATTGGCTAGTTGTAAATCTCAACTCATCAAAAGTAATCAAGGCCATACATGTAACTACACCCTTTATCTGATCTTGTGATAGAGTTTCAAAGTCAAATATCATTGCATTATTCATAATATATTATACCACACTTTCTTTTATTCGTACACTCTATTATGTGTATCATTTACTCTGATAAACGTAGCACACTTTGATAGAGACTTAAGTTTTTCTGCACCAATGTATGTACACGCTGATCGTATTCCTGACAGTATGTCGACAATAGTTGTATTTACAGGACCTTTGTATTCTACCTCTACCGTCTTACCTTCTACCCCTCTATATTCTCTATGAGGAACATTGTGTCTAGACATAGCAGATTCAGAAGCCATACCGTAAAATTTCATCTTTCCATCTATGATTTCTCCATCACACTCATCATGTCCTGATAACATTCCACCAATCATTACAAAGTCTGCACCTGCAGCAAATGCTTTTACAATATCACCCGAAGAATTACACCCACCATCTGCAATAATATGAGCATTTAACCCATGTGCTGCGTCTGCACATTCCATAACAGCACTAAGTTGTGGATAACCAACACCTGTTTTTATTCTTGTAGTGCATACAGATCCTGGTCCTACACCAACTTTGATAATATCTGCACCTGCTAAAATTAGTTCCTGCGTCATGTCTGCAGTTACAACATTTCCTACGACGATTGTAGCATTTGGTACTTTCTCTCTTAAAGTTTTTACTGCGTCTATGACTGATATAGTATATCCATTTGCAACGTCAATACCCATAAAATCCCATTTTGAGTTATTATCAGCTAAAGTGTCTATATCTTCTAATCCACCCATCATACAAAGATTTTTTCCTTTAAACGAGTTAATACTATTTTTTAGATAGTGTCTAGCTGGACTAGTAATCATCTTGTGTTTAGACAATACTTTATACATTTCTGGTGTTCCGACCGTATCCATGTTTGCAGCCATAACTGGTACACCAGTCCAGTTTCTCTGACTGTGGAGAAAAGTATATGTTCTCGTCATATCAACGTCATACCTAGATGTAAGCGTAGATCTTTTTGGCCTGATAAGTACATCAGAATAATCTAATTTTTTTTCGTTCTCAACTCTCATTTACCATAACCCTAATATTCTCCCATTACCTATAATTATAAACATGCATGTAAGTAGATGAATTATAACCCATATCGATCTTACAACAAGCATAGGCCTATCATAAGGTTTCGTTTTGTCATCAGAATAAGAACCTAATGAATATAACCATACTTTATATAAATTCAACATTAGCCATAATTTCTGTCATACATGCAACAACATTTAGTTCATGATCAGCGACAAAAGCATTCTTGTATTGATAATCTGCGAGTATCAGAACTAGTTGAGGAACAGATTGTGGTTTACACTTATCAACCATTCTGTCATATATCCCTCTAAATATAGCTGCAGCATCTGTATCAATGTTGTTGGTTACCCATGATCTCATTTTCTTAAAGTCTTTGTCCTTTAAGAACTTAAATAAGTTATCATAAGATTGATCGCCTAAGTGTACAAGAATACCAGCATCAATTCGTCCACTGATTGAGTATCTTTGTAATTCATTTAGTACTCTACGCCAGTCTGGAACGTACTTCATAATAAGATCAACTATGACCATTTGATCATAGCCTATGTTTTCATTATCGAGTATTTTTCCAATTCTTTTTAAGAACTGCGCACATAAACCTTGTAAGTCTTTCTTACTCGAATTAAACTCATACACAGAACATCTTGAATGAAGAGGTTCTATAATACGATTTTTAAAGTTACAAGTAAGAATAAACCTGCAGTTATTAGAGAACTCTTCAATAAATCCTCTAAGTGCAGGTTGCGTTGATTGTGCGTTGAGATAATCTGCCTCATCAAGTATTACTACTTTGTATCCACCTTGTAAAGATACAGATGAAGCAAACTGTTTTATTTTAGTTCTAAGTGTGTCAATGTTTCCTTCTTCAGATCCATTGATCAGAATATAATCAAGACCGAGCTCATTGCACAATGCTCGGGCTACAGTAGTCTTTCCTGTTCCAGCCGTTCCACTAAATAACATATTAGGAATCTCTGCAGATTCCACCATCTTTTTGAAAACGGTCTTGAGATTTTCTGGTAGGATTGTTTCTTCAATAGTTTTAGGTCGATACTTTTCGACCCACAAGAAAGTATCTTTCATAATATAACCAATCCTTTTTTTATTAAGCTTCGGCTTGTTCCTGTTTCCAAGCTTCAACTACTTGTACACCTTGTGTACATTGATCACGAAGATTTCCTATAGTAGAAAGTTCTTCTCCGCGAAATCCGCCACGTTGTGTGACAGTATCAATAACCGCAATAGCGCTTCGCGAGATTTGATTTAAAAGCTCCATGGCTTTTTTTGTGTCCTCGCTCACTTCAGGGGTTTCAGTTTTTTCAGCCATTATTTAGTCTCCATAAGTTGATGATTTTTCAAGGGCTATCCAGTATTCAACGTTAGTTTGTTTAAACGATGAAATAAGTTTAGTAGAAATAGATACTTCGTAATCTCCACCCATCATCTTTAAGTTAGGAACATTGAATACAAATGAGTATTTATTAAGTTTAGATGTACCTGGAACATCAATAGAAAAGTTATTAGCAGTCGCGTTTTCAGATGACGTAACAGTAAGTGTTATCGAATCACCTCCTCCAGGAGTAACTACTAATTCACTGTGACCTAGGGCGCCAGAAGCACGCTTGATCTTATTAAATGTGTCTTCATCAAGAGTAAAAGACACGTCAGCTTCAGGCATTGTAACTGATTTAGTAGGTGCTGTCAGCATTTCAATGTCCGAATAAAAGTATTTTACTTTAGACCTACCAGTAGAATCACTGATAAGAACAAAGTCATTATCAAACTTGAGGTTAGGTTTATCAACAAGTCCTAACACACCAAGAAATTCGTTGAGATCATACACGCCGAATTTTTGAGAAAAAGATGTATCTTCTAGAGTTGCAGTAGCTAATATGTTTTTAGCTTCTGAAATAGTCTTAAGTACATTACCTTCTTCAATAACAATATTTGAGTTGATACCCGAAAAGTTCTTGAGAACTGAAAGGGTTGATTCATTTAGTTCCATTACAAAATCTCCATTTGTTCATGCATATACTATTATACCACTTTTTTATATAAATGTAAACCACTTTATGCTACTAATTTACTAAAATTTCTATCTTTTACAAATTCTAGTTTTTCTTTGAACTTACCGTCAAGTATATCACCTTTGTGAGATATGACAAATACGTTCGTATTATCATCAAGCGTATTTAATATTTTCATAAGATTATCTACACCATCATGATCCAGTGATGAGTCAAAAGTTTCATCGAGAATAAGTAGGTTGGTTGCAACAGAGTTTTTCATCTTAGCAATCTGTCTCCAAGTAAACAACAGAGCCAGATCAATACGTTGCTTTTCTCCTTCAGAGAATGAGTCATATGAAAACGAATCTCTATGACGTGATCTAATTGTTTCTTGAAAACTTTCATTTAGATTAAAGTGTACGAAGAAATCTAGTACTTGTAAGTACTGATTTACAAGCTTGTTTATAACTGGTACATACTGCTTTATTACCTTTGTCTTTATTCCAGTATCTTTCAACATTTCTGACATCACGTTGTTGTAAGAGTACTCTTCATTTAAGCTTAGTTTTGTTTCAAGGAGAGAGTCTCGTTCTTTCATAATTAATTGAAGATCTGCATTAGCCTTTCCTAAGTCTCCTTCTCTGGAACTAAGTTTTTCAATATCAGCGTTTAGTGTTTTTACTTGATTCTGTAGTGATTCTATAGTTTTATTATTGCCATTTATTTCTGACTGATGAGTTCTCAACTCTTCAGACATTTGACCCCATGTGTCTAGACTGTCGCTATTAGTTGTACCAATGCTTGATAGTTTTTCTAGTGCTTCGTTAATTTCTTTAGCCTGTGCTTTCATCTCATCAATCTTTTTATCCTTAAACACTTTGTCAATTACTTGAGTACATGTAGGACACGTATCATTCTGTTCATAAAACTTAGATTCCTTTACTATATTTTTAATAGCAGCATGAGCTTCTGATTGATTCTGCATGATAGATTGTTTTTGATCATGTAAGGTTTTAAGTTGTTCGGCTACCTCATCAGAGTGTTTTATAATAAAATCTGAATGACCAGCATTTTCATTATTTAAGAACTGTATTTCATCATGTATATCATCAATCTTCTTGTTCTTATCCTTTAACTCATCTTTGTTTATCTGTGTAATATCTCTTATATATTTTTTCTGAGACTCTATATTGTTGTTTTTCAGATCCATCTGATGAGAGTTATCTTTTAGGTTATCTCTAAGAACAGTGTTCTTTTCTTTTATTATCTGATTCATTTTTGAGAATATATTAATGTCCAGAAGATCCTCAATAACATCTCTTCGATGGTGAGCTGGGAGCTGCATGAAAGGAATGAAGGAAGAAGACCCCAGCACTACTATCTGATGAAAACTCTTATGATTGAGTTTTAAGATGTTTTGCTCGAGGATCTTCTGGTACTCTTTGGAATGTGATGATTGATTGATCATATCACCATTCTTCCAAATCTCAAATGTGTTAGGTCTTATTCCACGTAACACTCTAAACTTTGACTTACCTATTGTAAATCTTACTTCAACTTCACTGTTTTTACCATTAACGCTGTTGATAAGTTGATTCTTTGTAATTGCTCTATGAGGTTTACCGAATAGGGCAAATGACATCGCATCAAGAAGAGTCGACTTACCTGAGCCGTTATGGCCAACAATGAGAGTCGAGTTAGTCTTGATTAGATCTATTTCTGTAAAGTTATTTCCAGTTGAAAGAAAGTTCTTCCAACGAATGTGTTCAAAAATTATCATACTATTTCTAAGGCCTGTGCTTCACTTAATAAATTACGCATGTTTGATTTCAATCTATCTTTATCGAGTTCTGTATCAACAGCATCTACATAACTGTCAAGAAGTTCAGATGTATCTTCTACAGATATACCTTCGTCTTCTACATTTTCACCAATAAATTCATTGAAATTTTCTGCTATCTTGAGTTCGTGTATCTTCCTATTATGTATTCTATCAACAAATGTGTCGAATGTAAATAGGTCATGTTTATTTATTACAACTATTTTTACAAATTTATTATCTAACTTTTCAAAATCATATGTACTATAATCATGTTTGCTATCATCATATAGAATTTTTTGAAACAAAGTGTTTGGGTTCTTAATCATCTGTACTTCACGTGTTTCTGTGTCGACAATATGAAAGCTTTTTGTATCATGGGCATCAGACCAAAAGAATTCCATTTGACTTCCTAGATACCAGATGTTATCCTTTTTAGATGAGACATGATAGTGCCCAGTCATTACAAGCTCAAACTTTTGGAAAATTTTTCTATCCATACCATCATGTGCAGTGATACCTCTCATCATCTCAAAACCTTTTAGTTCAAGATGTGCACCCATCCAGTCAGCTCTACAGTTTTTGATAAAATTCATAGACTGATCATAATTTTCATTGCATATCCAAGGGAGAAGAGCCATTCTTAGTGATCCGTACTCCATTACTCTTGGTTCCATTACTATATTAATCTCATTCATATAATGTCCTAGACACTCTTTTAGTGCGTTAAGATCATTTGTATTTTTGTAATACGTGTCATGATTGCCCGGAATAATATCCATAGTCATTCCAAGTTCTCTTAACCTATTAAGAAAGTGTTTACGATTATGATTAAGAGCTCTAAAGTTAACAAATTTTCTGTGATCGTAGTAATCACCTAAGTGTACAACCTGCTTAACATTATTTTTAATACAGTTGGGGAAGAACACTTCGTCCCAAAACTTTGCTGCATTATTTAAAAAAATCTCAGACGAGTTTCTAATACCGCAATGGGTATCATTCAAGATAGCAATTTTCATGTATGTTATTCCAAAAAGTCAGTGAGGTCAGAGTCAACGTTAACGGCACGTTTTTTTCTTTTCTTCGGTTTATTTTTAGTAGCAAAGGTTTTTATCTCAAAGTCATGAGCCTTTACTCTATCTATACGATCCTTAAGTGTATCTACAAAGTGAGCTGCCACATTGGTAGCAATATCATCTCCTTCAGCTTGAAGAAAAGCTTCGATTCCAGATTGTGAAAGATACTTTTCTTTTATTTCCTGCTGCTTCTTTTCCTTTGTTATTCTCCTAAGGAATGCATACCAAATAATCTGAGTAAAATATGCGAAAGCGTTAGGTTTTCCAGTTCTAGTAGCAGCATTTATATCATAATTTTCTATAGCCTTAAGACAGTTTTCTACTGCATCCATAACCATTTCTTCTCGATATGTGTATCGAATAAAGTTTGACTTATGAGATAAGTTTTCTGCAATCTTAAGAAAAGATACTGCGATGTAGTCAGGAACGACAGGAAGTTGTGATGCAGCAGACTTTGCAGTCTTAACTACAGTAACATAATCAACTACAGCCTGTGAAAATTCTTGATTGTTTATATAGTGGACGTTTCTGGATTTTTTTGCCATATTAAAGTTTCCGTTTCAATTAATATAATTATACAACAGTTTGGGCGAAATGTACACCCTTTTTCTTCAAAAAAAAAATTAAAAATAATGCATTTTTTCCTTTACTTTTCACGCGAGTGTGGTATAATAGTAGTATTACTACTGAGGGGGAGGATAGTATCTAGTGTAATTTCGATCTATCGATAGACTTAAAGTCGATTATGTTCGAACTATTCGAATCCAAACTCTCGGGGTCATAATCTTCTAGACTTGTACCTACGTCTTCTTCACTAGGTTTCATATAATCTGGATTATTTTCTAGTTCTCTAATTTTCTTCAATGCTTTCTTATACTGTGTTAACAATTCTTCATGAGGGTGTGTAGCAGACATGATGTGATAATCGTTTAAAGATACAAAGTGATCTGTAGCTTCTACATATGTCATCCACGGTTTAAACGTATATAGTGTTTTTTCGAAATTTACGTCTATCCTGATGACGCGCAGAGGCGTGCGAAGAATAATCTCTTCTTCGTGATCCTCAATTATTTCAGCAATGATCTCTTCACCGTCTGAAAGTTTAAACTGTTTAACGTTTTCTGCTATTGGTATCTCCATTAGTCATCCTGTTCGTAAATATAAGTTTGTTGGTGAACTTTATCGTGCTTTTTCATTTTCATTCTGTAAAGTATCATATTATACTTAATTCTGATTTTCCAAATAAGTTTTCTTATAATGTTCATAGTACAATTCTGCCATTCTTGTGTGTCCGTCTTTATTTAATAGATCGTCTTTAAAGTATTTATAATCATTGTCGCTTCCATCTGACACACTACGAAGATGCTCTAGTAGCCCAGGTTCTGTTTGTGGATAGCTCAACCATGACTTTTCATGTAATCCCATGTACACTGGAAATTTCCAACCGGGATTCTCTGGATTTCTATCGCGATATGATATCGCAGCATCACCGTATAAGAAGTCATAAGCTGATTTTCCAAACAATGGATCATCTCCAACTTTTGTTACTTGCCACACTAACCATTCGAAGTATGTTTTGTAATTAAAGTTCCAGTAAGGCTGAGGAGGCTGACACCTGTCATGATCCTTTCCTAACTGTTTACAGTAGCTATGTATTAAATCAATATCAAACGGTTTTTCCCAGCAAGCAGCATTAAACTTAATATTGTATCTATCACATAACTTCTGTATTACTGTCAGATGATTTAAAAAGTCCCCAACGGCGCGCATATTCGCAAAATATTTTGTATACAATCCTTTATAGTCAAAAAGAGAATGTGCAAAATTTTCTGCTGCTTTTTCTTCTTTAGTTTCAGCTTCTCCCTTAAGTATCTTATTACCATCAAAGAAGTGATATTTTTTTAAATCCCATTTTCCTAAGTGCGTTAAACCTAAGAATATAGCGTCAATTTTTTCTGGATCTTTTAATAATTCAAATAAGACGTTTTGTGTAATAGTATGATTATTTACCTTTTCTCTACACAGATTAATCAGATTATAATCTAAGCCGGATTTACCACACAATAATTTAGCCCATTCGTCTTCGTATGGTGCCGCTACTATCGCCGTCTTTTTTTTATTACCGAATAGATTCATATTCTTCCAAATAATATTTTGCTATACACTCTTGTCCATATGCGTTAGGGTGAGTGTCTATTGAACTTATTTTATACTTTTCTCTACCTTCAGCCCAACTTCTAGTCTCAATCTCATCGTATATTGTAAAGCCACCCGCATCTTTGAATATTGGAAAACCTATCCAACCCTTTGGATCGACATCATTAAAATACTCGTTATTTAAAAAGGCATCCATAGATGTCTGATGTATTTGTGATAGATATGGATTTCTTGCGTCTGCATCTTTTATCTCATCTTCTATCATCATCCTATACATTGCGCCAATATCCATATTCAATAAGTTACCTTGAATTACTGGAATGTTATATAGCTTGCAGATCCTTTGAAGTATTACTATATTCTTAAAAACATCTCCGTACATGTGTAACATAAATTCTTTACTGAGAGTTTTATTTTTCCATCCACAATCTAAGAATATTTTGTTAAGTGGCTGGTGTGCATCTTCCCATTCATTAGCTTTTCTCCATTGGAAAGCATGTGGCTTCTCAACCCCATCTTCAAATTTTCCACCAAGCAATCTACCTATAGCAGTAAAATCAGCCAACATATTAACTCCAGCACCGTGAAAATACAATTCCCTCCAAGTTTCACTCCACCCAACCATCACTACTTCTATATCTTCAGGGTGACTCACGATATGCGGCATCAGACTATCAACAATATACTTGTATCCCATACCGTTTCTTCCTAGATTAATAACTTCTAGACCTAGTTTGTCCGCAACTATTTCTGGCCACTTAGGCCAACTGCAATCCATTTCCGGATGCGGCCCAGAAGTATAATTAGGATTTGTATAACTACACCCACTAGCTAAGAGATATTTACGCTGTGACATGTTTATGAAACCATTCTGCTATAATATTGTGTCCAGTGTCGTTTGGGTGTCCATCAACATCACTGATACGATGAATCTTATCTTCTCTGCGCATACCAACTCTAAGTACATCTTCCATTGCGGTACCTCCGAGTTGACATACAAACGGATACCCTAAAAAATCTTGTTTATAAGGATTTTTTTCTATGTACTTAAAGACTTCATGATTAACTATATGGTTCATAATTATTTCACTTTTTTCTGCTCCTATAGTCTCAACTTTAAGTGGATCAAGTATCTGTATGGCGTGAAATTTTATTTGTCTCAGAGCACAAAATTCTGAAAGCATTCTTATGTGCCTTAATGTATTATCTATAACGCACTTAAGAAAGTACTCATCTGGTTCTTCTATCTCAGTAAAATATTTTAATACTTTTTTTCCGTATCTCTTTTCAAAAGTATGTAATCCAGGAAATCTTCCGTCACCCATAGTTTGAGCAGTATAGAAGGCTATACTCGTGTCTATATGTTTTGTCTGAAGATCTATCCTGTACCAGTCAGAAATACCTAACACAACCCTGTCAACTTTCTTACCCATTATCTCATCAAAAATTTTTTTAACAGATCCCGGAACAGAGTTGCCATTATAACCAGTGTGAATTAGCTTTTGATGTTCAGAAAAGTTAAGTTTTTCTACCCATGAGTTCCATAATATTTTTTGAGATTCTTTGGAAATATTTTTGCGAGCTAGAAAAATCTTTCTAGGAGTACTCCAACTACAACCTCCAGTAACAATCACTTCCATTTAAAAAACCTTAACCTTATATTTCTTTTCAAACTCTTTCGCGTCATCCCAATTATCAACCATTGGTTGTCCTTTTATATTTAGGCTTGTATTAAGTAACATAGGACACTTCGTTTGTTCATACCATTCTTCAAGTATTGGCCGTATAACAGATCCACAATCTTTTTTTACTACCTGAACTCTCGCAGTTCCGTCTACATGAGTTACAGAATCATGATCATGTTTTGCTTTTGCCACAAACTGCATGTATTCATTCATTGGTCCTTCAAAGTATTCGTCAGCAAATTCTTCCAAGATCGCAGGCGCAAAGGGTCGAAATTCCTGTCGTTGCTTAATTTTATTGACTGTGTCCTTAATGTCTCTTCTAGGGTCTGCAAGCAAACTTCTATTACCAAGAGCACGAGGCCCAAACTCAGCACAACCATGTGCAACACCGCAATAATTATAGTTGCGCAAGTAATTAACGATCTCTTTAACATTTATTTCTCTTTTGATATTAGTACCTAAGTATGGATCGATCCAATTTAATTTTTTGCCATAAGCTAGCGCTGCCGCACCAAGTGACGATCCACAATCACCTGGATTCGGCATTATCCATATATGTTTTCCTAGTTCTGCGACTTTAGTGTTCGCTACACAGTTTAAAGCAACACCACCCATCATTATTAGATTCTTGTGTTTACAATATTTTTTTACTAAGTTAATTATCCTGTCTTCTACTACAGCCTGAGCAGATGCTGCTAGGTCTTCTTTCTTGTAAATAGGTAAATTAAACTTGTCTATACCTTTATGACAGTTATGAAATTCCATAATGTTTTTCATATCTTTTACATAATTAGGCTCACCATAAGCAGCCATTCCCATTGTAATGTATTCATCTTCATTTGGCTTTAAACCTACAACTTGTGTGATAGCAGAATAAAATAATCCTATGGAGTAAGGGTACTTATAACTCCGTATCTTTTTCATCTTAGGTTTATCATCTTTCATCCATGCTTTCCAAATAGAAATAGTATCCCATTCTCCTATAGAATCAATAACAAGTATATTACACTCGTCAAAACTAGATGTGTAAAATCCGGCAGCAGCATGTGTCTGGTGATGATAAAAGGAAACATCATATTTGTGTCTATTAGGTTTCCATCCTTGTCCAGCGTATAACTGGCGTGTTCTTTTTAACCATGGCTTTTCGAAAAAAGCAATTTTATCGGCTTTTATATCCTTTTGCTTCTGGTGTAGCCATCTATCATTTTTAATTCGCGAATATCTTTCTGCATGTGTGGCTGAAATAATTTGTCCATTTTGTATTAAACATGCTCCAGCGTCGTGAAATCCTTCACTTAAGCCTAATATCTTCATACAACTTCTCCGTGAAATGGTTTAGCAAACTCTTTAGTAGGTTTATATAATTTTTCCATATTACCATACTCATCATAGAAAGAAAATGAATCTTCTCCTTCGTCATATCGCGTAGACTTAACCCAAGCAAATCCTTCAGCGCCGTGTTCTAGCGCTAGATTTTCTATTTTCTGTAAGTAGTCTTGATTGTGTCTATGAATTACTGTGAAGCTTTTAGTGGCTCCGCCACCATTAGTAAATGCTTGCATATTTTCAAGTAATTTTTTAAGAGACGTTTTTCTTCTATATTTAGCGTGCATTTCTTGTGTGATACCTTCAAGCGCAAACCATACAGAAACACTTTTTCCTAATTTACCTAGATCGTACCACCACTCTTTACTTCTTATAGAACCATTGCTGAAAATAATTACCTCTGAATTATTATTGTTATCTAGTATATATTTAGTCATTTTAACTAAGTCTTTATTCATGGCAGGATCTCCAAAGGTTCCACAGAACTCCCACCTTCTAGTTCTCTCAATCATTTCTTTATTGTATACTGATTTGAACTCATCTATAGACCACTGTATGAGAGGAAGCCAGTTAACCTTTCCTAATCCAGGTTTTAGTCTCTCTGTTCTATGACACGCAGGACATGCTGCATTACAAAAGGTTGATATGTCTAGCCATATGTCTAGTATACCTTTTTCATATACTTCTTTGTATGATGTCATATTTCAACTTTTACAACCTTATATTTAAATTTTTCTTTTTTATAAATTTTAAGTCGTTCTTCTGCGTGAAGAAGTGTATAGTTCTTCTTTGATTTGTGCTGAAGATTATCAGCTACATCATATAGTTTGGTAGTTTTATCATCTTCTGTCTTTCTGAGTCCTCGGCCAATCGATTGTAGTACTCGTATCTGGCTTTTACTAGGCGATGCAAAGACAATGTTGTGCAAATTACGAATATTAATACCAGTACTGAAAGTCCCAAGACTTGCAACAATGATAGCATTTTTCTGTCCTTCTGTTATTTTTCTTATTGCTTCTCTGTCTGATGTTTCTGTAGCACCACTTACAAAGAATATCTTTCTATTTTCTTCTGCCTTATTATTTATTAGATTATATAGTGGCTTTCCGTGTTTTTCTACAAATTGAAAAAGCACGAGCGTATTACCGTCTTGATCAAGTGCTAGATTTCTTATGAACCTATTTCTAGCTTCATGTTGTATAATAAGATCTACCTCATCTTGATATTTTAATCCGGTTGCCATTTTTCTAATATCTGCATCATAATTTAACTGCAACATAAAAATATCTAGATCAGCAAGTGTATTCTTCTCTTGAAGATCTTTAGTGGTAGTTACTTTCATAACTTTTCCAAACAAACCTTCTAGAACTAGTTGGTGAGTTTGTGTACCGTCTAATGTGCCTGTAGTTCCGTATCTATATTCAGCAAGTCTAGATTTATTCATTATATTTGTTAAAGACTTAGATTTAAAACCATGACACTCATCACCAAAAACAATACCAAATTGTTCGAACCATACATAATGAAGCTTATATATTGATTGCCACGTACTAATAAAGATTCTTTCTGATATATTAGTTTTAGGTTTTCCTGAATATATTACATGACACTCGTCTTTAGCATTCCATGAATGATCATTTGATGAGTAGTCTTGAAAGTCACCAAACATTTGCTCAACAAGAGAAGTAGTCGGCACAATAATAAGAACCTTTTCTTCAAATTTTTCTAAGTACCATCTCATTAGAACATATATAATGAGAGATTTACCAGATCCAGTAGGAGAAAGTAGAACTGCTCTTTTTCTTTTTATGCTTTCACATATAGAATTAAACTGATAGTCTCTTATTTCTATAGGTTGTCCTCCATTATGAAGATCTAAACTTTTTATAAAGTCCATAACCTCTTTAGGATCTACTTCATTAAAAGACTCTGGAGGACCATAGTCACTATCTTCATATTCTATCTCATATTTTCTTTTCTTAGCAAAATCTTTTACGTATGGAAGCAATCCGCACGGTAGCTCTTTACTTTGTGCATTAAACAAACGCACCTTTCCGTCCCAGACTCTATTTCTGTAGAGAGGCATAAACTTATATCCGGGAACAAAGAATGAAAAGAAGTCACTTAATTCTGCAGCAACTCCGTGATCACAACCTATAGACATATTACTATGGTTGTTTTTCTGTAAAATTATTTTATCCACCTGACTCAAATTGCTTCCATTTTATAATATTACCAATTGTTTGATGACGCCATCTAATAGTGTCTACAATTTCTTGTAGAGTTTCAACGATAGTTTTAAAGTACGCAACTTTTTCTTCACTCTTCTGTATATCTATATCTGAATCATAGTAATAGTTCATGTCTGTTTTCATGACCTTTAATCCATCAAAAGGATCAAAAGGCCAACCTTTTGCTTCTATCTCATCATGACTCATTTTACCATTGTAGTACAGCCATTTACTTTTTAATAAAGTTTTTTGTGCGAGTTGTTCTCTTTTTAGTTGAAGTTTTGCAAGAGATAGTTGTTTTAAATACTTGGCATGCAGCTTAGCAGTATCTACTGAAGATCTTGCAAGATCTAAACTATCTACTTTTCCGTCTTCTTCCCAACTTGTTAAGATTTCTTCTAGATTCATAATATACTCCTATATATCGACATGTGTATTTGAGAACGTAGGTTTCTTACCAATTTCTGGTAATCTTTTCATAAGTTCTTCGATTCCTTCCATATCTTTATAATTTTTTCTATATACTATTATACCATAGTTTAGCAGTTTTGTAAAATCCCAAAGTGCATAATATAGGTATCTAAACGTAATATGTAATATAGATGGATCGGATACTGAGAATATATCCTCAGTAGACACTGAAGCATACCTACAACTACATCTTTTCATGTACGCCCATAACTTTATGTTTATGTCTCTAGTATGCTTTTCATTCTTTAGAAGTTTATCTACATCAACCGGAATATTTTTATTAGTATGATACCAAAAAGATAAGAGTCTATCGTAGCTATTCCTTCTATACAGCAATATAGTACTGTAATGAAAGTAATTTAAACACTCTAGTATCTCTTCACATAACTCCCATGGAACTTCTTCGGGCATGACTCTCATAACAACTCTATAAGACATTATTGTTCGAATAGCTAATCTAAAACGTTCAATGTCTTTATCCTCTTCATATTGTTTTAAAACATCATAGAAGATTCCTACTTCTTTATCAAACAAATGATTCTGGTCTTCTGAATCTCGATTAATATAATAACCCATATTCTCTATATTTGTATAAACTTCTTCCCATTCACACCCTAGCCTGCAATTAAAGTTTGCAGACTCATTAACTGGTTCTTTTTCTTTTATTGAACCACCTGAAAAGAAGTGCATAAGACTCTTTGAACCAGTTTTTCTATTTCCAAAAATAACTAGTGCTCTATACGATTTTACTTGTGGGGTTAATTCTGCGTGACGACCTCTGATAGGTCCTTTCTCAAGCGGCACATCTCTAATATTCATTATAATCCTACGTTATCTCAAAAAAATCAATCTTAAATGTTACTGGAAAAGTTATAACTTCAGTGTCTCCTACAGTTGCATCAAATGTAATAGCTCCAACACTTGTAGGTACACAGTTTATATATTTAATTGTTTTACTTTTATTATTGTGACTGTTAAACGCAACAACTGTTATGTCAGATTCTATAAAAGTATTGGCTGTATAATCACTTCTTTCTTGTGTGAGCGACTGAAGCCACGAATTAAATTCACTATAAGATTTCCACTCTTCATCTAGCAATATATCCATTTGTAACTCATCGAAATTCAAAGTATCACCAGGAATAGATATTGTGGTGAGTCTAGAAACAGGTACTTGCGCACCACTCACAGCTATTCCAGGGTGAATTAATCTCTGAGCATAGTATTGTAGTGAAGCAAATCTTTGTTTATCTATAGTTACTGCAAACTGAGAAGCTTGAAAAAAATTATAATCGTTGTAGTCAATTGTCATTATTTAAACCTCTTCATCTCTTTATATAAGTCTATTTATACATAAAAAAAGGGGTCCCGAAAGACCCCTTGAAGTTGAGTAGTTACTACTCTTCTTATGCGAGGATGTTATCCACTCTGAAGATTCTGTAGTATTGGTTAGATTTAGCAGCAGCTAGACCGTCAGCAGGTGTAGCACCTACGAATGGGTTTGATACCATTCCGTATCGAGTCTTGAAGCCGATTTTTGGTTGGAATGTGGCTTCCGCTACTGCTCGTACCATTGTTAATGGAACGTATGGGCAATAGAAGATACCGGCGTCATATGCATTGGTTCCCTTATAACCAACAGTTACATAGTCGACTGTTGCATATGGGTCAATGTATACTCTTGTTCGACCATTAAGAACACCTGCGAAAGTATTTCCTGTGTCGTCTACATTTAATGCAGTTGACATCGCTGGTGCATAGTCGAGCATTCCTGTTGCAGACAATGCAGATGCTACATCAGATGATGTAATGATAAAGTTACCTCTACCTCTACGTGTCTGTTTTGCGATTGTGTTGGCTTCACGGTCGATTTGTACCATTAGGCCTTTGAATTTTTCAACTGACCATCTACCATCGGCATCTGATGTTAAGTTGAAGATACCGTTGATTGCAGTGTTACCAGTTGCCGCACCAGTTTTAGCTTGGCTGTTGATTGTTCTGATAACTTCTCTGTTGATTTCAGCAAGGATTTCAGCAGAAAGAATATTTGATAATTCCTGCTCAGCATCAAGACCGTGAATCGCTTTTAAGTCTTGTGCAAGTTCCAAGCTGTATTCAGCTTTAAGCGCTCTTGACTTTGCAGTCACGGTCGCTTTTTCAATGGTGAAACCCATTTCGTTAAACGTAGAAGCACTGGCTCCTAAGGCTTCAGCATCAGCTGTTGGCATACCACCTGGATTGTGGTTAGTTACACGATCTGAATCGATTGAGTTCGGATCGTTGGCATTTGAAATACCAGAAAGACCTGATGGTCCATTGGATCCCATTGATGCACTTGAGTCACCAGAGAAAGCAGCATCTGCTTCGTTGAAGAGAGCTTCAGTTGAGGATGTTTGTCCTTTTCCGAAACGCGACTTCATTGCGAAGATCAGACCTGTTGGTCCTGTCATTGGTTGCACACCGCAGACATCGTATGCCATCATGTTTGGCATTGCTCGTCTTACGAGTGAGATTAGAACTGGATCCCATCTGTCGATGGAAGCAGTAGAGTTACTAGGCACAGCCTCATTGATCTGCTGACGCTGTTCTTGAAGTGCAGCTTCCTGGTTTTCTAGAACAACAGCTGTAACAGCTTTTCTATAAGAATCTTTGATTTCACCCGCAGATTCTTCGTTGAGTACTGGGGCCCACTTTTCAGTAAGATTTTTGTAATAATTTGACATTACTTTTGTCCCCTATTAAGATTGGTTTCTGATTGCGGTAAGGTATTTTTCCATGACGGATGATACTTCCACTGCTGTTTCATCGCCTGACTCTTCAGTCACTTCATCTACTTTTTCGGCTGCGGCTTCTACTGCTTCAACAGCTTTTTCCGCATTCTCAGCAAAGTAAGTTTCTTTGAGCGTGGCAATTTTTTGTGCAAAAGTTTCTTCATCATTGAAGTCAACACCTTCTGCGAGTTTTTCAAGCTTCTCTTTTTGAGTTTCAGCTAGATCTTTTGAGGCTTCACGGAGAACCATGGTACGCTTCATCTGATTTGCTTCTTCTCTCATGCTGAGAGCTTCTTCGGTTTTTTTGTTAACCTCATCTTCAAGTGTTTCCACTTGATCAACGAGATCGTCGACTAGGTCAACTTTGGATTCTGGAACCTGAATATAAGACTCTTTGAACAACTCTTTCAAGTTATTCATAAATGTCTCAGCGATTTCAGTTCTTAGACCTTTCTCAACGGCCAGTCTATTTTCTTCCATCCAAGTTTCAACTACGTAGTTCAAGTAGCTATCGATTTTGTCTACTAGACCATCTCTGGCTTCGTTAAGACCTTCTTCGATTTCTGTCTTGTACTGCTCTTCCAAGCCTTCCACACGCTCTGCAAGTTCAGCTTCAATTTCAGCTTCTTTTGCTTTCACTGCTTCGTTGACTTTGGAGTTTACAGCAGCTTCAAAGATTACTGCAGCTTTTTCCTTGAATCCTTCAGTAAGACCATCTTCGTTCTGAATAAGAACGTTTAGATCTTCGTCGTGATTCGAGGTAATTACTTCAGCATCCTCATCCACTTCTACACTTTCGCCATACATACCTTGGTATAATTTAGACATTTCGTCTTTCTTCATACCTTTCATTTTTTTGTACATGGCGTTGACCATTCCAGCTTTAGTAAGCTTTGGCATTGGATCAGCCTTGCCGCCTGCACCACCGGGTTCCTTGGCCGTTGGGCCAGCTTTCCCTGCAGCAGCAGTCGCCTTTACGGACTGAGCTTCTGCATTCTTAGGATCGTGAGCTTCCTCGAGTTCATCCTCATTGAGCTCAACATCCTGTTCTTCGATTTGATCAGTCATGCTTGACTCCTTCTAAGTTATTTTAACAACGAGAGGAAATTTTTGAACTCACGTTCCTGGATCTTGTGTAGATCATTGCGCGGAGCTTTTTTAATTTCAGTCTCAATTTCTTCAATGACTTGAGGTTGTATTACACCATTGTTCCATACCCAGTCTACTCCTTCCATAATCCCATTTACGAAAGCTTCTGGAGCAGATGGATCCTGTACAATGTCGACAGTTGCTAAGTGAAAGTCATCTTTCACATATGCTGTCCCATTACGATTCTCAAGACTTCCCATACCACGAGTTGAAACGCCTAATTGACAACCTCCTTCAAGGAGACCTTTTACAATGTTACCCATTGGAGTGTCTAATACAAGCGCTTTTCCCATCACGTTATTACCGTTCCAATTCATTTCGGTAATGCGATGTGAAACTTTATCTAAGTTAACTGTTGGTCCTTCAGGGTGATTGAGTTCACCAACTGCTCTCTTAGTTTTAACCTGTTCGTTAACGAACTTATCTACAGCGGGAGTTAATACATCCCTTGAATAGAATCTTTTATTTCTATTCTCTTTTTCTGCTTGTGCAAATACACCTTCAATGACGTAATTTTTTCCGCCATTCTTACCTTCAGTAATTGTACATTGAATATCTTGTTCAGTGTATTCAGCAATAAGTTTCATGTCGTTAACCTTTGTATTGTTTTAAAAATTCTTTAGCCATCTTGATAGCTAGTGCCTCACTCTTATAATCATCAAGTTTATCACCATCAACTATGGCCCTATATTTAGGTCCTACCTTTTTCACTTCTATAGTAACTCCCTTTATCTTCATCTTCTTTGATTCTGATAAAGAGGACCTAAACTCTTTAAAATTCATGCTGCGACTACTTCCTCACCGTCTTTTTCTACTTCAGGTGCTTCAGCCGCCTGTGGATTATAGATTCTATCTGCAATTGCAACCTTTTCTGCTTCGATGGCGGCTTGCATTCTATCACCTAACATACTATTAAACGCGTTATTGGCAGCTACATAATCCTTGTTTTCAATAGAACCAATTAGTTCAGAGATAGGATTAGGTTCTATAGCCTCTCCTTCTTCTCCTTCTAAGTCTTGTTCTGCAGACGTGTCTACAGTTTCTGGCTCTGTAACTTCCATTTCTTCTTCGGATTGAGCTTCAATTTCTTCATTTTCAATAACTTCATTTTCCATTTCTATATCTCCAATTTTATATTATTTATACATAAACAGTTCTTGACTGCAACTATTATTTATA
>Ga0208390_1000020_pt1 | contig 43038 bp, 41 predicted proteins | sample Knorr_S7_td_Surf_FD_185594 | JGI IMG/M metagenome (GOLD analysis project Ga0208390, IMG submission 185594) | Marine microbial communities from Southern Atlantic Ocean transect - Knorr_S7_td_SurfaceA_ad_6m_LV_A (SPAdes) (version 2) | ecosystem: Environmental > Aquatic > Marine > Oceanic | place...
AACATATGCAAAAGTATTTTTATATGTATCTACTTCAATAATCTTTTGAGTGTTGGGTGGAATATAAATATCTAAATATTGTGGTTCACATGCAATACCATCTACAGGGCCTTTCATGCCTTTATAATCGCCAACTATTATTTTTATTTTAGAACCATCATCATCTTCCAAAAATGTTATATCCTTTGATGCAATATCTTGATATCTTGGAGCAATGAATTTTTGGTCAGATGGAAGATTTGCCCAAAGTTGAAAACCATGCATTTGTCCTTTAGAATTTCCTGATGGCATTTCTTGATGCATAATGCCTGATCCAGCAGTCATCCACTGAACATCACCACTTAGTAAGTCGCCCTCATTTCCGATACTATCTTTATGTTCAACTTTACCTTCAAGAACATAAGTTATAGTTTCAATCCCTCTATGGGGGTGCCAAGGAAATCCAGCCATATAATCCTTAGGATTATCATTTCTAAAATCATCAAGCATTAGAAAAGGATCACTCTCCTTAGGGTCATTGAAGCCAAATACTCTATGTAAGTTTACTCCAGCTCCTTCCTTAGTAGGTTTGGCTTGAGTTTCTAATTTAACTGGTCTAAAAGTCATATTACCTCTTCACATATCAAATAGGACAATTTCACTATATTTAAATTGTAAAAATTTTTTTTAAAGATAGGTCTTATAAAAAATCGAAATTTTAAATCCTAATCACCCATCTAGGATTTCGTGAATAACAACTATACCTCTATCTGCATTTACTATTGAGGGATTATCTTCATCCTCTGGAATACCATTAAGTAGTTTTTGACATGCAATAAAGGCCTTTTCGTCTTTGTAAGAATAATATATACCCAGTCTGTTATTTCCTTGCTTATTCCATATTTGAGTCACAGTAAAAGAAAGTAAACCTGCTTTTTTAAACTGTTGCTTCATTGTATCGACAGTGTTTTCAATTCTTTTTATTTCTGCTTCAAGATGAAATTTAGATTGAAAATCTATCTGATTATAACTCATTAACTTTGGTGTCATTGGTTCCTCATGTGTTTTCAATTATAAAGATTAATTTATTTATAATCTCAATAAATATTAATTCTTGGCAAATTTTATTAATCGACCTGCTAAAAAGATACCTTCATCCTCCTGAAAAAAATGCCCAGCATTTTTTGTTATAAAATGATCCTGACCAGCTGCACCTGGTATATTCTTGATAAAAACTTTTTCTAAACCTCTCATTATTGGGTCCTTATCAGAGAAACATGTTAAAATGGGTTTTCTCAGTTTTATTAATTTTCCCCATGCTTTTTTTTGATCATGGTGAGCTGGATCATCAATAGAATCAGGTACCAATAATGGAAATTGACGTGCTCCAGATTTATATTCTTCATCAGGAAAAGGAGCATCGTAAGCATTTATTTCTTTGTCAGAAAGACCTTTAAATGTACCTCTATGAATTATATTTCCAATTTTAAAGGTTTGTGAATTTTGACTATAGTTTCTCCACTTATAAAATTCGGAACCTAAATTCTCAACTCCAGTAGGAAAAGCAGTATTACCTATCATTACTTTACTAAAAAATTTAGGTGACTCTGCAAGTATTCGTAAACCAATCAATCCTCCCCAATCCTGCCCAAATAATACTGAATTCTTAATTTTCAATTGATTAAGTAATGAAGTGAGCCAACTTACATGAGATTTATAGGTATAACTGTTTCTATCCCTTGGTTTATCACTTTTCCCAAAACCTATTAGATCAGGAGCTACAACTCTAAAACCATTATTTGAAAGAATAGGTATCATATGTCTATAAAGATAGGACCAGGATGGTTCACCATGCAAAAGAATAATAGCAGGATCAGTCTTTTTTCCTTCATCAACGTAATGAATACGAAGAATACCTATTTCCCTATCACTTATAGTGATGTAATTAGGCTGGAAATTATAATCTTTAAGTGATTTAAACCTAAAATCCTGAGTTCTTAAAAACAAGTCCATAATTCATTGATATATTATATTAAAATACAGAATTAAGCTCTAGGTGGTTGAAAATTTACATTTTTGGCAATTTTTCTTACCTCATCAATATCTAGTGACTCTAAAACATCCAATTTGCTAACAGTTCCAGCAGCTTTTGCCTTAAGATTCATTGCTGCAATTTGATCAAAACTTTCTGCCTCTGTTTGCATAGTAAAATCATAAATACCTCTAGTAATATGATAATTAATTAACTTTGCTCCAACACTTGAAGTAAGAGTTTCCATAGCTTTTCTTCTGTCTGAGCTTCCTTCTACTAAACCTTCAGAACCTTTGTTAGAATAAGTGCCAAGTATGATATATAAAGCCATTTTTTTTCCTTTCAAAAATTTAAGATATTTGTAATCCTTCAATTATAATTTTTTAATGAATAATTAATATTATCTTTAAATTTGAAATGTTTCAATTAAAGTAAACAAAGGTTCTGTTATGTTAGGTTGATCTTAATGATAATTGATAAAGGATTTATTGTTGTAGTAGATATAAGTGGATATACTTCATTTGTGAAAGCACACAACGCTTCGAAAAATTCTAATTTATTTAAAAAATTTCTTGATAAGATTAATGACGGCCATGGTGAACTTATAATAAGTGACTTATTGGAAACAGTAATAAATGAGTTAGATGGAACCCTAACTATTAATAAACTTGAAGGGGATGCAGCATTATTTTACGCCTTGCCAAAAAATACTAATGAATTTTCAATTAAACTCATAAAAAAATTATTAACTAGTATTGAGGTCTTTAATAAAAGAATTAATGAACTTTTATTTGTTCAATCCTGCCCATGTACTCCCTGCAAAAACATGGTAAATTTAAAATTAAAGTGTTTTGTTCACTATGGAGAATTCCTAATAAAAAAAATTAGAAATTTTGAAGAGATAGCAGGACAAGATGTAATTATTCTTCACAGATTAATGAAAAATTCCATCAATAGTAATGAATATATTTTATTTACTGAAAAAGCCTCTAAAGTAAGTGATCTAAGAAATTTAAAAAATTTAGAAAAAAGAAAAGAAACTACAGAGGATTTTGGAAAAATAAATATCCAAGTTTACTATCCCTCAGGAAATAAAATTGAATTTTCAAAACCCAATTTAAAATTTAAAATTATGAATTTTTTTAAGATGCAGAAGTATTTTTGGAATAAAAAAAGAGAAAAAGACTTGAGAGAAAAATTCTTGGATAATATTTAATTTTACAAGGAATAAAAAACCTAAAAAAATAATTAATTGACATTTTTATTAATTAACCATCTGGATCTTGCATTTCCTCATTTGTAATATTGTAAGCACTTACAAATCGTGGCATTTCGTTTGGTAATGTCATCATTAAGGAATTAAATCCTGCTTTCTCGAGGTTTTCAAAAATTGCTTCTTCACTTTCTGCATACCAATGACAGAAAAAAAAATCATCTTTACCCATCCAGTGCTGAAGTGTTTCTGCTTTTTCACTTTTTAATGCTTCAAAAAACATTTTGTCAGTCATCCCTTTAGTCTGATCTATGACTATTTTTCTTGATTCAGCATCATTCCAGGTATGCGTACATATATAATGTTTTTTTGACATAATATTTACCTCTAAAACAAATTTTATAAAACAGTAAAATATATTTGATTAATAACAGGTTATTAACAATTTTAAAATTTGCAACATTATTTAACTTTTTAACTAAAGACAATATCAACAAAAATTGTTTATTTAAGAGGCAATTAACTCTTATTTAGAATTAAATAGAGCATGCGACAGTTTTTCTGAGTTTATTTTAAGAATTGCAGTATTAGAATAGATATAATTTTTTCAAATATTTATTTATAATTGAAGGGAATTAAAATGGATCAAATTTTAAGACAATCAATTCAAACTAATACTTTCTATTATTTCGTAATTCTCATGGTACTTACTACAATTAGCCAACTATCAACAATGATGGTAATTGTTTTTGGTAATATTTCAGGAAAAGAACTATTAGTAGCTGCATCTGTAGTGGGACCCACAATTATTGGCGCCTTTGGCATAATACGTCTATTAACAAATTTCATGGTTATCATAAAAGATATGGATGAAAAAATTTCTAAAACAAATTATGGCAAGGAAGTACAAAATATTCCTATTCATATATTAAGATTTGTCTTTTCAGGCATTTTTGTAATAATTGCAATTATTCAATTAGTTACAATTTACAGTTAAAGTTTAAAGTAAATTATAACACTTATTCACCTAAGTCTTGATTGAAATTATTGCTTTTTATATAGAATTTTTATTTGTATTTTTTTTGCAAACAAAGTCTAATTAATTATTTCGAGTCGTTAATAAGCAGGTATAAAATGAAAAATTATTCTAAATTAAATAATGTATCAAACGAATATGAGGATGTTTACTTAGAAAACCTTGAATCAAAAGAATATTTTGAATATTTACTTAAATATTATAAGTCTTGGAAAAAATCGTCACCTTCAGAATTTAACTATTTATTTGGTAAAGATAGGGATATAGAAGAATTGGCTTATTGTCAGATGGATAAAGAAGATAGATACCAAATTTCTAACTAATAATTTTAATAAGCTGTATATGAATAGAAGAAAATTTATATTTAGTAGCATTATAACCTCATTTTTTTTTGGTTTTAAAACTTATTCAAAAGAATTAATTCCAATCCATGTTTATAAGGATCCAAATTGCGGATGCTGTAATAAGTGGATAAATATTTTAAATAAAAAAGGTTTTAAAGCCACTTCAGAAGAAATGTATTCTTCCGAATTGGTGCAATTTAAAATTAAAAATAATATTCCAGTAAATATGGTTTCTTGTCATACTGCAAGGGTGCATGAATATATAATTGAAGGTCATGTTCCACCAGAAGATATTATTTCTTTGATTGATAAAAAAATTAATGCCGTTGGTATAGCAGTACCAGAAATGCCTTACGGATCACCTGGTATGGGACCAGAAGAGAAAAGAGAAGCATATGATGTATTTCTTATAAAGAAAGATGGCACAACAAAAATTTTTAATAGCTATGATGCTAAAGGTTAGATAAAGTTAATTTAAACTCTTTAATAAAATTTGAAATTTTAAAATAGAGGATTGGGGATAATTATTAAAAAAGGCGGTTCCTTTTCATATGAAAAGCTTCGATCAACATATAATTTAAAATGCCCAAAAAATTTTAATTTTGGCTTTGATATTATTTCTGGTAAATATGGAAAATCAGAAAAAACTGCACTGATATCAATCGAAAAAAGTTCAAAAACATTCAAAAAAATTAGCTATAAGGAACTTAACGAAAATTCTTCTAAATTTGCAAATGCGTTAAAAAATTTAGGCATAGAAAAGAATGATAAAGTTTTAGTTATATTACCTCGAATACCTGAATGGTACTACTGTATTTTAGGTTGCTCAAAGGTTGGAGCGGTTGCAATTCCATGTACTAAGATGCTCAAAGCTAAAGATATTGAATATAGAGCCAAGAAATCAAATGCAAAAGTTATTATTTCAACATCAGAAAGTTCATCTGAAATAAATAAAATAAAAGATAATTGTAAATCACTAAAATATAAAATTTTAGTTAAAGATAAAAAAGATGATTGGTATAATTATGATGAAATTTGTAATAAATCAGATATAAATTTTGACAGGAATATGGTTCCACCCACAAAATCCAATGACTTAATGTTAATTTATTTTACATCCGGTAGTACTGCGATGCCAAAAATGGTTGGAAGAGACCAGTCTTATGCCTTTTCACATATTATTACCCAAAAATATTGGCAAGATTTAAAATCAACCGATATACATTGGACATTGACAGATACTGGCTGGGCTAAGGCTGCATGGGGACTATTATATCCACCTTTACTAGCAGGTTGTACTATTATTTTGTATAATAATGATGGATTTGATTTAGATGAGCATCTAGAAATTATAAAAAAACATCAAGTTACTACTTTTTGCGCACCACCTACAATTTATAGACTTATGGCTCAATCAAATTTAGCTAATTTTGAGGTAACCTCTCTTCGACACTGTTTTAGTGCAGGAGAACCTTTAAACCCAGAAGCAATGCGTTCATGGAAAAATGCTACGGGGTGTGACGTTTATGATGGATATGGACAAACGGAAACAATCAATATAATTGCTAATTTTCCAGGTATGCCAATAAAAGAGGGTTCTATGGGAAGACCCTGCCCGGGATTTGAAATTGAAATAATTGATGACCAGGCAAATATCTTACAGATAAATCAAATTGGTAATATAGGGATTAAAATTACTGACCCATATCCTCCTGGACTTTTTAGAGGATATTATCAAGATCAAAAAAAAACATCTGAGGTTTTTAAAAATGGATGGTATTTTACAGGTGATACTGCTACCAAAGATAAGGATGGATATATTTGGTTTGTAGGTAGGTCTGATGATATCATTACATCTTCTGGATATAGAATTAGTCCTTTTGAAGTTGAAAGTACTCTCTTAGAGCATCCAAATATTGTTGAAGCAGCAGTTGTAGCTAAACCAGATAAAGAAAGAGGAGAAATAGTAGCCGCATACATAGTCTTAGGAAAAAATTATAACGGTAATAGAAAATTAAAATTAGAAATTCAGGAATTTGTAAAAAATAATACGGCTCCTTATAAGTATCCAAGAGAAATTATTTTTACTAAAAATCTCCCTAAAACTATTTCTGGCAAAATTAGAAGGATAGATTTGAGAAATAAGCTTATAAAGATGTAGTTATTTATTTTATTTAGGAAAAATTATGAAAAAATTGAAAAAAACAGTTAAAAGTATGGTGGCAGAAGCAAAAACTAAAATTAGTGAGATTAATGCGAAAGAGGCAATCAATTTGTTTAAAAATGATGATGTGATTTTTATAGATATAAGAGATATTAGAGAAAGACAAAAATTAGGGTTTATTCCTAGAAGTTTCCATGCTCCACGAGGAATGCTTGAATTCTGGGTTGATCCTGAAAGCCCCTATTTTAAGAGTATATTTGATTCAGATAAAAAATATGTTTTTCATTGTGCAGCTGGTTGGAGATCTGCTTTAGCAGTTTCAACATTAAAGGACATGGGTTTTGAAGCAACACATATTTCAGATGGTTTTGCAGGTTGGTTAAATGAAAAAGGTCCCGTTGAATTTAAAAATAAAAAATAAGTTGTGTTATTCTTAAATTCTTTGTGACTTAATACTTTTTTTTATAGATTGAGTAAGAATTTTATAACCCTTGAAGTTCATATGGAGAGGGTCATTATCATATAACAACTTGTCTGGTTTTCCATGATTGTCCAACATATTAGAATGAATATCGATATATTTCCATTGATTACTCAATTTACAAATATTTTTAATTTTAATGTTAACAGATTGAATAACCTTTAAAAAATCTTCTCTTAACGGACTTGGTTTAATTGAAATAAAGAAACATTTTGTATTTGGTAAAGCTTTAGAAATATCATTACAAAAAATTTGAAATTCACGTATTATTTCATTTTCAGAAACTCCATTTGCAATATCATTATCACCTGCATAAATAATTAAAATTTTAGGTAATAGTGGTAAAATAATTCTCTTGAGATAAATTCTACATGCTTTTAAGGTAGAGCCTCCAAAACCTAAATTGATTAAATTCTGAATATTTAAATCTAATTTTGCATTCTCCCACAATGTAAATGTTGAACTCCCATAAAGTATAATGGGATCATGCACATACTGCTTTCGTAAATTAAATTCTAGTTGTCTAATATCAGATTCGAATTCTTCTTCTAATATACCTACGTAATACTTATTAGTTAAGATATCATCATCAAATGAAGTACTGTCATCATTAATTTTATTTGCTAAATCTCTTGCCTCTGAAATATATGACCTGAAGATTTCTTGATAATTCGTGGTGAAAGTTTCAATTTCTTTTAGGTTATTAAAGTCTTTTATATAATTGCTAATTTTAAATGGAGATTTAATAACTGCTAAAAAAGTAGTATTAGAAACTGGTTTGTCAAAGTAAGCTAAAGCTATTGGAATAATATTAGGTTCTGGTTTTAGCCTTGATGCCAAAAGAAATGCGCCTGGTTTAAAGGTTCCCGGTGAATTCTCTGTTATGTTATTAAAACCTTCTGATGTACCTTCTGGAGCAATTACTAGTGAAAAATTTGAGTCAAAAGCTTTTTGAGCTTCTATAAAAAGCTTTTCTTTTCTAAATTTTTTTTCCTCTGAAGTCTCTTCAATCCAATCAGATTCCTTATTATGAATTTCTATGTTTCCAAGTCTTGAATAATAACCACTTCTCCAGAACTCATCTTTTCTACTAGATCTTACTATTCTAATACCACCATTTCCATATTTATGAAGTAAAATTTTGGAACTTATGAAGTGACTATCTAGTGAAAAAGAATAACCATTTGCTAATTTATTTTCTTCTATTGCTGTAAGATGATTATATATAAAAATGTTTGTAGGTTTTTCAGGTAAATTTTTTATTCCTTTTATTATATAGGGAACATATTCAAATAACTCTGAAAAATCGGCATCAACTCGATTTCTTAATTTTATAGAATTATTAATTGGAGAAGCACTTGTAACTTTATTATAAATATCATTTATTTGATTAAAGAACCTATGTTCTTTTTCAAAATCTTCTAAAGCGTCAATTATTAAACCAGCAACAGACTTTTCGGCGTCATTTCCTGAAAAAAGGGTAAAATATATTTGTTCTAAACCATAACTAACATTAAATTTATTTCTTAAAGCATGAGGGGTTGCATATAAAACAGAATTTACTGGAATTCTAGATTTATTATCTTCAAGCAAAGATTCAAGAATATCTGCTGGATGCTCTACCCCATAGTTTGATAATCCTGAAACCGTTTGTTGATAACGTCCTAACTGCCAAAGTTGTCTCTGCATTAGAGTACTGAAGAAAATAGGATCTAATTTTTGAAATAACTTGATTGAATTGGTTGGCAACCACAATACAGAAGTGTCTCTGGAAGCTTTTATAGTATATGGTGCAATAATATTTGAACATCCGTTATGCCAACATAAACAGACTCCAGAACGGGCAATTGATCTCTTCTTGTTAAATTTTTTCTCATATTGAAAATATGAAAAATCAACCTGTACTCTTCCTGATATAAGAATATATATACCGTCTGATGGACGTCCTTCATATGAAATAATATCGTCTTTTGTGTAATGTTTAATAAATGAATTTTTGGAAATTTCTTCAATACTTTCCAAAGAAAAAGGAATAAAAAAAGCTGACTCAAAAACTTTTTTCGGAATGCTACCTTGAGCTTTGGTCAAAAAACCTTTTGAGATTTTTACTGATGATAAGTCATATTTAAATGGGAAGTTAAATTTTCTTGTAAACCATAGCAATGAAATTGATTTCACAAAAATAAATGAAAAAAAACTAGAACCAAATATGGGGTCATAGTCAACAATATTCCAGAAATCATTTAAATCAAAAGTATAATATTTAGACCCTTTACTTATTATAGCACTAGACATGTATCTACCAGGGGAATTTAATCCAGAGACACCAGCCGGAACAAGAGTTTCTGTAATAGTCATGTATAAAATGTTAGTTTTTTTTCTTTTCTTATAAAATTTAATTTTACCTGACTTTAAAAAATAAATTTTGTCACTTTTAGAATTTTGATTGAATAAGGTTTTCTCAGTAACTGCTTCACATAATTTGCAACTGGATTCAAAATTCTCTAAAGAAATTCTTTTAGCTTGGAAATTTAATTTATATTTAAGAGCTTCAGTTTTAAAGTATTCAAATGTTTTCATAACAAAACAAAAATACTTTTATTAATTATTTAACAGAACTAATAAAGTAAAAAATTTAAACCAATTATTTTTTAAAATTTCAAAGAACAATAATTAAGCAAAATTTGAGAATATGTTTAAATAAAAACCAAAAATTGCTTAATTATTTGAAACTGCACTAAGATTTGGAAAAAAAAAATGAATTCAACCTCATTGCTAAATTTTATTTTTTGCTGTAATTGTTTGATATTTTTATTCCTTTTTTTTTGAAAATTAATATTTAGGTTTTACAATGGATAGAAAACTTTTTACACCTATCTCAATAAGGAATTTAACCTTATCTAATAGGATAGTAGTTGCACCTATGTGCCAATATTCAGCAGTTAATGGTTCTGCAACTGATTGGCATTTAATGCATCTAGGCCAATTATCAATCTCGGGATCTTCTCTTATTTTTGTTGAAGCAACTGCAGTCGAAGATAAAGGTAGAATTACTCCTGGATGCTTGGGTTTATATTCTGATGATAATCAAAAAGCATTATCAAAGATAATTGAATTTGTGAAAAGATATGGGAATACAAAAATTGGTATACAACTAGCCCACGCAGGTCGAAAGGCTTCAACTCAAGTACCTTGGAAAGGTGGTACACCTCTTAATAAAGATAATACAGACAGTTGGCAAACAGTTGCACCATCGTCAGAAAGTTATAATTCAAATTGGCCGTTGCCAGTAGAATTAAATGAAGAAGGCTTGGAAAATATCAAAAAATGTTTTGTAAAATCAGCTAAGAGAGCTGTAGAGATAGGTTTTGATATTATTGAAATACATATGGCTCACGGATATTTAATTCATCAATTTCTTTCCCCAATAAGTAATAAAAGAAAAGATAAATATGGTTCATCTTTTGAAAATAGAATAAGATACCCCTTAGAGGTTTTCAAAGCAATAAGAGAAGAAATATCTATGAGTTACCCTGTAGGAGTAAGGTTTTCAGCTACAGACTGGGTTGAAAATTCTTCATGGGATTTGGGAGAAGCAACACAATTTGCGATGAAACTTAAAGCACTTGGTTGTGATTTTTTTGATGTATCAAGCGGTGGAAACTCTCCTAAACAAGAAATTATTTCCGGTCCGTCTTATCAGACTGGTTTCGCATCACATATAAAAAACAAAGTAGGAGTACCAACGATCGCAGTTGGTCAAATCAATGAACCTTTACAAGCTGAAAGTATAATAAGTACAGGACAAGCAGATATGATCGCTATAGGTAGAGGGATGCTATATAACCCTCGTTGGGCCTGGCATGCAGCTGAAGTTTTCAAAAAAGAATGTGCTTATCCACCCCAATATGCTAGAGCCCACCATTCACTTATTGGACTTCCAATACCAGGTAATCCAAAATCAAAGTAGAATTAGCTGAAATTATAAAATGATCTTTAATTATTCTGCAGCTTGATAAGTTTCGATAAAGCCACCAGATTGACGTGCCCAATATTTAGCGTAAAGTCCTCCTAAACTTAACAATTCACGATGCGTACCATTCTCTACAATTTTACCTCTATCCATAACTATTATTCTATCCATTTTATTTAGAGTTGATAATCGGTGTGCAATAGCTAGGACCGTTTTACCTTCCATTACAATCTCAAGAGCCTTTTGAATAGAGGCTTCAACTTCACTATCTAAAGCACTGGTAGCTTCGTCTAACACAAGGATGGGAGCGTCCTTTAATATAGCTCTAGCCAAAGCAATTCTTTGTTTTTGCCCCCCAGATAATTTTACGCCTTGTTCACCTAAAAAAGCATTATAACCTTTACGACCCTTATGATCTTGGAGATCAAGAATAAAATTATGAGCTTCAGCTTTTTTAGAGGCATTTATTAAATTTTTTAAACTAGCTGATGATTTTCCATATAAAATGTTATCTTTTGCAGATCTGTTAAAAAGGGCTGTTTCTTGGGTAACCATACCAATTTGTTTGCGTAGACTTTCCTGCGTTACATGGCATAAGTTTTGATCATCAATTTTTACAACTCCTCCTTCTGGATCATACAAACGTAATAAAAGAGATACTAAAGTAGACTTTCCTGCACCAGATGCGCCAACAAGCCCAACTTTTTCACCAGCAGAAATAGTCAAAGAAATGTTATTAACTCCACCAATGTCGCGGTCATACGCAAAGCTTACATTTTTAAATTTAATTTCACCATTTTTAATTTTAAGGGCGAATGCATTTTTAGCATCAGCTAAACTATACGGTTTAGTTAAAGTTTTTACTCCATCTTCAATTTCTCCAAAATTTGAATATATGGTCATAAGTACATAGCTCACCCAACCAATCATTTGTGATAATCTTAAAGAAATAGCACCAGCTGCAGCAATATCTCCAGCACTTACTTTACCAGTACTCCAGAACCAAAGACTTCCTCCGACCATTAAAATTGGCAAAACACCTGCTAGTCCATTAAGACAAAACCTGAACCAAGCAGCAACTTCCCCATACTTTATAGAAGAAGTACGAAAATTCTCCATAGCCTTTATTGCCTCTCTATCTTCATGTTTATTGTGGGCAAAAAGTTTGACTGTTTTGATATTGGTAACAGTATCAACAATTTGACCTGTCACCATAGCTCTTGAACTAGCTCTTTCTCCCGATCTCAATCGAATAATAGGCATAAAATATCCAATTAAAAAAATATAAAAAACAAGCCAAATAATAAGTGCTACTGCTAGAGTTATATTTACCGATAACAACATAAGTGCTGCACCAATAAGAGATGCAAGTGCAAATAAAACTGTTTGTAAAATTTCTACTACAACATCAGTTACGGCCCTAGCTGTTTGCATTTCTTTTTGAGCAATCCGACCAGCAAAATCATTCTCAAAAAAGGGAATTGAATGACCAATGCACCAGCGATGAATTCTTGACAATACTAGATTAAAAATATTTGGAGTAACAATTACAGATTGCATATATGAGGAGCATCCAAAGATTATTGGACGAACTAATAAAAAAAACATTAATCCAGCTGAAAACAAGAAAACATTATTTCCAAGTGGGTTATCAACACTTGAATTTAGAGCTGCATCAATCAATAAACCTAACAGTAAAACTGCTGATACTTCAGTAATACCAGTTAAAATAGATAAAATACCTGAAAGAGAAAGTATTTTAAAACTTCCGGATAAAGACCATTTTAAAAAACTCAATGTACTATTTGGAGGAGGACCTTTAGCAGGTTCTAAATGATTTATCCAATTATACGGTTTCACACATATTGCCTAAATTGATTATAGATACCATATGATATAATGTCAGTATTTTATAATTTAAGAACTCATACAAAAATAGATTAGAAGTAGAATGTGTGGAATTATTGGTCTCTTTCTGAAAGATAACAATTTGAATGATCAGCTAGGTCATTTACTTTCAAATATGTTAATTACTATGAGTGATCGAGGACCAGATAGTTCAGGTATAGCTATTTATAACAAAAATAATGATGGTCAAATCAAATTAACCTTAAGATCTGAAGATCCTGATCAAGATTTGAAAAAATTAAAACAAGAGCTTATCCATAAAAAAAAATTTAAGTTAACAGTTATTAAAAATTTCAACCATATTATTTTAAGAATTGATAAAAAAGATTTCAGTTATATAGACAACTATATAAAGAATTTTTTTCCTTCAGCTTCTCTAATGAGTTCTGGAGAAAATATAGAAATTTATAAAGAAGTAGGATTACCAGAAACTGTAATTAAAAAATTTGGTATAAAAAAGATGAATGGAACTCACGGAATTGGCCATACTAGAATGGCTACCGAAAGTGCAGTAACAACACTGGGAGCGCATCCATTTAATACAGGTTCTGATCAATGTTTAGTGCATAATGGTTCATTATCAAATCATAACCAGCTTAGAAAAAAACTCCAAAGAAACGGAATGGAGATTCAAACTGAAAATGATACAGAAGTTGCAGCAAGTTTTATAAGTTTGCAATTAAAAAATGGAAAATCACTAAAGCAGTCCTTAGAGTTAGCTTTGTCTGAGTTAGATGGATTTTATACGTTCCTTATTGGCACAAAAGACGGTTTTGGAGTATTAAGAGATCCAATTTCATGTAAGCCAGCCGTTATGGCTGAAAATGATTATTATGTAGCGTTTGGTTCTGAATATAGAGCATTTTCAGAATTACCAGAAATTGATCATGCTGAAATATGGGAGCCCGAACCTGCTAAAGTTTATTTTTGGAACCATAAAAATGAATAAAATTGACCTTAATAAAACAACATTGCGAGAATTAAATTCTAAATTGCAGCATTCCAAAGAAAATGAAAACTGGTTAGTTACTAATCCAAAAGGAAACCATGCACTTGCAGTAGGTTTAGATAATTTTATTAATGTTAAAATTGATGGATCAACCGGTTATTATTGTGCAGGAATGAATAAAAAAGCATCCATACAAGTTAATGGTTCAGTCGGACCTGGAGTTGCTGAAAATATGATGTCAGGCAAATTAATCGTTGAAGGAAATGCCAGTCAATATGCTGGAGCAACCGGTCACGGCGGGATCCTGGTTATAAAAGGTAATGCATCCTCTAGATGTGGTATTTCCATGAAAGGAATTAATATAATTATAAAAGGTAATATTGGCCATATGTCAGCATTTATGGCTCAATCTGGCAAACTTATAGTTTGTGGTGATGTTGGAGATTCACTTGGAGATAGTATTTATGAAGCCCAAATATTTGTAAAAGGATCTGTTAGATCTTTAGGTTCGGATTGTATAGAAAAAGAAGTGTCGATCAAACATAAGCATCAACTTGAAAAATTACTTGATGAATCAAAAATAAATCTGAAAGCAAGCAAATTTAAAAGATATGGATCAGCAAGAAAACTTTATAATTTCGATATAGATAATTTATCAAAATATTAATTGAAGGAACCTGATGACAAAAAAAAATAACCCATCCTTAACACCTAAAACAGAACCTATTTTTTCTCAAACATTTACACCAGAAGTAAATGCAGAAATTAGAAGAGCTGCTGCCACGGGTATTTATGATATTAGAGGGGGAGGATCAAAAAGAAGAATACCTCACTTCGATGATCTTCTTTTTTTAGGGGCCTCTATGTCAAGATATCCACTTGAAGGATATAGAGAGAACTGTGAAACTGCAGTGAAATTAGGTACAAGAAATGCAGAAACACCATTAGAAATTGATATCCCTGTAACGATAGCTGGTATGAGTTTTGGTGCTTTATCAGCTACTGCGAAAGAAGCTTTAGGAAGAGGTGCTTCTTTGGCAGGTACTTCTACCACAACAGGTGATGGAGGTATGACTAAAGAAGAACGCCAGCATTCAAATAAATTAGTATACCAATATTTACCTTCTAGGTATGGCATGAATCCAGATGATTTAAGAAAAGCTGATGCAATAGAAATTGTTGTTGGTCAAGGAGCAAAACCTGGCGGTGGTGGAATGTTATTAGGCCAAAAAATCAATGATAGAGTAGCTGAAATGAGAAACTTACCCAATGGCATTGACCAAAGATCTGCATGTAGACATCCTGATTGGACTGGACCAGATGATTTAGAAATTAAAATTATTGAATTAAGAGAAATAACACAGTGGAAAATTCCTATATTTGTTAAAATTGGGGCTACAAGACCTTTTTATGACACTTCATTAGCTATAAAAGCAGGCGCAGATGCAATAGTCATTGATGGAATGCAGGGTGGAACAGCAGCAACACAAGATATTTTTATTGAGCATGTAGGTATTCCTACCCTTGCCTGTATTCGTTCATCAGTTGAAGCATTGCAAGAACAAAATCTCCATCGACAGGTCCAATTAATTGTCTCTGGTGGGATTAGGAATGGAGCAGACGTTGCAAAAGCTTTAGCTTTAGGTGCAGATGCAGTATCGATAGGAACAGCAGCACTTATTGCATTAGGTGATAATGATCCTAAATGGGAAAAAGAATATAAAAATTTGGGAACAACTGCTGGTGCTTTTGATGACTGGCATGAAGGAAATGATCCCGCTGGGATAACCACACAAGACCCAAAACTTTCAAAAAGACTAAACCCTATGGATGGAGGAAAACGTTTATCAAATTACCTTAAAGTTCTTACATTAGAGGCACAAACTCTTGCCAGAGCTTGTGGGAAAAGTCATCTTAGAAATCTAGAACCAGAAGATTTATGTGCATTAACGATTGAGTCAGCAGCAATGGCGCGTGTTCCATTAGCTGGGACAAACTGGATACCAGGACTAGATCCCAATAAGAAATTTTGAAAATTTTAAAAAGTATTACTAAAAATATAAAATAAATAATTTTTATCTTTAGTATTTATACACAATTGAAAAAATTGTGCTTATACCATCACTTTTTGAAACTAGTGGACTATTTGCTACCTGACCAACCAATTTTTTATAAATCAAATTGCTATTTATACTAATTCTATCATTTAAATTATATATAACCATTAAACTTGCTGAAATATTTTTTATCCCACTTTCTAAATTATATTTTGAATACCCTGATGATAAATTTTCCCTATCATCAACGCCAAAAAAATTATTCAAATATGTTTTATCAGCGTAAGTAAAAGAAAAAGATGGAATTATAAAGGTTTTCAGTTTTATTAAAGGAAATCCAGTATTAAAAGACGTTTTAAGGTATGCTCCTTTATGTCCTCTTTTTAGCAAATCAAATGAAATTTCTGAAGCAATGGAATAATATTTATTTTTATATTTGGCTTTTAATTTAGGCTCAAATGTAGAATTAACTTTTTTTAATCCATTTAGATTAACGTCACTTTCAGGATCCCTACCAAAATTAAAACCTAGGCCATAACTCAATAACCAATCTTGATTATCTAGAAAATTTACATTTAATCCCATTACAGGATTAAATGTTATATTTTTGTATTTTAAATTGAAAAAAGGCATAATTCTGCTTACTGATTTTGATGATCCCTCATATTTTGGAGCACTTAAAGTAGAAAGACCCACGTTAACATTTAATAATTTATTACTATCAGAAAATTTATTGTTTTTTAGTAATTCAGAGTATAAGGGAGAAGTAAAAAATATAAAAAAACAAAGTTGAAAAAAAAATGAGTTTCTTAATAAAAACATAATTTAAATAAACAATCATATTATCCTACATTAATAAAGGGTTTAGATTATTTCTGATTATAAGTGAACTTTTTTTTATTTAGTCATTTTAATAATGAATTTAATCTTTATATAAAATACTATATAAAATTAAAAACATGATAATCTTAATAACAATTAAAATTAAACATTTTATATATTCTAATGATTACTCCCACAAGAAAAGCACCAAATTTAGTCTTACCAACAGTCTATCATAGTGAATTTAATTTATTTAATGAAGAACCTGTAAATTTTACTATGGTGATATTTATAAGAGGTTTACATTGTCCACTGTGCATCACTTATCTCAAACAGATGATGAAATATCTACAAACTTTAAAAGATATTGGAGTAGACTATATAATTGTTTCTTCAGATGATAAAACTCGAGCTACTCAAATGTTGCAGAAAGTTGGATCAACAGAATTAAGGTTAGCTTATGACCTTGATATTGCAAAGGCAAAGGAATGGGATTTATTCATATCAAAAGGAAGAGGTAAAACATCAATAGGAGTTGATGAATTAGATTTTTTTCCTGAACCAGGCTTATTTTTAATTAAACCTGACAAGACTATTTTCTCTGCATATATACAATCAATGCCTTTTGCTAGGCCACAATTCGAAGACATAATTAACTCTTTAAACTTTATTATTGATAAAAAATATCCTGCTAGGGGAAATATTAATTAAATTTAATACCCAAATAAATTTATAAAAATTTGTCATGAATGACCTGTACTTAACAACAATCTTTGCTTCACTATTTACAATTTATATATTTTTCTTTCATTTAGAGTTGGATATTTTAGGGGCAGCCCTGTTATGAGATTTATTTTCAAAATGGATGATAAAATCAATGAAAATAAATTAGTACGTAAAGTTAGATCACATGGTAATTTTTCAGAATATATCCCACTTTTTTTAATACTTCTTCTAATTTTAGAAATTAAAAATGAAACTCCATTTTTATATTTGCTAATAACATGTTTAATTTTTTTATATGGTAGAATAGCTCATGCTATTTGCTTTTCTTTTTATGAATTTAACCCATTCCTAAGAATTTCAGGAATGCTTTTTACTTACTTAGGATTAGCCATGCTTAGCTTTTTAATATACCAATTATATTCATTCAAATGAATTAAAAACCTATCTTTTTAAGTTAAATATTTTTAAAATCTAGGAGAGAAATTGGAAAATCTTCGTGGGATTCTTTTTATGACATTAGCAATGGCTAGTTTCGCATTAGAAGACTTAATTATAAAGATCTTGTCAGAAAATATGCCAGTTGCCCAAATTCTTTTGTCGGTAGGTATAGTTTCAGTTTGTCTTTTATTTTTAGTTGGTAAAATTCAAAAAATCCCACCTTTAAGATACCAAGATTTAAGAAATCCAATTATACTTATACGTTCTTTATCAGATATGTTGGGAGCAATCTTTATAGTATATGCAATATCACTAATTTCTTTGTCAACAGTTTCTTCAATTTTGCAAGCCATTCCCTTATTGGTGACCGCTGGATCTGCAATTATTCTAAAAGAAAAAGTAGGATGGAGACGTTGGTCAGCAGTTATAGTAGGTTTTATTGGTGTTATTTTAATATTAAAACCCGGTATGGATAGTTTTCAAAGTTCCACTATTTTTGCGTTTTTAGGAATAATTTTTTTGGGTATTAGAGATCTTATAACAAGAACTATAAATAAAGATATCCCATCTTTAACAATTTCAGTATATGCCTTTATTGCAACTACTTTGGGTGGAACACTGTTAATACCAATAAGTAAACCTTTTATAACATTTTCATTAGTTCATTTGCAATTAATAATATTATGCGCAATCATAGCCTGTTTTTCATATTTTATGCTTGTTTTAGCTACTAGAAAAGGCGATGTATCCGTCATATCTCCTTTTCGTTATACTAGACTTATTTTTGCTTTGATATTGGCTGTTTTTATATTGAAAGAAAATCCTGACTTCGTCACTATATCTGGTGCTATTATTATAGTACTATCAGGATGTTATAATTTTTGGAGAGAATATAGATTGAAAAATGAGATAACATAATTCAATGATATTTTAATTAAATCAAAAAATTTGGGCAATCTTTTAGACTAAGCTTCCGCTAATCTTCTTCTTTGTAAACTTTCAAGGGAATAAATTTCCTCTCTATTATACATTTTTTTAAATTTTGGAATATCATCATTTAATTTTACCCAATTTAATTTATTCTCTATAAAAATATGTGCTTGTGGTGGAAATAAATTTGGATCATCTAATGTGGTGGTTTTAAGTATTAAAATTTTATTATTTTTTATAAAATTAAATTGACTATAAATTTGATCTAAACATTTGCTACAACGAAATACTTTATGCAACGATCCGCTACCAGAAGGACCTTTACTATTTATTAAAGTACCTGTTTTTATTGAAAAATTTAAAGTTTCAATTGCTGAATGTAATATAAAAGCCGAGGAAGTATATTTTTGACAAAGAGTGCAATGACATGCATGTGTGAATATTGGGTCATCTAGTATCCGGTATCTAAATTCACCACAACTACATCCTCCGTAATATTTTTTTTTCATTTTTTTTTAATAATTTTTAATTATCATATGTGCAATTTAAAAAAACAATCAGTAGTAATTGTGCACATTTTTTCCCTCTTTTTATGCAGGTTAATATATTTTTAGAGTTTAATAGTTATAATTTATTTGTTAATTACAAATTAGGTTAATTAAATTAATAAATTTTGTCATTGATTTTTTTTTTTGACTGAATAGTTATAATAAACTCGTTATCATTATTATAAAATATTATGAACTCATAAACTATTATGAACTCAATAGATAAATCTTTCGTAGATAAATATAAAAAAAATGGCTTTTGCCATGGTATAGAAATATTCTCAGAAAATGAAACCAATAATATACGTTCAGAAATTGAAGATCTTGAATTGAAATTCAAGAATGGAGTCTCTGGACAAAAGTTAGAGCAATATTTTAGGGTTAATGGCCATATCGTAATTCCTTTATTAGCTAATTTGTCAAAATCACCAAAAATTTTAGACCATGTTGAGTTATTACTAGGATCCAATATTTTAGTTTGGTCTGTCGAACTTTTTATTAAAGAACCTGGATCTTCTAAAATTGTATCTTGGCACCAAGATCTTACCTATTGGGGAATGGGTGAAACTGACGGTGAGGTAACAGCTTGGATTGCTTTAAGTAATGTAACCATTGAAGCGGGTTGTATGCGTTTTATCCCAGGAAGTCATAATAAAAACATTCTTAAACATGAAGATACATTTCATAAGGATAATTTGTTATCAAGAGGTCAAGAAATTAAAGGAATAAGAGAACAGGATGCAGTATTTGCACCATTAAGGCCAGGTGAAATGTCTTTACACCACGGTAAATGTCTTCATGCGTCTGGTATTAATAATACAAATGATAGGCGTATTGGTGTGGCAATAAGATATGTTAAACCTGATGTTAAAGGTACAGACAATAGTCACGATTTTGCAATGCTAGTAAGAGGTTTGGATGATAAAGGTGGTTGGTATAATTTTGCAGGACCTAGAGGGTTATTTAACAAAAAAGATCTTGTTATTTATAATTATGTTTTAAACTACCAATCAAAAGTATTAATGGCAGGTGCTAATACAAATGAAGGCATGTACAAAACTATCAAGTAATTTTATTCAAAAGATACAATCCTAAACATAATTAAAATAAAAATTATAAAAAATAAAATTAAGAAAACCACATGAATATAAAAGGGGGTCTATTTATTGCAATTGGAATGTTAGTGTTAGCAATTGGTGATAATTATATCCGTTTTATAACTGATAAAATTGGCCTTTGGCAATTTCATTTTATGCGAAGTTTTATAGCAATACCTTTGCTAATTTTATTTTCATTCAATCAAAATTATAAAATAATTTTTCCAAAAAATTTTAAACTTGTATTCTATAGAACAGCTTTAATGGTCGTTTCTATGTTGATATATTTTGGATGCTTGGCCTTTTTTCCAATAGCTCAGGTGGCAGCTGGTCTTTTTACTTCGCCCATTTTTGTAATAATATTTTCTAGATTTATATATAGAGAAGAGCTTAACTTCATCAAAACAGCTTCTGTTTGTATTGGCAGTTTAGGAGTATTGATAGTCTTAAACATAAATATATGGGATTTTACATTTGGAACTATATTTCCAATATTTGCAGGAGCATTTTATGCATTATCTTCTATTACAACGAGACAGTGGTGCAAAGAAGAAGATTCTAGGTCTTTGATGTTTATGTTTTTTTTAGGAATAGGCCTTGCATCTTTAATAATCATCATTTTTCTAGAGTTAAACTCATTTTTTTCATTATTACCAATCTCAAAATCATTTATCACTATGAATTTGACTTTAATAGATAATCAATCTTTTTTAATAATAATAATCCATGCATTTCTTTCTGTTATTGGAGGTATTTTTATAACCTATGGTTACCAAAAAGGAGAGACAAGTTTTGTTTCCATATTTGAATATACATTCCTATTTTTTGCAACATCATGGGGTGTTATTTTTTTTACAGATTATATTTCTAAATATATTATATTTGGTATGCTTCTTATTCTCTTATCTGGAATATTAGTTTCATTTAAAGAGAAATATTTAATTAAACCAAAATAAAAATAAGTGTTGTAAACATTGTCTATATCTTTAATTTATGATTTTGCAAATAAAGTGCTCTTATAAGAATAGAAATAAGTATTATTATCCCGCCAGTTAATGTATGAAGGGTTATTATTTCGTTCAAAAATAACCAAACCCAAATTGGACTTAGTGCAATTTCTATAAAGAAGAATAAGGTTGCTTCAGTTGCTATTAAGTATCTAGTAGCAAATACAAAACAACAATTTACAAAACCTGATAAAACTCCTCCTAATAAAAAACAAAGGAAAAAATCATGGGTTGATATTGGTAAGGAACCAACTTTTTGAAATGAAGTAAATCCCATGGCCATTATGCCAGATATTAGCAAACAAGGCAGCATATCAATATTTCTATTGGACCTAATAATTATCGTATAAATAGAAAAAGAAATAGCTGTTATAAGAGCTAGCATATTTCCCCAGAGCTCTCCAATTTTTAAAGATCCATAAAACATTATTAAAACTCCAAGAAATGCAACTATCATTGTATAAATAGTTATTTGAGCAAGTTTTTCTTTTAGAATTATAAGAGAAAATAATGCAGTAATGAACGGGATAAGACTTATAGTAAAGACAGCATTTGCTACTGACGTAGTAGTCATAGATAAAATAAAACATACGTTTGAAATTCCAAGAACAAATCCGCCAATTAAACCATTAATTCCAATTTGGATAATTTTTTTTAATATTCTTTTTTTATACATAAAAAATAGGTATATAAATATAGCAAAAGAAAATGATAGCGCTCGATAAAATATAATTGTCCAATTATCTGCAATCTCTATATTCCTTAGAACTAGTCCATTGAAACTTATCGCCACAGACCCAATAGTCATCAACAAAAGTGCTAAAAATCTTTTTTCTAATACAAATGAATTGTTTACAAAAAGCATTAATATATTTACCTAAAATACTTAAATATTAAAGGTATAGAGCTTTATCCTAAAAATAGATATAAGATTTTAAATTTTTCATTACTTTGATTTCTAAATATGGCCCAACATCAAAATCTTCCAAAGAAATCCAGCGTCATAAATTATAAGAACGGAGGGCGTCTCAATGCACCTTCAGCAGTTAGAAATGCTAAACCTATTATTCAATTAGTGCGAAAGACTGTAACCAAACCAGGTAACGCACTTGAGATAGCCAGCGGTACTGGTCAGCATATTGTAAAACTTGCATCTGCTTTGCCATTTCTAAATTGGCAACCCTCAGATGTAGATAAAGCTCGTTTAAAAAGTATTCTTTGCTGGAGTAATGACAATAATTTAAATAACCTAAAACCTCCATGCCTATTAGATGCAACTATGGAAGATTGGTCCGAAGAGCATAGAGATCAAGACCTAATTCTATTGATAAACTTACTACATTTGATAAGCATTAAAGAAACAAAAGTTTTAGTGAAAGAAATATCAAAAGCACTAGCTCGAAAAGGGCTTTCAATAATTTATGGACCTTTTAAGCGAAGTGGAAAGCTAATTAGTAAAAGTGATATGGAGTTTCATCATAGCTTAATTAACACTGATCCCAATTTAGGATACAAAAATGATGCAGACATGTTGAATTTGTTTAGTGAGGTAGGATTAGTCCATTTAAATACAGAACAAATGCCTGCAAATAACTTGGCCTTTGTACTCCAAAAACCTTAAACAGATATCCCACCTAATAACATTCTAAGTTAATTGAGGTTTATATTTTACAAATTGTTTTAAATTATTCTAACCTAAAACAATTGAAAAATAGAAGTTGCTAGCAATGTTCTGGTTTTTTAGGATAACTCAAATTATTTGATTAAAAATTGAAAATATGCCAAAAATGATAAATAAAAGTACTAAAATATTTAAAAAAACCATTTAAATAAAGAGTAAATATTTTTCATGGAAAGAGCATTACATGAAATTTATTATCAAAAAAAGTGCTACTTTTAAACAATTGAGAAAAAATATATATACTTTTGAAATAACCAAAAAATCTTTACAAATAAAAAGCTAAAAATGAATTCACTAAATTGATTGGTTCAAAAATGATTAATAAAGAAGTCAAGTTAATAAAACCTGGGAAACAATATTTTGGAGGTCAAGGGGTTACTTATAATGCTGGTATATCTCGAAAAACTGCAGGTTCTGAAAAAGTTTGTATGAATATTTTACCTATGCCACCAGGAGTTCACTCTATACCTCATATACATAAAGAAATAGAAACTATTGCTTATTTATTGGAAGGAGAATGTACCCTATTCTATGGAGAGAAATTGGAAAATTTCATCTCAGTTAAGAAAGGTGAACAAATATTTATTCCTGAAAATGTTCCTCATACTCCTTTTAACCAAAGTAAGAATGACTGCATATGGGTTGTTGTTCATTCATCTGGTGATGACCAAGATGAACTTATTTCCATGCCAGAGTTAACTAAAGAACTTGATAAATACAAAAGGAAATCTGAAGTTAAATCAATAAAAATTAAGTCTAAAACCTCAAACATATTATCAAAACAAAACCTTCATAGAAAAGTAGAATAATATTTTTAAAATTTAAAAGGTATTATCCTTTGTATTAGATTGGTGATAATAAAGAGGAACAATTTTATTTTTCTTTAATTATAGTCAAAGCCTTAAATCAAACAGCTATTTGACCCAACTAAATGATGCATCTGGATGGAAAAGTTGAATGTCAGGACTGTCATTTGCTGCTAGATAGTATGGCTTTTTATTATAAAAATTGATACCCATTGCATAACCTATTTATTAAATAAATAAAAATTATTTACATTTATTACAAACATACATAAATAATCTAACGTATATCAGTCACCTTAATCAAATAAGAAAGCAATAAATTAATAATACTCCGCTAAGAGTTGCCCTTTTTCGCTTGCTAAAAATCTAACTCCTGGATATGAAGTAGCAACAGCCTCTATTGCTTCAATTGCCAAGGCCGCAGTTTCTTCATTTGGCCACAAAGTCATGGTGCGAGCTCGATTTTTACCAGTTTTTATAAAGCGCAAGTTAGTTGCACCTAATTCTTTAAAATCTTTAAAAGCTATTGCCACCATCTCATTAAAACTTTCAGGGGTTGCTGGTGCCTCTGTTTCCCACTCAGTAACAGTTGCATACATTTTTATCTCCTACACTTTTTAATTTATTTGTTAACTTATTTTTCCTTTTTCATTAATTTTAAAATTTATATTTGTCCAATTGATCAAATTAGTAATTTACTTTCAATTAATTATTCAAATAATTTCATAATGAAATTATTGATAACAAAACCACTATAATTAAGCTTGTTCCCATTACAAACTTTAGTTTGTTTCTCACTTTTTCACTTAGTGGCATCTCATATAACAAAACGCCAGCGTATAACCAAATTAAATGAATAGGAATCCAGATTAAATTAGTTATTATTAATTTATATAATATTTCCAATCCAAAGTTTGCAGGATAAAAAGCAAAACCTGAATAAAAAGTTATATTTACTATATAAGCTTTTGGATTAATAAGCTGCAAAATTAAACCATACGCAATTCCTGGAACATCTTGAGACTTCAAGAAATTTAATTTTAAATCACTCATAATTATCTTTAAAGCTAAATAAATAAAAAAAATAGAAGATAAAAATAGACAAATAGTTCTAACAATCGGAAACGAGAAAATAACAGTTGCAAGACCAGAAATAACTATTATTGCAACAATATTTGTTCCAATAAACAGGCCAAAAACATATCTTATTCCTGATTTGAACCCAAAAGCAGATCCTATCCCAGCTGTTGATAAAACACCAGGACCAGGAGTTATTAATAAAAAAAATACAGCTAAGGAGAATATAATCAAAATAATAGTTTTTAAAATATAGAAATATTAGAGATATTTAGTAAGTTAAAGATGAAATACCATTTAATAAATAAAAAATTTAAAAATAATTTCAAAAAAAAATCATTTTTTATTATTAAAGATTTATGCATATATTTTTAAGGATAAGTAATTGAATATGATTTAATATTACACAACTTATTAGTTATGAAATTATATTTACTTCCAACAAGCCAAATCGATATTTCCAAAATTAGTTTACATGAGTTGAAATTATATATTATTATAAAGAAATAAATTACTTTCTATTAAAAGAGTAAATGAATGGATGATAAAGATTTTGGTAGTCGTGATAACCGTGGTAATTGGGCACCTCATAAACTATTGGAGCCAGCCCCTATTTGGCTGTTTCCTCCTAAACCAAAAAAAATTTTAGCTTGGATACCAGCATTTTTTTTTCCCTATAATATTTTATTCATGATTTCGTCTCTAATTTATTGGTTTCTAGCAATTCCACCAATTGAAACCATGGCTGTTTTATCATGGGACTGGATCATCAAAATTCTGATTATCAATATGGTTTTAGCATTTATTTGGTACCAGGGGTGGGAGATTCCACTTTATATTAAAAGAAAACAATCAACCAGATTTAAATATAACTATCAATTCCCTCAAGATTTAAAGAAAAAGTTTTTTTGGTTTAAAAATCAGACTTTAGATAATATGGCTAGATCAATGCTTTTTGGTGTTCCAATATGGTCTTTTCTACAAGTTTTAATGCTATGGACCTTTTCTAATGGATATATACCTTGGATAAGTTTTTTTGAAAATTCATTTTGGTTCATTTTTATGGTATTAATGGTACCTATAATTCATGATTTTCATTTTTATTGTATTCATAGACTAATCCATATACCCTTCTTATATAAATGGGTTCACTCGGTGCATCATAAATCAGTAAATCCAAGTCCTTGGTCATCTCTTTCAATGCATCCAATTGAACATTTTTTATACTTTAGTACTGTTTTTTGGCATTTTATAATTCCTTCTAATCCAATAATTGCCCTTTATCAGTTACATTTTGCTGGTTTTGGAGCTGTACCTGGACATGTTGGTTTCGATAAAGTTGAAATCTCAGAAAATAAAACATTTGATACTCATGCCTACATGCATTACTTACATCATAAATATTTTAATGTTAATTATGGCGGTGACGGACTAGTACCATTTGATAGAGTATTTGGAACATATCATGATGGTTCTAAAGATTATGACTCAAAATTAAAGTCTTAAATTTTAATATTTAACAAAGCAATATATTTATCATTTAAATTTTGATTACTTATGATTTTTATTAAAGTATTAGAGGTTGTTTTCCCAGTTTTTTTCCTTTCTTGCCTTGGTTTTTACTGGGTAAAAAGTGGTTTTGATTATCCAATGCAATTTGTAACTAGAATATGTATGAATATAGCTGTTCCATGCTTAGTCTTTGTTTCACTTATGAACACAAAAATAGATTTAAAAATCTTACTAAATTTCGCAATAGCTACATTACTTTGCTATTTATTAATAATTTTAACCTTTTTTATTATTATTAAACTCCTGAAAATAAACTCTCAAACCTATTTGTCACCTTTATCATTTGGTAACACTGGTAATATTGGTTTGCCTTTAGCTTACTTCGCGTTTGGAGAAATTGGCTTAGGTTATGCAGTTTTAGTTCTTTCAATTACCTCAATTTTATCTTTTTCTATAGGTATATGGTTTGTTTCTGGAGAAACTTCTTTTTTAAAAACTTTAAAAAATGAACCATTACTAGCTGCTACATTTTTGGGATTAATTTTTCTAGCTACAAAATCTCAAACACCAATTTTTTTCACATCTACACTTGAATTAATAGGTCAGTTAGCAATTCCACTTATGCTAATTACCCTAGGTGTGGCAGTAGCAAACCTTAATTCAACCCATTTATATAAAGCTCTAAAATTAAGTATATTAAAGTTAATTATCTGTTTATCTTTATCTATATTGATTGGGAATATTTTAGCTCTTGATCAAATCCCCTTTTATATTCTGGTATTACAAATGTCTGCTCCTGTAGCAATAACATCTTATCTTTTAGCAAAAAAGTATGATGCAGACGATAAAGCAGTAGCTGGAATTGTAATAACTTCAACTATCATCTCAACAATATATTTTCCAATAATTTTATATTTTCAACTAAGTTAGCTTTCTATAAGTTTTAACTGTCCTTTATAGAATTTAGTAAAATAATTCTTGTAAGTTAGGTAAAAAAATTATCATATTTTTAAAAAAATAAGATACTAAGCGTAAACCTAATCAAATGTATATTATGCTACCTTAAAAATTTTTTAATATTATTATTGTAGACTTACATTGAGTTTAATTTTTGAAAAGAGATACGATTTAAAATTTATTAATATCTATTATTAAATATTTTAATCATATAAGACTTGTAAATAAAATAATTAATAATTCTATGCATAAAATTAAAAAGATTATTGAAGAGATAATTAAATATCTTGAAGAAAATATCAAAACAAATGAGGAAAAGTGTATTTGTAATTCTATTAAAAAAAGTATTCTAAACAAAAAAACGGTAAATGATTTTATTCCAAACATTCCTCCAAAGAATAAATCCTTAATAAATGGTTTAACGTCAATATCTTCAAATAAAATGATACCTTTAAAAAATGCCATTTTTGACGGCTACACCAAATTATATTGGAAAATAGATAATGGAGAATACTATAACAAAAATTCAAATATTGGGAAAATTTACCTAAATGGAAATATGAATGCAGAACTTATTGGACCCAATGATGGATATTTTAAATCTGAAGAATTAAAGTTAGGGATTTTTTTATTAGAGCAAAACATATTTTACAAAGATCACATGCATGCAGCTCCTGAATTATATTTAAATTTAACTGATGGTACAAAATGGAGATTTGGAAAAAAGAAATGGTTAGAAATGCCATCAGGGTCAATAATTTATAATGAACCTTACTACCCTCATGGAATGAAAGTTGGAGGAATACCATTTATATCTATATGGTGTTGGCCTTTTAATGTAGATCAAAAATGTGAAGTAGTTAAAATAAAATAACCTATTATTTACAGATAGTAAATTTCCAAATAAAATAAGTTGTTTTAAAAACATTTTAGCATTAAAATTTCGAAAGTAAGGTTTGGATAATTAAATGTCTAAAAGTCTAGCAGAGAAACTAACTGAAAGAGAACTAATAACTGTCAATGAAAATGATCAGTTACTAGATGCTATAAATAAGTTAGTAAAATATAATATTGGAGCTATCCCAGTTATAAATAATAATAAGAAACTAGTCGGTATTATATCAGAAAGAGATATAGTAAAAGCATTATCAAATTATAAAAATAAAGATTATTCAATTTTATTAGTTAACCAACTAATGACAAAAACAGTTATTAGCTGTGAAAAAGAAGTTCTTTCTGACGAACTAATGGAGTTAATGACAATAAACAAAATCCGTCATATTCCAATTGTAGAGAATAATGCTCCTATAGGAATTGTATCTATAGGTGATGTAGTAAATAGATTGATCGAAAAAGTTCAATATGAAAACAAAATGTTGAAAGATTTTGTAAGTGGGTGATTGGCTTTAATTAAATCCATATTTAAATGTATAAGATTTACATTATTCTCTAATATTATCTATAAAATATTAAAATTTAAAATATATCATAGTCCATTAAATATAAATTTGGTTAACTAATAGCTATTTAGTTCCAAACATGCGGTCACCCGCATCACCTAATCCTGGCATTATATAACCTATATCATTCAACTGTCTGTCCAAAGATGCAGTAATTATTGGCACATCCGGATGTGCTTCATTTAAAGTTTTAACTCCTTCTGGAGCAGCAAGTAAGCATAAAAATCTAATTGTTTTTGCACCAGCTTTTTTCAATAGGTCAATTGCTGCACAAGCAGAGTTACCTGTAGCTAGCATTGGATCTAAAGTTATTACTACTCTTTCACTAAGCTCATTTGGGACTTTAAAATAATATTGCACAGGCTCTAATGTTTTTTCGTCTCTATATAATCCAACATAACCTACTCTAGCAGATGGTATAAGATCTAAAACACCATCAAGAAGACCGTTACCTGCTCTAAGTATAGAAACTAATGCTAATTTTTTTCCATCTAGTGTGGGTGCTTCAAAATTTTCTATAGGAGTTTCAATATTGACAGTTGTCATATCTAAATTCCTAGTTATTTCATAAGCAAGTAATAAACTGATCTCCCTCAACAGCTGTCTAAAATGATTAGTTGGAGTATCCTTTTTTCTCATTTTAGTTAATTTATGCTGAACAAGTGGGTGGTCCACTATCTTTAAGTTTTGCATTTTTTCTCCAATTTATTGTTATCATTAAAAATATTTGTTCCTTTTAATTTCCCACTTAGATTAAGGAAAGCAGCCATAGTGGCTCCCACATCAGAAAAAACTATATTTCCATTATTTCCTTTTTGGGCATAATTTCCAACCATTAATACAGGTACTTTTTCTCTAGTATGATCCGTACCTTTAAAAGTAGGATCATTCCCATGGTCAGCAGTAATTATTAAAAAATCATTAGGATTGATAATTTCTAATAATTTAACTAATTTTAAATCAAAACGTTCAAGAGCCGCAGCAAATCCTGCTACATCTCTTCTATGTCCATAAAGTGAATCAAATTCAACAAAATTTGCAAAAATCAAGTCTCCATTTTTAGCTTTTTTTATTACATCAATCATTTTATAAAATAAAGCATCGTCACTTAACCCAGATACACTTGTTGAAATCCCTCTGTTAGAAAAAATATCAGCAATTTTTCCAATGGCATGGCATGATCTATTATTTTCCACAACTAAATCACAAAGTGTTTTATTTGGGGGAGGAAATGTATAATCTTTTCTATTTTTTGTTCTGAAAAAAGTACCTGAGTTATCTCCTAAAAAAGGTCTGGCAATTACTCTTCCAACTTTTAAAGGGTGAAAAACTTTTGCAGAGAATTCACATAATTCATAGAGTTTTTTTAATCCAAAAATATTTTCATGACACGCAATCTGAACTACACTATCTTTTGATGTATAAAATATTGGCTTTAAGCTAAGGATATGTTCCTCACCATATTTTTTAATTATTTCAGTTCCAGACGAATGACAATTACCTAAAATACCTGTAAGTGAAAATTTATTAATGATAGGTTTAATTTGATCTTCAGAAAATGATTTAAATTTATTTTCAAAATATTTCCAATTCCACTTTAAGGGTAATCCAGCTAATTCCCAGTGACCAGTTGGAGTATCCTTTCCTTTACTTATTTCAGATGCACATGCAAAAGAAGCATTTTTTGAACAAAAGAAATTTTGATTTTCTGAATAATAATCTTGAGCTACTGCATGAGAAGCGTAAATACCTAAACTAGCTAAATTTGGTATATTTAATTGACCGAAACGACTAAAATTAGCTCTACCCTTAATACATTCTTTTTTTATATTGCCCAGAGTATCAGCACCCATATCAGCGAAATCGTTTGCATCTGTTGCTCCACCAATACCAACAGCATCTAACACAATTAAAATGCCTTTACCTGTCATTCAAAATTCTCAAGAATGATATCACTATTTATATTCTCTTTAGTATGTCCAATTTCAAATGAGTAATTAATTTCTTTTTCAGCAATCTCTAAAGTCTGATGATTGGATGCATATAAAGTACAAATTGGCTGACTTTTTTCTACATAGTCGCCTTTTTCTATCTTTAATTTTATTCCAACAGAATAATCAATCTTATCTTCTACCTTTAAACGTCCACCACCTAAAAGGATTAAGGTATTCCCTAATTTTTTAGTATTAATTTTATTTACATATCCAGATTTTTTTAAATAAACATCTTTTTTAATTTTTGATGAATTTAAGTATTTATGTGGCTTATCAAAAAAATCATGTGCACCACCCAATTCACTTATCATTTCCGAGAATTTTTCTGCTGCCTTACCAGAAGAAAGTACAGAAGAAATTAATATTTCTGCGTCATTTTTATTTTGACAGATTTTTGATGAACACAATAAACTGACACCAAGTGCTTTAGATACTTCCAACAATCTATAGTCGTCAGAAACTCCTTTCAAAACTTCAACTGCAGATAATACTTCTAGTGAATTACCTATGCTTTGAGATAAGGGTTGATTCATATCGGTAACTAAAGCTGTTGTCTTACAATCACTTTTATTAGAAACGGTAACAAGTGACTGAGCAAGATTACTTGCCTCATTTAAATCTTGCATAAATGCTCCATTTCCACATTTTACATCTATAACTAATCCGTCTAGACCCGCTGCCAATTTTTTTGAAAGAATAGAAGCTGTTATTAAATCTATTGATTCAACAGTACCTGTTACGTCTCTAATTGCATAAAGTCTTTTATCTGCGGGAGCTAACTCATTAGTTTGACCAATTATTGCACATCCTACTTTACTAACTACTTTTCTAAATAATTTTTCATTTGGCGAAGTATTATATCCAGGAATTGAATCAAACTTATCTAATGTTCCACCGGTATGCCCTAAACCTCTACCTGAAATCATAGGGACAAAAGCACCACAAGCGGCCAATATGGGAGCTAAAATTAATGAAACAGTATCACCAACTCCCCCTGTCGAATGCTTGTCTATAATAGGTCCTGGTAAATGCCAAGATAGTGTCTTACCACTATTTTTCATAGCTAAGGTTAATTCTACTCTTTCTTCAAAAGTCATTCCTTGTAAGCAAACTGCCATAGCCAAAGCCGCAACTTGTCCCTCTGTTATGGAATTATTAGTCAAACTAGTTACAAACCAATAGATTTCTTCTTTAGAAAGTTCTTTTCCTAATCTTTTTTTTGATATTAATTCTTTGATCAACATAGTTAGTTATTATAAATCATCGAATTCAGAGAAACTAAATGGTAGTAATTCATTCAGAGAAAATAGTTTATAATCCCATTTTATATTACATAAAAAGATCTTGGTTTGATCTGAAGAAAATTCTCTAATTTTTTGCCTGCATCCACCACAAGGGCTTACAATATTTTCAGACTTTGAAACTATATAGATTTCTTTAATTGTTTTGCACCCACCTGCAATCATTGCACTAATTGCTCCCGCTTCAGCACAAGTTCCTTCAGGATATGCTGCATTTTCAACATTACATCCCCCAAAAAGTTTATCATTTTCTGATAAAATAGCTGCACCTACTGAAAAATTTGAATAGGGCGCATACGCATTTAACATCATTTCATATGATAATTCTATTAACCTTTTATTTTCTTTAGTTTTTACAAGTCTCAAAATTTTATATCTCTAAATTTATTCAAATTAACTTTACCACATAAAATATAAAGGGTATTATATGCATAATTTTTTTTATATTACCAACCAAAATGAAAGGCATCAATAATTGTCTTATGCTCATGAAATAGACTTAGATATAAATCTTATTTTGAGCCAAAAAGTTAATTTAAGTGCAGTTGAACGCCGCTGTGAGACTATTATTAAAAGGCGGTCAGTAAAGAAAAAAAAACAAGTTGAATGGTTGTTAAAAACAATTGAATTTATGGACTTAACAACCTTGGCAGGTGATGACACCCCAGGAAGAGTTAGTAGGCTTTGTCATAAAGCATTAAATCCTGTAAGAAAAGATATTCTTGAAGATTTAGATGTTTCTAAAAATGTTGTAACTGCTGCAGTTTGTGTATATCCAAATTTAGTAAAAGAAGCAAAATCATCTATTGGAAAAAATAATATCCAAATTGCTTCTGTTGCAACTGGGTTCCCTGCTGGACTGATACCTGAAAATATTAAAAACTCTGAAATCAAAGCTGCAATTAGAGACGGTGCTACAGAAATAGATGTTGTTATTAATAGAAATAAAGTCCTTACTGGTAACTGGAAATCTTTATACAACGATATTAAAAACTATAAAAAATCATGTGGTCAAAACCATTTAAAAGTAATTATCGGTGCAGGTGATCTTGGAACATTAAGAAATGTGGTTAAAGCAAGTTGGGTATCTATGATGGCTGGAGCTGATTTTATAAAGACTTCTACAGGAAAAGAACCTACAAATGCCACACTTCCAGTATCTTTAGTAATGATAAGAGCTATAAGAGACTTTTATGACCTTACGAAAAAAAAGATTGGATTTAAAGCGGCTGGTGGAATTTCTAAATCAAAACAAGCAATTAATTATCTAATATTAATGAAAGAAGAGTTAGATGATGATTGGCTAACTAAAAATCTATTTAGAATTGGCGCCTCTTCTCTACTTGCAGATGTTGAAAGACAATTAGAGCACCTAAGTACAGGATCGTACTCTGCAGAAAATCGTCATCCAATTGTTTAGGATTTACTTATGAATAAAGAAATTGATATAATGGATTATGGCCCAGCATTGGAGTCCTCAGAAATAGCATTTAAGTGGCTATCTAGGCATAAAAACCAATTTGGTCATTTTATAAATGGTAAAATGACATCTCCAAAAGAAACTTTTAAAACAATTAATCCCTCCAATTTAGAAGTATTAGCAAAAATATCTAAAGGAAATTTTACAGATGTAGATAATGCAGTAAAATCTGCCAAACAAGCCTTTAAAAGCTGGAAAAAAACCAAACCATTTGAGAGATCAAAATATTTATATGCATTAGCAAGATTGATCCAAAAAAATAGTAGGATTTTGGCTGTATTGGAAACTTTGGATAATGGAAAACCTATAAGAGAAACTAGAGATTTAGATATACCATTAGTAGTAAGACATTTCTATTATCATGCAGGTTGGGCAAAAATTTTGGAAGATAAATTTCCAAAAAAAAATCCCATTGGAGTTATAGGTCAAATAATTCCTTGGAATTTTCCACTTTTAATGTTGTCATGGAAAATTGCCCCTGCTCTGGCTACAGGAAATACGGTTGTTCTAAAACCTGCTGAAACTACGCCATTAACGGCGATGTTTTTTGCTGAACTTTGTATAGAAGCAAAAATACCACCTGGGGTTGTAAATATTGTAAATGGGGACGGAGAAACAGGTTCACTTATTGTAAATAATGATAAAATCTCAAAAATTGCTTTCACTGGTTCAACTGATGTTGGAAGATTTATTAGAAAAGAGACAGCAGGAAAAAATAAAAAATTAACTTTAGAACTTGGTGGAAAGTCAGCATTTATAGTTTTTGATGATGCTGACTTAGATAGTGCTGTTGAAGGTGTTGTTGACTCTATTTGGTTTAATCAGGGTGAAGTTTGTTGTGCAGGTTCAAGATTACTTGTCCAAGAAGGAATAAAAGATAGATTTATAACTAAATTGAAAAGAAGAATGTCTAAATTAAGGCTGGGCGATCCTCTTGATAAATCTACAGATATTGGAGCGATCAATTCACTTCAACAACTAAAAAGAATTAAGTCTCTTGTAATCAGTGGAACTAAGGAAGGTGCAAATATTTATCAACCTAAAATTGAGGTTCCAAAAAGTGGCTATTATTATCCACCTACCCTTTTAGAAAATACAAACCAATCCATGAATGTATGTCAAACCGAAATTTTTGGACCAGTGTTAAGTGTTATACCTTTTAGAACGCCTAATGAGGCTGTATCAATTGCCAATAATTCAAAATATGGATTATCTTCAAGTGTTTGGACTGAAAATATCAATCTGGGATTAGATATAGCACCAAAGATAAAAGTAGGCGTAGTATGGATTAATTCCACTAATATGTTTGATGCTTCAGCTGGATTTGGAGGATATAGAGAAAGTGGTTTTGGTAGAGAAGGTGGTGAAGAAGGACTACTAGATTATTTAACTTACTCTGACAAAATACTAAATAATATAACTGATAAGAAAAAAATAAAAAAAATTAAAATTAATAAAAACAGTACAATCAATATTGATAGAACCAGAAAACTTTATATTGGAGGTGCCCAAAAAAGAAGTGATAGTGGTTATGATAAGCAAATATATTCTTCTAATACACTTGTTGGACAAGTACCCTTAGGTAATCGAAAAGATATCAGAGATGCAGTTGAAGCAGCTGCTAATGAAAAAAAATGGAAGGGTATGTCTGCGCATGGAAGAGCTCAAGTGCTATATTATGCAGCTGAAAATTTAGAATTACGTAAACAAGAATTTGCACAAACCATTTTAGAAATGACTGGAGAAAATGGTAACGATGAAGTTGAAAAGGCCCTGGAAACAATATTTTATTTTGCTTCATGGACAGATAAATTTGAAGGCGCTATCCACAATGTTCCCATAAGAGGTGTATCTCTTGCTATGAAAGAGCCTTTAGGTGTAATAGCTATAATTTGTCCCGATAATGATCCATTGTTGTCATTTATACATCTAGTTTTTAGTGCCTTATCTATGGGTAATACCGTTGTAGTTGTTCCATCGGAGAAAAATCCACTTTGTGCTACTGATATGTATCAAATATTTGAAACTTCAGATTTTCCATCCGGTTCTGTAAATATTGTTACAGGAAATAAAGATGAATTGTCAGAAACTCTTGCTATGCATATGCAAGTTGATGGAATTTGGTATTTTGGATCTCAAGAAGGTTCAAAAAAAATAGAGGAAAACTCTATTTCAAATTTAAAACAAACTTGGGTTAATAATGGAGTGAATTATTCTTGGAGTAATTTACCTAAGGAAATTAAGATAAAACCTTTATATAAATCTACTCAAATTAAAAATATTTGGATACCTTATGGTGAATAATAATTTATTTTTTTTGAGGATAATCTATTTCAAGTAATGCCTTTTCAATTTCATCTAAAATAGACGGATCATCAATAGTAGCTGGTACTTTAAATTTTTCACCATTTGCTATTTTTAGCATTGTGCCTCTTAGTACCTTTCCTGATCTTGTTTTAGGTAGCCTTTCTATAATTACTGCCTTTTTAAAACTTGCCACTGGGCCAATTTTCTCTCTAACTAATAATACAGATTCATTAATTATTTCTAAAGGTTTTCTATTAACTCCAGCATTTAAACAGATAAATCCTAAAGGTAACTGCCCTTTTAGGTCATCATTGACACCAATTACTGCACATTCTGCTATATCAGGATGACCAGATAATACTTCTTCCATTGCTCCTGTTGACAATCTATGGCCTGCTGTATTGATAACATCATCCGTTCTTGCCATTATCGATACAAAACCATCTTCATCAATAAGCCCTGAGTCTCCAGTATCATAATATCCCGGAAATTTTAATAAATAGGATTTTTTAAATCTATCATCAGACCCCCAAAGAGTAGGTAATGTTCCAGGAGGAAGAGGTAATTTCACAACTATTGACCCAAGTACATTAGAAGCTGCAACTGTTCCATCTTCATTTAATACTTTGATATCATAACCAGGCATAGCCAATCCTGCTGTTCCAATTTTAACAGGAGGAGAATTCAATCCTTGGGGACATCCAACCATTGGAAAACCAGTTTCTGTTTGCCACCAGTGATCAATAACTGGAACTCCAAGTTTATTTGAGGCCCATTTGATTGTATCAGTATCTGCCCTTTCACCAGCTAAAAATAACGTTTTTAGTGAACTAGTATCATATTTACTTATAAATTCTCCATTGGGATCACTTCGCTTTATAGCTCTAAATGCTGTAGGAGCGGTAAATAATATTTTTACATAATGCTCTTCTATAATTCGCCAGAAAGTTCCAGGGTCTGGTGTTCCTATAGGCTTTCCCTCAAACAATAATGTAGTGTTTCCAGCAAAAAGGGGGGCATAAACTATATAAGAATGTCCCACTACCCATCCAACATCAGAGGCTGCCCAAAATACATCATCAGGATCAGCTCCAAAAAAATTTTTCATAGTCCACATTAAACTAACCAAATGACCAGCTGTTGGCCTAACTACACCTTTGGGCTGACCTGTTGTACCAGAGGTATACAAAATATACAGTGGATCACTACCTAATACTGGTACGCATGGAATTTCTGTTGAGGCCTTTTGGAAATCGTCCCAATCATAGTCTCTACCGACAACCAAAGGAGCTTGCAACTCATCTCTTTGAAAAATCACACAAAATTTTGGGGAATGTTCTGCTTGATCAATAGCTTTATCGAGTAAAGGTTTATAAGGAATTATACCAGTAGGTTCAACCCCACATGAACCTGCTATTATGGCCTTAGGTTTTGCATCATCTATTCTTACAGCTAATTCATTTGAAGCAAAACCTCCAAATACTACTGAATGAATAGCTCCTATTCTTGCGCAAGCAAGCATTGATACAATGGCTTCAGGTATCATTGGCATGTAAATAATTACTCTATCACCTTTAGATATACCTGCTGTACTTAACGCATGAGCGAATTTAGTAACTTTTTTTAGTAATTGTTTATAAGAGATTTTTTCCTTTATTCCTCTAATGGCACTGTCATAAATAATAGCTATTTTTTCTCCCTTACCATCAATTACATGGCGGTCAATTGCATTATAACAAGTATTAACTTCACCATCAGGAAACCATCTATAGAAAGGTTTTTTTGTATCATCTAGAGCAAAAGTTGGAAATTTTACCCAATTAATATTTTTAGCTGCATGCATCCAGAATTGTTCTGGATCACTCCTCCATTCGTTATATAAATCTTTATATTTCATTAAAATAACTAACCATATGTTTGAACTGGTGAACCTGCTAATGCAGATATATTCAACAAACCTCTTGCAGTAATTGATGGAGTAACAATGTGTGCTTTATTTCCAAGACCCATAAGAATTGGACCAACTTCTAGACCGTTAGCACACATTTTTAATATATTCCTTACACCACTAGCAGCATCAGTATTAGCAAAAACTAGGGCATTTGCAGCACCATCAAATCTACAATTAGGCATTATCCTAGATCTAAGCTCAGGATCAAGTGCAGCATCAGAATGCATTTCTCCTTCATATAAAAAATCACATTTTTTAGAATCCAAAATTTTTAAAGCATCCCTCATATTTCTACCGGACTCACTATCTAAATTACCAAACTGAGAGTGAGAACATAGTGCTATTTTTGGCTCTATTCCAAAACGCCTTGCATGTCTTGCTGTAGCAAATACAATTTCAGATATTTGAACTGGTGAGGGAATAGCGTTAACCTGCGTATCTGATATTAAAAGAGGCCCATTTTCTAATATCATTAATGAGAGAGCCCCTATCGCATTCAATTCATTATTTTCTAATACTTCTTTTATATATTTTAAATGCCATAAATATTGCCCAAATGTTCCACAAATCATACTATCAGCTTCGCTTCTAAAAACCATTATTGCAGCAATTGCAGTACTATTTGTTCTCATAATTGCCTTAGCAAGTGCAGGTGTAACACCTCTTCTCTCCATAATTTTATGATATGTCTCCCAGTATTCTCTAAATCGGGGATCACTCTCAGGATTAACTAATTCAAAGTCTTTATTTATCTTCAGCGGAAGACCGTATTTTTCAATTCTACTCATCACTACATCCGGTCTACCAATTAATATTGGACTATCGCCAGTTTCCTCAATCATAGAAAATGAAGCTCTTAAAACACGCTCATCCTCTCCCTCTGCAAATACAATCTTTCTACTTGCTGATCTTGCAGCCTCGAACACAGGACGCATCAAAAAAGAGGATTTATAAGCAGAATTCTCTAGTTTTTTTGTATATTCTGAAATTGTGTTTATTGTTTTTGTGGCTACTCCAGTTTCAATTGCTGCCTCTGCTACTGCAGAAGCAACTATAGGTAGCAGCCTTGGATCAAAAGGTTTTGGGATTACATAGTTTGATCCAAATACCATATCTTCACCTTGGTAAGCTGCAGCTGCTTCTGCTGAAGAATGTTCTCTTGCTAGTTTTGCAATTGCTTCAACACACGCAATCTTCATTTTTTCATTAATTTCCGTAGCTCCAACATCAAGCGCTCCTCTAAAAATAAAAGGAAAACATAAGACATTATTTACTTGATTAGGATAATCAGATCTACCTGTAGCTACAATTGCATTAGGAAAAACATCATAAACTATTTCGGGCATAATTTCTGGAATTGGGTTAGCAAGAGCGAAAACAATAGGATTTTCATTCATTTTTTTTAACATACTTTTGGAAAGTGTATTAGGACCGGATAATCCTAAAAAGAAATCAGCACCATCCATCACGTTTTCTAATAACAAGCTATCTGATTTTTGAGCAAAAAAAGCCTTATGAACATTTTTTTCATTACGGTTTTTTGTTACTAGGCCTGATCTATCACATAACCATATATTTTTCTTTTTACAACCTAAACTCAGTAACATTTCTAAGCATGCAATACCTGCAGCACCGCCACCAGTACATACAACTTTTATTTCTGAAATTTTCTTTTTTACCAATCTAAGAGAATTCACAAGTGCTGCACCAACAACAATTGCAGTGCCATGTTGATCATCATGAAAAACAGGAATCCTCATTTTATTTTTGCAAATCTTTTCAACAATAAAACAATCTGGAGCTTTAATATCCTCTAAATTTATTGCACCAAAAGTAGGTTCTAAAGTGGTAATAATTTTTGCTAATTTTTCAGGATTTTCCTCGTCTATTTCTAAGTCAAAACAATCAATGCCGGCGAATTTCTTGAATAAGACTGCCTTTCCTTCCATAACTGGTTTGGCGGCTAAAGCCCCAATATTACCTAAACCTAATACTGCAGTTCCATTAGAAATAACAGCAACTAAATTTGACTTAGAAGTGTAACTACCTGATTTTTTGTTATTTTTTTTAATCTCTAAACAAGCCTCAGCAACACCTGGTGAATAGGCTTTAGCTAAATCACTTTGATTTGCTAAAGGTTTTGTAGCCCTAATTTCTAGTTTTCCTGGTTTTGGAAATTCATGAAAATCCAAAGCTGCTTTTTTTGCTGTCTCATTCTTGGTTTTATTCATTTCCTACTTTCTAAAAAAATTAAAAAAGTTATTTTTTTAATAAGATATCGATTAAATCATTTGCTGCATCTAATATGTTAGTTCCTGGTCCAAATATAGCTTTTACACCAATCTTCTTAAGAAAATCATAATCTTCTCTAGGAATCACACCACCACAAACTACTACTATTTCTTCTCCATTTAATTTTTTAAGACTATCAATTAAGATAGGTACAAGGGTTTTGTGTGCAGCTGCTTGTGAGGAAATTCCAATAATATGAACATCATTATCTATAGCATCTTGAGCAGCTTCTTCGGGTGTTTGAAATAAAGGGCCTACATCCACATCAAAACCAATATCCGCAAATGCAGTAGCTATTACTTTAGCACCTCTATCATGACCATCTTGACCAAGTTTGATCACTAAAATTCTAGGTCGTCTACCTTCTTTTTGTTCAAAAAATTCGACTTTTTTGTTTATTTTCAAAAATCCCTCTTCATTTTCATAAGCATTTTTATATACCCCTGATAATGTTTTACTATTAGCTTTATATCTACCAAAAACATTTTCAATACTTGCAGATATTTCTCCGAGTGTAGCTCGGTGTTTTGCAGCCTCAACTGCAGATTCTAGTATATTTCCTGACCCAGTTCTACAAATATCCTCAAGATCTTTTAACTTTTTCTGACATATTTTATTATCTCTCGTAGCTTTAATGTGGTTTAGTCTATCGATTTGAGTATTTCTCACAGAGATATTATCAACATTTAATATTTCGACTTTTTCTTTCTGGTGGGGTTTATATTTATTTACACCTACGATTACTTCTAAACCTTGATCTATAGCCGCTTGTTTTTTTGCTGCTGACTCTTCAATTCTAGATTTAGGAATACCTGCAGATACAGCTTCTGTCATGCCACCAAGGTTTTCAATTTCTTGTATAAGTTCCCAAGCTTTCTCTGTTAATTGATGAGTTAAATTTTCAACATAGTAACTTCCTGCTAGCGGATCAATTACTTTAGTAATACCTAATTCTTCTTGCATGATAAGCTGTGTATTTCTTGCAATTCTAGAAGAAAATTCTGTAGGCAAACCCATAGCCTCGTCAAAGGCATTAGTGTGTAAACTCTGTGTACCACCAAGTGTAGCAGCTAAAGCTTCATATGAAGTTCTTACAATATTATTATAAGGATCCTCTTCTTGTAAACTTACGCCAGATGTTTGACAATGAACTCTTAATAAAGAAGAATTAGATTTTTTAGGATTGAATTCTTTCATTATTCTAGACCACAAAATTCTAGCGGCTCTTAATTTTGCAACCTCCATAAAAAAGTTCATTCCTATTGCAAAGAAAAATGATAGCCTGCCGGCAAAAGCATCAATATCCAAACCCTTAGAAAGAGCAGCTTTTACATACTCTTTTCCGTCTGCTAAAGTAAATGCTAATTCTTGAACTAGGTTTGCACCAGCCTCATGCATATGATAGCCAGAAATTGAAATTGAGTTAAATTTTGGCATTTCTTTACTGGTATATTGAATTATGTCTGCAACTATTCTCATTGAAGAATCTGGAGGATAAATATATGTATTCCTCACCATAAATTCTTTAAGAATGTCATTTTGAATTGTTCCTGTTAAATTTGATCTATTCACACCCTGTTCTTCAGCAGCAACAATAAAATTTGCCATTATTGGAATAACTGCTCCATTCATTGTCATAGAAACTGACATCTTATCTAACGGTATGTTTGAGAATAAAATTTTCATATCCTCTACACTATCAATTGCAACTCCTGCTTTTCCTACATCACCAAGTACCCTTGGATGGTCACTGTCGTATCCCCTATGAGTAGGGAGGTCAAAAGCAACAGAAATACCTTTTTGACCAGACTCTAAATTTTTTCTGTAAAAAGCATTACTTTCCTCAGCTGTAGAAAATCCAGCATATTGCCTTAATGTCCAAGGTCTTCCAGCATACATTGTTGCTCTTGGACCCCTACTGTAGTTATCTAAGCCAGGTAATTCATTTAAATGATTCAAATTTTTTAAATCATTCTCAGTATAAAGAGGCTTTATATTAATATCTTCTGGCGTCTCCCAGTTTAAAGAATCAATAGATTTATCTTTTAATTCTTTTTCAGCAAGTAATTTCCATTTTTCTAAACGATCTTTGTTCACACAAACTCCAATATCGTATCACCATCAGACATAATATCACCTAACTTAAAGTTTATGGACTTAATAATACCACTTCTTTCAGAATAAATAACATTTTCCATTTTCATTGCCTCTATTGCACAGAGCCTTTGTCCTACCTCAATTTTATCACCTATTCCAATATCTAAAGATACAAGTAACCCCGGCATTGGTGATACAATTTCTTTTGAATTGTTTATATTACTTTTTCTGGGAACTATTGTAAAATAGGAAGACAAATGGGAAGGATAAATTTTTATATTTCCTTCAAAACCATTCCACCTTACATAAAAACCATCAGTAACCTTTCTACACCAAAATTTTAATTTTTCTGAATTGATCTTTAATTCAATTGGTTCAGAAAATGAAAAGTGAAGAATTTTGATTTTAAAAACTTTATT
>Ga0208390_1000021_pt1 | contig 43002 bp, 36 predicted proteins | sample Knorr_S7_td_Surf_FD_185594 | JGI IMG/M metagenome (GOLD analysis project Ga0208390, IMG submission 185594) | Marine microbial communities from Southern Atlantic Ocean transect - Knorr_S7_td_SurfaceA_ad_6m_LV_A (SPAdes) (version 2) | ecosystem: Environmental > Aquatic > Marine > Oceanic | place...
TCTTTTTTATCTTATGTTACTACCTGGGACATAAACAAATTATCTGATGGAGACTGTCGCTATTGTCATATTCTTAATAATGATGGCCAGATAATTGATGACACTATAGTTTACACATTTAGCAACCAAGATTACATGTTGGTACCTAATGCCTCTATGATTTCAAAAGTTTTTGATTGGTTAAATCTTACTTCTTCCAATTTTGAAGTAAATATATACAATAAATCTGATGAGTTTTTTTGCCTTGCAGTTCAAGGTCCAGAATCGCTTAGACTTTTACGCCAATATTTTAATTTGTCAATTACACCATTCAAATTGGTTAAGTCGGATAATTTGATTATTAGTGGAACGGGTTACACTGGTGAAAAAGGCTATGAGATAATGGGGCCAATATCAGAAAGTCAAAAAATTTGGGAATCATTCTTAGAAATGGGAGCTATACCAATAGGTCTCGGCGCTAGAGATACCCTTAGACTCGAGAAGGGATTTCTTTTGTCAGGAACTGATTTTAATGGTTCGCAGACAACTCTTGAATCCGGTTACTCATGGGTAATTGATTGGAATCATGATTTTATTGGAAAGGAAAGTCTTACAGTACAAAAGGAGGGGGCGTACAAATCTCTGAGTGGGATTTTACTTGAAGAGCGTGGAGTTTTGCGGCCGGGATTGGAAGTTTATTTTGAGGGTAAAAAAATGTCAGAACTTACTAGCGGTTCATTGTCTCCAATACTAAAAAGAGGAATTGGTCTCTCGTATTTAGATTTACCAATCGGCACTACAGTTAACGTATCAATACGTAATAAACAATTAAAAGGGCGCGTCATTCAGACTCCATTCTTATGAGCGAAATACCTGATAATTTGGGCTACACAAAAGATCACGAATGGGTTGGTCAAGACGAAGGCAATGGTGTAAAAGTAGGAATAACTGACTATGCTCAGGATTCACTTTCCGATGTTGTTTTTGTAGAATTGCCTAACGTTGGAGATGAATACCAAAGAGGCGAAGTTATGGCTGTAGCTGAATCAGTTAAGGCAGCTAGCGACATTTATGCACCTATCTCAGGCAAGATTTTAGCTGTAAATGAAAAATTAGAAGAATCTCCAGAATTAGTTAACGAATCTCCTTACGGCTCAGGCTGGATGGTTTTAATGAAACCTTCAGAAGATAGGTCTGCATTACTAGACTCTGACTCATATAAGAATTCTCTTGATTAGTCACTTAAAAGTTATTAACAGTAAGGCAGAAAAAGCTAAAGCTTTTTTAAAAGATAAGGGCTATTTAAATGAGAATTATTTACCAATTAAGAAAGATAATTCAGTACTGTGGCCATTAAACCAAGATTCAGTTCCGTTCGAGGGTAAGGTTGTAATCTGCAAGGGTTTAGCTCATAATAAGAAATCAAGAGACTACAGACTCAATCTTGATAAGAAAATTAGAGATATCGCTCCAAGATCTTTTGACATATTTGGAGATATCGCAATACTAAGGCTACCCAGTGACTCAGAAGTTTATGAGCAGCAAATTGCTGAAGCTTTGCTTTTATCTCACAAAAATATTAAAACAATTTGTGCTGATTTAGGAGTTCACGGTGAATTTAGAATCAGAGACTTGAGAGTAATTTCAGGGCATAAAAACTTTATTTCAGTCCACAAAGAAAATGGTATGAAATTTGAGGCAGATATTTCTAAAGTTTATTTCTCACCCCGATTGGCCACTGAAAGAGAAAGATTGTCTTCACTTGTAAATAAGCACGAAAATGTGCTCGATGCCTTTGCAGGAGTGGGTCCTTTTTCAATTTCGTTTGCAATGAAGAAATGTAAGGTAACATCTCTAGATTCTAACCCTGAAGCAATGAAGTGGGCCTTGAAAAATTTCAATCGTAATGGAATAGATGAAAAATATTTTAATTTTTTTAATTCTAAATTTGAAGATTATGACTTCGGAGTGCAAAAGTTTGACCGAATAATTTTGAATAATCCTACTAATTGTCTACCTTTTCTGGATAAAGCCATGGCCTTAGTTGTTGAAAAGGGAATGATTCATTTTTACAGTATTTGTCAAAAAGACGGTTCTTTTCCATTATCTGAACATTTAGCAGAAGGGTTCGAATGTATAGCCAAAAGGGAAGTCCACGCATACTCTCCTTCATCCTCACTTTTTGTATTTGACATACGGAGAAATTTAATTTAATGTCCAAAATACAAACCAGTAAGTTTTTATATTAGTTATCGAAAAACTGGGTATTCTTTTATTAACACCTTGTCAATGGTATGTAACCGTTTACTGTAATGGTAGTGCGGTAATAGGACAAAACGCGAAGGTGTGCAAAAAATGAATACAAACGTATCAAAATCAAGTTCCTTTTATGGGAAAATGATGGCAATTCTTGTCGTAGCTTTGTTTTCGCTTAGCAGTTTCACTGCAATGGCGTCAGCAACCAACGATCAAGATGAACAAGTAGATATTACCTCGGGAATTACCCTTGGTGAAGCATTGGTCTCCGAATCTGAAGGAGAAATAAAAATAGTAGAGGAATCTAATCCAGCTCCTATGGATGGAGAGGAAATGCCGATTGCTGTAACTATGGCAGAAGGTAAATTTTCACCTGCTAGACAAGATCCAGGTGACGCTAAAGTTCTTCTCATGGATGACGATGCAGAAAGATGGATGTCAGGTCCATGGATTGAAGCTTCCCATGTTGAAACCGCTTTGAATGATGGAGGTTACTCTTTTGATGTTTACCGCGGAGGAAATTGGGGTGGTGTTAACAAAGAGCTTCCATCCGGAGACGCTGGACTATCATTGTTAGATGACTACGAAGTTATAATTTGGTACTCAGGTTGGAATACTAACATTTTCAGTTCATCAGAGACTTCAGTTTTGGGTGATTACCTTGATGGAGAAGATGGTGGAAGTGATTCTTTTAGTGTAGACAACAGAAATATTATTCTTTTAACACAAATGACCGATTGGGTAGATGCCTACTCAGGAACATTTGAAAATACATACTTACATTCAGACACTCAATCATCTTCTTACTTGATTGTTGGTGGTACCTCTAACCCTATGAAAGGAGTTTCAGGATCTATCTTTGAAGGTAAAGAGTATGCAACAGATACTGCCGGAGTTCACTATCTAGACAGGCCTTGTGGAATTAAGCCAACAGGTCCTGAAGCAGTAGGAGCTTTCTGGTACGATCAAAGGAAAGGTGCTGCAGATGGGCATGAATATCACGCAGTTCAATTCCCATCCGAGACATATGCAGGAACTCAAACACACAAAGCTTTCCACTTTGCTGATGAAATGGGAGTGTTCAACAAGAGATCAGATAGGGCCGATTTCTTTGCATCTATCTTATCCTGGATGGAAGTAACTCAGGAGTCAGCTAAGAATGTCGATATGGGTATTGGTGGTGTAGATATTCCTAACCACGTTCAATACTGGAGATCGGTTGAATCTATGGTTCCAGTAGACATTGGAATTACAGTTACAAATTACGGAATGTTGCCTCAAAGTAGTACAGCTGTACACTTGAAATTGAAGAATCAGTTTGGTCAAATTTTGTTCGACAGCACATTTGATACACGTGCTTTCCCTGAAGGCCACCCTATGCACATAGAGGATTCAATACAAAATGGTGATAGTATAGTATTTACTTTTAACAAAACTAATGATAGATATCAGAGAATATACGACGGTCTTGATCCAAACAAGGCACGTCATGTTCTATTTACTAGTGCAGGTATGGACGTTTTGACTGCAGAAGTTGTTCATACAGGTGACCAAGGTGCACCGAACAATTTCGTTCAAGCAGAAATTGGAGTTGGTAAGTGGATAGAAACCATGGAAGCTCCTGAAGACGAGATTGGTATTGCAGGAACTATTCAAGATACTACAGATAACGGTGCTAACAGTTACGACGGTGTTAACATGCACAGAACAGGTAGTTATGACTGGGATGCAGATGGTTGTGGATACTTCGACAATGACGAAGACTCATGTACCGCAGCTGGGAACACACTTAACAAGACGGTAAATTCAGTTTATCACGAAGGTAAATCAGCTTTAGCAATGTTCAACACCAACGGTTGGTACAAAGCTAACGCAAACCCTGCAATCTGTGATTGGGGTGATGATTCAATGAGTGATTCTAACTGTCCAAAATTTACAATGCAACCTAATCAAGACGATGTATTCATATCACCAGCAATTGATCTGAGTGCAATGGAAGAAGTTGTCATAGGAATGTTGTTCACAGGTTGCATGGAATCTGGAGATTACTTCAGAATGCAAATATCCAAAGATGGAACCACTTGGACAAACTTGATCAGTTATTCCGGTTTCTGCCCTGGTGAAGGATCATGGTATCTATGGGGCGGTTCAAATCAAAAGTATCAAGGATATGTTCTAAGTGATACCTATTACGGTAGTGATGACACAGATTCAGTTTATTTCAGAATTCAAGCTGATGCAGACAGTGATCAAAATACAGAAGGTAGTAGACCATATGCAGGTTGGTTCATTGACGAGATAGTATTCAGAGGAACTGAAAAAATTACTCGTGATGTGGCAGTCGGCGATATTACGGTAGATAAAGACTTTGAAGTAAAGGATGGCGGAGATTCTCTCTGGAGAGAAATCAATGCTACAATCATTAACGCTGGGGAGTCTTCATGGCCAAACTTACCAGTCAAATTCACAGTTGAAAATTTACAAGGCGAAGATAAATCCGATTTCTTGGATGTTACAGAGCCAGTAATTCAACAATTAGCAGGTAACTCGATTTACGGAGATATAACTCAGAACTCTGATCAGAAAGAACTCTTCTCTGAATTCCAGTGTCCTGGGGCTAACACTTACTACATAACCGTAGAAGTTCTTGTTCCAGCAGGTAAAGATTTCTTCCCATGGAACAACTCTAAAACAGTGTCATTCCGTGTGTTTGATAATTTCTTCTCAGATGATTTTGATACTGGTGACAGAGACGAATACAGTTACACTGAAGTTGAAAGATTGAATACTGGAAGTAACATTAATAGGTGGTTAATAGATTCTATAGGTAATGAGGCTTACAGCGGCCAATATGTGTTACAATATGCCAAGGAAGGAACTCACAATGATGACCAGCCTGATACTGTAGGCGGCAGAGATGATAGTTACATCACACAAGACCAATACGATAGAGATGGCGAAGGTAGCAAATGGCAGCCAGATGTGAATGTTGACTTAAGAGCAGCTTTCAAACCATTAATTATGTACGCAATTAAGTGGGACTTAGGCTCAGGTGATAGGCTTGAAGTCAGAGCCTCTACAGACTTTGACAGTGCACAAAAAATAGGCGGTAGTGAAACTTGGACTGTAATTAAGACTTATGAAAACGATTGCAGCTGTCCAATGTTCAGCGAAGATAAAACAACATGGCAAATGGAAGAATTAAGTCTTGAAGCCTTCGAAGGTTATCAGACTTGGATTGATTTCAGAGTTGTAACTGCTAACGGCGGTGGACAAGGTGTCTTGATTGATGACTTAGCAGTCATTGGTAACGAGTACAGAAACAATGTAGACATCGTCAATGTAGATACAGTTAGATACTCAGCCTCTGGCGAGGAACACGAATTATCTGTAACCGTTCGAGGAATAGGTCTTGAAGAACAGAGTGGAGTTACTGTAGCTGCAAGAATCACAGATTCTAATGGTCTGCGAGTTTGGCCTACTGATAGAACCTTCAATTTCTTCACAATACCAGGCGCTCTAGCTAAGGGTGAAGAATTCACAGTCGATCCAAGTACAGCAGGAGCTGACTGGAAGTGGGGTTCAGATCTTGGTCCAGGTATCTACAGAATGCATATTCAAGCACTAAGAGATGACGATGTGCAAGTTCCAGACGAGAGTCGAGCAAAGAATTTCAGAACTATAACTTTAGTTTTGGGAGCTGCGTTATTAACTGGTGACCAATGGTCAATGGGTGACGGATGGAGTTCAGGTTCATACATTTGGGATGGTTCTGAAGACGGTTCTTTAACTTCAGAATTCTTTACAGTTTGGAACAGCAAGCCATTCTTGGTTGTTGAAGCTGAATATGAGTTGGTTGATGCTAGTGTTAAGGCACAAGTTAGATCTGGTAACAGCGGACCTTGGTATGACATAAAATGGAGATCAACAGATCAGTTGTCTACATTGTACTCTATACCTTCTGCAAATTACACTCAATTACCTATGTATTGGGAAGGAAGTAGCGCATTTGATAATTCAACTGCACAAACATTCTTTGCTGACTTAGGTGCAGTAGAGCAACTAGGTGACGGATCAGGAAGTCTTCAAGATGCATATATTGGAAGTGAGATGCAAATTCGTTTAACTGGTTCCTCATCAGGTCCAGGTTCCTCAGGAATGTTCAAAGCTTATTATCCATCAGTTTTCGGTTTGGATGATTACTCAGTTGACTTGAAAGACATATCTCCAAAGACACAGAATGGTGAACCTTCTTCACTTACAGGTGATACAGTAAGTCGAACCTACACTGTGAAGGTCAATAACTTTGGAGCTTCATCAGATTCAGGTGTAGTAGACTTTGTTCTTACAGCCCCAGACAATTCATTCGTTGAATTGTTTGATGGAACTATGGCAATCATGGATTCAGTTCTTCAAACAGGAAGAGAAACCTACGTTGCAGTTAAGCCAATCAGTGGTTCATGGGGTAATGGCAGAGATGCTTTATCCGGCGGTGATCAAACAGCTTACATCAATTCAGATGGACAAATTGGATGGCCAAGTGGTACAGTTGAAGTAGGTCAACCAACCGGTTGGGATATCAATAATCCAACTAAGACGTCATGGAATGCTGTAGAAGGTAAACCAAGTGAACCTAGTGCAACTAATTTCGTAAGTCCAGGTCAAGTTATGACTGTGAACATTGATGTCACAATTGGATATGCGCAATGGGCACCACCAGGAACCTACAGTATCCAAGCTGATGCACGATCATGGTCCGACTATGATAACACGTTTACTAGTGGAGATTCTGATGGACAAGCTACAATGATTATTGCAAAACCAGACCTTTCAATAGGTAGTGATGTAAGATACATATCTCACGCAACTGGCTACGGAGAATCTGGTGCAGGTTGGGTCAAAAAGACAGGTTGTGTTAACAATCCAGCAGGTAATAACCCTTGTGAAAAAGATGAATACTTCAGATTCATGTTCCAAGTTGAAAATACAGGAACTGAAACAGTAGGTACCTTCAGAGTAGGTCTTCTTGATTTCGAAAGTAATCCTTTGGGAGTTCAAGTAGGTCTTTACTGGACCAGCTCAGGTTGGGCTATAGATGAAACAAAGACTACAGCTCACGGAGCCGAAATAGTTTCAGTAGGTAACAAGAAGTATATCGCATTTGCAGCTAAAGCAAGCGAGTTAGGAATGTCTGCAGGTCCAGGAGATCAAAACACTGGATCATACGACTTCTATCTTGCAGTTGATACAGAAGATACAGTTTCCGAATCTAACGAAAACAATAATAGATATCCTGTAACAATAACTGCTGTCAAAGAAGTAAACACAGTTCCATCTTTCGGATTGTCTTTACTAAGTATGTCCATTAGCGGTCTTTTGGCAGCTATTGGAATAGCTCTAAGGCAAAAAGAAGAATAAGGAATTATAGGACAAAGTGTAGTGGAGGAGCCTAGTGCTCCTCTTATCTACAAATTAGAATTTATTAGCGTAAGCTTTACAGTTAATTATCAAGTGATTAGGCAGTGAATGTGGCGAATTCTCTACAGAATACACATGGTTCATGGCTTCCTGAAGGTTCACCACATGATGGACATGGGGTCAAGTCATCCGGCTTTTGCATATCTTCTCGTATCTTTTCCATTCCCTTGAGTAAAGAGTGCCTTGTTCCCGGTTGCTCTTTTTCCAATTTCATCAAAATTTCTCTGAATGTGTTTCTTTGAGCTCCACCAGAATGTGGGCAATCTCCATCGTGAAATTCCATTTCTTTTAGTATTGAATATAGATATACTTCTTGTTCAGGGAGTCTTCTCAATGGCAGTAATCGAGGGACAAAGCCCTTTTGAACAAATCTATGAGGCGCCATTCGACATAATCTAGCAATATCTCCCCTTGCGTGATTCATTAAAACAGTCTGTGCAAAATCGTCAAGATTGTGACCAAGAATCAAACAATCTACATCTACTTGGTTTGCCATCTGGTTGAGTGATCTTCTCCTCAATATTCCACAAGGCGAGCATGGCGAGCCTTGAGGCGGTTTTTCAATTAATAATTCACCTAAAGTCATTCCTATTAATTCTTTATATGAGAATATTTCTAACTGAATCCCTAACTTATTACATTCCGAGACTGCGCATTCCAATGATTTAGAACGATAATTAGCAATTCCTTCGTCTACGGACAGTCCTACAATTTCAATATTTCTATCTCCAATATAAGATTTCAGAATATGAAGTGCTACAGTGGAGTCCTTTCCACCGGATAGTCCAATCCCAATCTTTCTAATATCTATATCTGAATTTTTTACTAATAGGTTGATTTGTTTTCTTAATTCTTTTTGTGCATTCTTTTCAAAAGATTTAAAAAAACAAGACTTGCATAGAATTTCACCAGAATATCTTCTACTTATGACTGGATTTTCCTTGCACCTCTTGCAACCCATAAGCAATTATAAGCAATACTTTATAATGGTTAAATAGTACCGAAAGTATGACGCATATATGCCACTAATTATTTCAAATTATGGCTATAATGACACAAATATTGTGTCAAAAAGCATTAAGTTTATATACTAGCTTGATTAATGTGAGGCAACATGGCCCCGCTAGGACCTCTAACTACTAATCGTTTGACAGTACGTTTAGATCCCGAAAGGGCTGCAAGAATTGAGTATTGGGCTTCTGAAAATCCGCTAAGGATTAAATCGTACAATCAATTGGTTCAAGAAGCTCTTGATGAATATATAGATCGTAATACACCTTCTCCAAATGAAAAAATTCTCAATGTTAAGATACCTGAAAATACTAGTACAAGATTACAAGCATTACAAGACCATGGCTTCGGTTCAACAGATCACATAGTTACTGAGGCCATCTCAAGTTATGCAATTACTAAATTAAAGGAGCAAAAAGACTTTGAATTTTTGGATAGTGAAGCTAAAATGATGACTAATCGTCGAAAGATGGTTTTCTCAGATTACGGACGTGAATAAAATGATGGAAAGATTAGAAAGTTTTGATAGCAGTGACTTGATGGAGTTCATTACTGCACCTCAGGTGAAATTGGTTGGAACCGGTGGAGCAGGTAATAATATCCTCGATAGACTATACAGTAGAAGAGTAAAAGGAGTTGAAACTATAGCTCTCAATACTGATGCAAATCATTTGCATAAAAGCAAAGCTCATGTAAGGAAAGTAATTGGTGCTAAGATAACTCAAGGTAGAGGGGCTGGTGGAGATCCATATACGGGTAAAAGATGTGCTGAAGATGACGAAGAGTCCATCAGAAGTAAGTTGAATGACGGAGACATAATATTTGTAATTGCAGGAATGGGTGGAGGTACAGGTACAGGGAGTGCTCCAGTTATTGCTAAGTATGCTAAAGAAACTGATGCAGTTGTAGTTGGTGTAGCTATACTTCCGTTTAAAGAAGAAGGGTTACCTAGGCGTAAGGTAGCTTTGGAAGGTTTGGCAGAATTAAAGAAAAATTGCGACTGCGTAATTGAATTAGATAATGAAAAGTTAAATGAATTAACAGGTGGTGACTACCCAATTCAGAAGGCATTTGGTGTGATGTCAGATTTAGTCTCAGGCATTGTTCAATCTTTATCAGAGGTAGTAACAGAACCATCTATGATTAATGTAGATTTTGCAGACTTGAAAAAAATCATTGAGGCTGGAGGTACAGCTAAAGTGCTATACGGTGAATCCGACGGTTCCGATCCGGGTAGCGTTTTAGATTCAGTCTTAGGAAATCCTTTATTGGGCAATAATTACAAGGGAGCAGAAGCAGTTCTTCTTCATATTGCCGCAGGTAGTGAATTTGCAATGAGTGATTGTCATGAAGTTCTATCTGCCCTTAAGTACGATTTAGCTGAAGATGCCAACTTGATATGGGGACTTCGAACCGATGACTCTATGTCCACAAAGGTGAAAGTAGTAATGCTTGTTTCTGCAATACCAGAATCTGAGCATGATTTGAGTACTGGAGCTGAAGATGAGCTTAATTCGCTAGGTTCTTCACTTCCAATGATTAACTAGTTTTTTCTATTTCATATAGTCTAAAAGCGGAAAGCACTAAACTATGTCTTATAGTCCCTTCATCTATGTATTTTTGAATTGATTTCTCGCTTGTAACTTCGACTTCTATATCTTCTCCAGGATCTAAATCTTGTTCATCCAATTTCTCACAATTTTGAATAAGAACTGTGTGACATTTATTGGTCTGAAATGCAGGATTAGGGTCAACGTAGCCTAAATACTTTGGATTACTTCCTATGTATCCAGTTTCCTCTCTTAGCTCTCTTATAGCAGCTTCAATAGGCTCCTCATTTTTTTCAATGATTCCTCCAGGTATTTCTAATTCGAAATTAGAGGTTCCAAATCTATATTGTTTGACCATCACAATTTTTTTATCCACAGTGATGCCAATAATATTAATCCAGTCTGAACCATCAATAAGAATAAATTTATGATTTTTACCAGTTCTAGGAGATTTAGCAACTAGTTCACGCATAGTAAATATTCTAAAGTCTCCTGCAGGCACCTCAGAAATAGTTTCCCACTTATTATTCTTCAATTAATATTTACCATTTCAATAATGAAGATTAAATCTTCACCAGCTAAGTCGCTACTGCTTGATCCAGCTTCACCATATGCTTGACTAGCAGGAATTCTAACTGCTAATGTTTGACCTTCGTACATTCCAATCATTTTATTGTCGAAACCCTCTATCATTCCTTTGCTTCCATTGCAATTATCAGAAGGGTCTCCCTCGTTAGTACATCCAATATTTCGAGCTTGTAATGTATCAATATGCCTATTGCTATCAGTGACCCCGGCTCTTCTGTACTGGTAATTATCCCAGATATACTCCATACTACTGTCGAATAATTTAGCATTGCTAGCTAATATTCCGGCATAGTGAACATCCACAGTATCTCCTATTTTAGTCAAATTGCCAAAATCATAGTCAGTGTTAACATCCATTCGAATTTCGGCACTTTTTGCAGGATCTCCGCCAGAAGTAACTTCAATGTATGCGTACAACAATCCTTCAGCGGAAGATGATGTCTTGACATTAATTAATAGTGGTTTAAGAGAATCTTTTGTAAGCATAATCGTCTCAAATCCATCCTCTATATCTATCGTAAAGCCTCCATCGTTGGATTTAATTGATATTGTAAATGTATCCGTGACTGAACCCGTATTTCTTACCAAAAGTACAAAATCAGTTTCTCCTCCAGGTTCCGCGTTATGATTGTTCGTTACAAACTCAGCTTCAACACCAAAAGTTGGACTAGCCACAGTTTCTTCTGTATCTACCATTGATGTCAGGTATAACCCACTACCAATCAAAATAACAACTAGCAGAAGGGCAATAAGTGCAGGTTTTGAATCTGGCCTTGAATTATCAATTTTTCCGTCGCGGTAATTAGTGGGAGGTTTGGCTTTTTTATTTCGTCTTGCCCTTTTTGCCATGATTTATCTACGAAAATGCCTTAAAAAAGATGATGTCTATTTTCTATGCTTAGATCTAAAGAAAAAAGCTTTCATTGTGTCCTTCCAAATATCAGGATTTTCTCTAATTCTTCGTATTGAATAAGGGTACCAATCTGGTCCATATGGAATATAATACCTGACAGTGTAACCTTTTGAAAGTAATTCATCTAAAGTTTTGTCAATTGGGACTCCAGACAGTGCTTGAAATTCGCAATTATTCTTTGGAAAATTATTTTTCTCAATAAGCTTCTCGATACGTTCTATAATCCAATTATCGTGAGTTGCAAAGCAAGAATATATATTATTTTTAATCATCTTTTCAGCACACTCGACATAATTTTCCCGTATTCTGTTATAATCCTGGATAGCTATATCCTTACTTTCCTTATACGCACCTTTGCATAATCTAATATTGGTATTAGGACCCTTGAGTAAATCTATGTCATCGATTGTACGATACATATATGCTTGTAAAACAGTTCCGCAATTAGAGTAATAATTTACAGCCTTCTTACACATTTTTATAGTAGGTTCTGTAACTTCGGAATCTTCCATATCCATTCTAACAAATGTGTTATACGTTTTAGCTTTATCTAGTATTACGCTAAGATTATCCCAGCAAAGGCTTTCGTCAACTTTGAGTCCAATTGCAGTTAACTTCAATGAAATGTTACAATCAACTCCAGAGTTTGCAATACCATCTATTAAGTCACAATAAGAATTAGTTGTTTTCGTAATTCCTCTTCTATTTTTTACTTCCTCTCCAAGTAAATCTAGAGTGCCAACAAATCCTTTCTTGTTCAGTTTTCTAACTAAATTAATTCCATCTTCTAATTTATCGCCTGCAACATATACTGAAGCAATTCGACCGATAACTATTTTGGGCATCCACGGAGCAGTGCTTTGAACAATTCGATTTAGAATACCCATTATTGCTAATGTAAAAGTGTGTTTATTATTATAGTGTCCGAGACCGATTTATACAGCTCTGCTTAGCACAGATTATGTCACCTTCGTCAGTTACATGTGTTAACGGAAAATTAGAAGTCCCAAACAACCCAATTATTCCAGTAATAATCGGGGATGGAATCGGTTTAGATGTTACTCCTGTAGCCACCAAAGTTTTAGATGCAGCAGTTTCAAAAGCTTATTCTGGAGAAAAGACTATTTCTTGGGAAGAAGTTCATGCTGGTGAAGCAGCTTTTGAGGAAACTGGTGAATGGCTTCCTGAATCTACCCTTGATTCAATTAGAAAACATTTGGTTGCTCTTAAAGGACCATTGACCACTCCAGTAGGTGGCGGCTTTAGGAGCCTTAATGTAACATTAAGACAGAAGTTAGATCTTTTCGCATGTGTTAGGCCAGTAGTTTGGTTCGAAGGTGTTCCTAGTCCTGTAAGGAATCCTGAGAAAGTGGATATGATCATTTTTAGGGAAAATACTGAAGATATCTATGCAGGAATTGAGTGGCAAGCAGGAACAAAAGGAGTGGCTAAAGTTCTAAAGTTTCTTGAAGAAGATATGGGCGTATCGCAAATTCGGTTTCCCGCAACAAGCTCTTTGGGCGTTAAGCCAGTTTCCAGTGAAGGAACCAAAAGACTTGTTAGGGCTTCGTTAAATTACGCAATTGATAATAATAAATCATCAGTTACTCTAGTTCATAAAGGAAATATTATGAAATTTACTGAAGGTGGCTTCAGAGATTGGGGATATGAAATTTCACGAGAAGAATTTGGAGCTGATCCACTTGATGGAGGACCTTGGCATGTTTTTAAAAATCCAAAGACAGGTAAAGATATAATCGTTAAGGATGTAATTGCAGATGCAATGCTCCAGCAAATATTGACTCGGCCTTCTGAATATGATGTTATAACAACATTAAACCTAAACGGAGATTACATTTCCGATGCTTTAGCTGCTCAAGTTGGAGGAATTGGTATAGCTCCAGGCGCAAACATAAATTACGATTCAGGCCATGCCTTGTTTGAGGCTACTCACGGCACAGCTCCAAAATATGCCGGGCAGGATAAAGTAAATCCAGGTTCAGTCATTCTATCTGGTGAAATGCTTCTCAGATATCTTGGTTGGAAAGAGGCTGCAGATCTAATTATCGAAGGTATGCAGAAGACGATCGGGGCTAAAACAGTCACATATGACTTTGAGAGGCTAATGGATGGTGCTAAATTGTTAAAATGTAGTGAATTTGGTAATGCCATTATTGAAAACTTGTGAATCTCCAAGAAATCAAGAATATTGCGACTTCTGAAGAATTGATTGATAGAGCATTACGTAGAGCATCAAAAGTTGAGGAAAAGGTTAGAAATCCAGATTATAGGGCAAGGCTTACTGCAGTTAGAAAAATTCACTCAGTAGCTGATAATTTGGCTAATCCCATGATTAGTTATGTTAAAGCATTTCCATCTTTTGACAGTATTCACCCTTTTGACAGAGAGATTATTGATCTTACAGTAGGTGTTGATATGCTCAAAAAATCTTTGGGGGCAATTGATTGGGCTAGAAAAGAGGTATTGATGATTTCAACTAAGTATGTGCCGCGAGCCAGGGCTAGGAAGAGTGCAGAAAATACTATGAAAATTATGAGTGAGGCCTATACCAAGATGACTAATGTAGTTAGACAAATATCTAAAAGTTTTGATTTTTTAATTTCAGCAAGATCAATTTTTCGTAATCTTCCCAATGTTGACACGGACTCACCAATTGCAGTTTTTGCTGGAGCGCCTAACGTAGGTAAATCTAGCTTGATAGGTGCAGTTTCTTCTGGTAAGCCAGAAGTGAAAAGTTATCCTTTTACAACAAAGGCAGTGTCTCTAGGCCACATTAAGGAAAAATATACAGTGTTGCAAGTTATGGACACCCCAGGCTTGCTAGATCGTCCAGATTTAGAGAGAAATGACATGGAAAAGCAAGGTATAGCTGCCTTTGATTACTTAGAGCCTGTAATCGTCTTCTTGACAGACTTAACAGGTACTTCCGGGTATTCAATTGAAATGCAAACTAATTTACGCGATGAATTAAAACTGAGATATCCTAATTGTCAATGGATTGATGTATTCAGCAAGAAAGATTTAGATTTTGAAAATGAAGCTAATTTTGAAGATGCGATTGAAGTATCTGCCTATAAGGAAGTAGGTATTGATTTTTTCAAAGGCAAATTGCTTGAAACTATTCCTTGACTTTCATGTCATGAGTATCGCCTACTATACTCTGAGTATAAGGTGACATGAGTTCAATAGTTGCTTTCTTATGATAATCTTTTAAGTCCATACATCCCGTATTGCTTAATGCAGCTTTAATTTTACGAATGTCTTGTTTTAGCTTTGGCTTTAATCTTCCCCAATTTTCTACAGTGCCTTCCTCACCTTCAGCGAAAAATGTTTTTCGAGCTACATGTCCATATCTATCTAAGTTCCTTGCACGGGCAGATCCTTCACCCCAGGTTGCTACATATTTTATGTCAGGCTCGTGTGTTGTTTGTTGCATATTCGCATCATATTTTTCGCCTTCAGCCTCAAAAAAGTGATTAAAATATCCTCCCATCATAACGGCATCGGCAATACTTAGTGCAATAATCATACTCCCTGCATCAGATACACCCCCGTCAATTACAATTGAGACATATTTTCCAGATTCTTTTAGGTAATCAGCTCTGGCCCTTTCAACTTCCATTAAAGCAGTCATAGGAGCTCTTCCAGTAGCTTTTTCTCTCTGCGTTGTACAGATTGAACCAGATGACATACCTACTTTGATAACATCAGCTCCACTTTCCATGAGAAATTTAGCACCATCGTACGTAATTACATTACCTGCACAAATGGGTTTACCGAGTTTCATTTTTGCGTAGTCTTTTAGAACTTTTGAGGTAAATTCATTGTAAGCATCTGAAGTATCTATAACAAATATATCAGCACCAGCTTCATCACAAGCTTTTACGCGTTTCTTCCAACCTTTATGCGTTGATATTGCAGCACCTACTACTATATTTTCCACATCCTTTTTGAAAGCAATTTTTACTAAGCGGCCTAAGTCATCTAATACAATCAAATAATTATTTTCTTCTAATTCCTTTTTTGCCTGTTTAACCGATATTTCTGAGTTCTTTGTATGGGGCAATTCCTCTACACTTGTCATGATTGATAGAATATTTTCAGCAGGAGTTTGATTGCTTTCTAAATATTTATCAAAATTAAATAAGCCTAAAAATACATTATTTCTGTCGGTTACAGGTATTTTTGAGTGTCCATGCTTCTCAACTAGCCTTACAGCTTCATCAATAGTGGCATTGTCTCTTACAGATACAGGATCTTCGACAAACCCCATTTCATATCCTTTAATTTTGTTGATAATATCAACTTGTTCCTTTACAGATAGTCTAGCAGGTAAAACGCCCAGTCCACCTTCTTTACCTAACGCAAGAGCCATTTCATATCCAGTCACAGATGTCATAGCGGCACTCAAAAAAGGAATGCCTAGGCTTAATTTGCCCAAATTAGATTTCAAGTTAATATTGTTTAAATTACAATCTTTTGATGTGAAGTCAGTCAAAAGACTAAATTCACTAAAAGTTCGTCCGGCTTCTAATATTACTTTCTTAGCCATATTATCCCTTTGTAAGGAGATTTATTAAACTATCTAACTTACTTCATGAGAAGTATATATTTCGTTTGTAGTAATAGTAACTCTCACGAAAGTAGTATATTTGTGTAGATCCTTGATTCTTCTAGCTCCAACATATGAACATGCAGATCTTACGCCTCCAAGTATGGACTGAATTGTATTTTCTACTTTACCTTTGTATGGGACTCTTACTTCTTTTCCCTCTGGAGCCCTATGCTTTGCTACCTCACCAAAATAATTATCAATTTGCCCCATAATCCTCTCGCTTGGAGTAGATGCTGAAGCTTCTGATGCATTGTTTTCGGTACCACTATTTTCTGTGTCGTCGTCACTCATAGGTTTATACCTAAACTACAATAAGTGAAGATTTCTTTTTAAACGTACCGGATGTTTCAAAAAGTAAAACTCAGTATTCTGCACAGATTTAAAGAGTCTCATAGTCTGACTGTTTGAATACTGAAATTTTGTTATTTTCGGCCCAAAGTTTCCACTTTCTATATTCACTTTTTTTCATTCCTTTTTTATGAAAATAAATGCCGTTATATTTTCCGGCTTTAAGAGCTCTTATGAGCATATTTTCGGTTAAATGAGGTATTCCATAATTCGCTACCATGTGGCCAAAAGATACCTTGTGAGATAGTGCAGCTTCAGTAAACCTAGGCGTATAGTGTCCACCTCCAAAACCTAGAACATTTATACCTTCTTTGATTTTAAATTCGAGAAGGGATTTAATTAGTGCTCTTGCAGGTACTTTATCCTCCCATTGTTTTTCTGTAGATCCAATTTCTAGAAATATAGTAGGAGTTTCTAGCAGAGGCCCGTGATGAGTGGCCTCAAAGCATACATCATATCCATTAAGCTGATTCGTCTTTATTTCCCTCAAGAGAGATGTCATAATATCTGAGGAAGCTGGCGTAACTTTTCCCTTAATTCCACCGTAATCTGCATCCCCCCAATTTCCAATCGGATGAACTGTTAAGCTAGGTTTTCCACTTGCAGCTTTATGCCTCGATAAAAAAATTATATTCCTTAGTTTCAAACTGCTTTCTCTTTCAAATACTTCATCAATTTTTTCTGCGTGAATATGTATCTTATTTATACTAATTAAATGAGTTCCTTTAACACAAAAGGGACCGTGTGTTTTAGTAATTTTCCACATATCATTTCCATCAAATGTCCCACATTTTTCCCATGGTGACATTTCCAATAGTCGATCTCTTAAATTGATTGATGCCGAGTCAGCTTTTGATGCAATAATTAGGTTCATAAACCTTCAACAAGTCCAACCCTTACATTTCTTTCTTTGGCTACTTGTCTTGCTCTCGAATATCCTGCATCTACATGCCTCATAACACCAGTACCAGAATCTGTTGTTAAAACCCTGCTAAGTCTTTCATCGGCTTCCTTGGTTCCATCCGCAACGACCACCATTCCTGAATGAAGGGAGTACCCCATTCCAACGCCACCACCGTGATGAAAGCTTACCCATGAAGCTCCTGATGCTGTGTTCAGTAGGGCATTGAGTATTGGCCAATCAGCGACAGCGTCACTTCCGTCCTTCATGTCTTCAGTTTCTCTGTTAGGTGAAGCTACTGATCCAGAATCAAGGTGATCTCTGCCAATAACCAATGGAGCTTTTACTCTTCCATTTTTTACTAATTCATTAAAGGCAAGACCTGCTTTTTTCCTCTCTCCGTACCCAAGCCAGCAAATTCTTGCAGGTAGTCCCTGGAAACTAATTTTCTTTTGAGCCATGTTTATCCATTTGGCAAGTGCCTTATCTTCAGGAAATAATTCTAGCATAATTTTATCAGTTTCCAAGATGTCATTTGGGTCTCCGGACAAAGCTGCCCACCTGAATGGCCCTTTTCCTTCACAAAATAAAGGCCTAATATATGCAGGGACAAATCCAGGAAAGTCAAAGGCATTTTCGACTCCAGCTTCTTTTGCTCTTTCTCTTAAATTATTTCCATAGTCAAAAGTATGTGAACCTCTATCTTTCAACGTCAGCATGTGCCTAACATGCGTTCCCATACTTTCATAGCTTAGTGAAATGTATTTTTCAGGATCCTCAATTCGCAACTTGTCAGCCTCTGAATTCGTTAGCTCATGTGGAATATATCCTATCAGTGGGTCGTGTGCAGATGTCTGATCAGTTAACAAATCAGGAGTCACATTTCTTTCAATAAGTTTTGCTAACAAATCAATTATATTAGCTTTAACTGCTATTGACTTAGCTATATTATTTTCTTTCCATTCTAAAGCAGTGTCAATTGCATAGTCAATATTGTCGGTCATTTCATCACAATATTTTGTATCCAAGCGCTTTTGAATTCTTTCCTCATCCATTTCAGCAGCTAGAAAAGTGCCTCCGTTCATGGTTGCAGCCAATGGTTGTGCACCACCCATGCCACCTAGGCCCCCTGTTACAACAAGTTTCCCTTCTAATGTCCCACTAAAGTGTTGTCTAGCAGCTTCGGCAAATGTTTCAAAAGTTCCTTGTAGAATACCTTGTGATCCAATATAAATCCAAGACCCTGCAGTCATTTGGCCATACATCATCAGTCCTTCTTTTTCTAATTTATCAAAATGCTCCCAATTCGCCCAATTTCCTACCAAGTTCGAATTTGCGATTAAAACTCGGGGTGCGTCAGAATGTGTTTTAAAAATACCGACTGGTTTTCCACTCTGCACAAGCAAAGTTTCATCATTTTCCAAATCTTGAAGGGACTTAACAATTGCGTTATAACACTCGATATTTCGTGCAGCTTTCCCCCTACCTCCATAAACTATCAAATCTTCTGGCCTTTCAGCAACTTCAGGATCTAGATTATTCATTAACATTCTAAGGGCAGCCTCTTGCAGCCAACCTTTGCAACTCATTTTAGTTCCGTGTGGAGCTTTTACCATAATGTATACTGTAACACCCTCTAAATTAAATATATTTCTACGAATATTTTAAAAAAACCCGGTTAGATTACAGTTAGCTGCTCCCGGCGGGCCCCCTCCCACCTCCCAACCTGTCGGTTGAGCGGCAACATTTTTAAATTCAATTTTAATCGGAACATATGATAAATCACAGAACGTATACAAATTACATACGTTGCTCTTGCGGGTTTATAGGTGAATCAATCGAGGCTAGACAACACAGAGAATGTCCTCAATGTCATTCAGTAGTTGAGGCTTGTTGTGAAGGTAACAATTGTAATTAATTAGTTTTTCCAGTTAATTTTCTCCAAATCCATTTTAGAGGGTCGTAGTATTCGTCTGCAACTCTTTCTTTCATAGGTATTATTGCATTATCTGTTATAGCAATGTTTTCTGGACAGACTTCAGTACAACATTTGGTTATATTACACAATCCTATTCCATTATCATTTTTTATAGTTTCCAAGCGATCACCTTGGTCTAATGGATGCATTTCTAGCATTGCATTCCGCATCAAAAAGCGCGGTCCGGCATATTCAGATTTCATATCACTATCTCTTAGAACATGACAAACATCTTGGCAAAGGAAACATTCGATACATTTTCTGAACTCTTGAACTCGATCTACATCTTCCTGTAACATTCTTGGATCGTCTGTATCGGGGTGTTGGTAAGGTAAAATTTTCTTGTTAACTTCATAGTTCCAAGACACATCAGTTACTAAGTCCTTAACTACAGGAAATGCCTTCATTGGTTTAATTACTAAGGGTTCCGAAGGATCATAGTCTGACATCCGTGTCATGCACATAAGACTTGGAACTCCATTAACTTCAGCTGAGCATGAGCCACATTTTCCAGCTTTACAGTTCCATCTCACAGCTAAATCAGGAGCGTCATTTGCTTGAATCTCGTGAATAGCGTCAAGAACTACCATACCGGGTCCACTCTCCATTTCAAATTCATGCATGAAATAATCTTCTTTTTCCCCTCGTTGAATTATTATTTTTCTCTTCATACTGCCTCCTTCATAACAAAGTCTTGCAATTCATCTGGCATAATTTTCTTATCTGATTTAACAATATTTAAGCCATCTGGCCCTTTTCTAATGATTATATTCAAAGTCCCTAATTCTTTATCATACTCAGGATAGTCTAACCTCGTGTGTCCCCCACGGCTTTCACGTCTTTCTTTGGCAGCCTCAGCTACAGCCAGAGAAGTTATTATCATATTTTTCATGTCTAGACATAGGTGCCAGCTTGGGTTGTAAGATCGATCTCCGGTTGCTTTTGCGTTTTCCACCCTTTTGCTCAAGTCTTTTAATTTTTTAATACCTTCGTTTAGTGATTCTTCTTCTCTCACAATTCCCGCATGCATTTCCATAATGTCCTGTAGTTCTCGGTGTAAATGATAAGGATTTTCAGTTTTTGTATCCGAAAAGCAGTCGGTAATTTCGTTTGCAGCTTTTTTAAGTTTACTTTTACTAAAGGATATTTCATCGGTGTTAAGTGCGAAATTTGCAGCAGCTCTACCCGAAATATTTCCAAACACAAGTAAGTCAGATAATGAATTTCCTCCTAAACGATTTGCACCATGAAGTCCAGCGGCAGCTTCGCCTGCAGCATACATTCCTTTGAGACTTGTTGCGCCAGTTTCTGCATCAACAGTTATTCCACCCATCATGTAATGTGTAGTTGGTCCAACTTCCATTGGTTCCTCAGTAATGTCTAAATCACCAAGTTCTTTAAATTGATGATACATAGAAGGTAATTTTTTCTTTATGTAATCAGCATCTTGCCTATTTGCTATGTCTAAAAATGCCCCTCCGTGAGGGCTGCCTCTTCCTTCTTTAACTTCCTTCATGATGGCTTTGGCAACTACATCTCTGGTTAGAAGTTCAGGAGGTCTCATTGCTCCCTCTACTCCTTTTAACCAGTCATTTGCTTCCTTTTCATCTTTAGCAGTTTCAGCAGCAAATGCTTCAGGAATATAATTAAACATAAATCGTTCGCCTTTATTGTTCAATAATACTCCACCTTCTCCTCTCACACCTTCGGTTACCAGTGTACCTTTGACACTTGGTGGCCACACCATACCGGTAGGGTGAAATTGTATAAATTCCATATCTTGTAAATCAGCGCCTGCCAAATAGGCTAAAGAATGTCCATCTCCAGTATATTCCCATGAGTTTGAGGTGACTCGGTAAGCCTTTCCAATGCCTCCAGTTGCTACAACTATGGCTTTGGCATGAATTGCAACTATTTCACCATTATTACGGTAGTATGCGAGAGCCCCTACAGCTTGATTATCCTCAGTAATTATTGTTGCAACGGTACACTCCATAAAAATATCTATATTATCTTGATGAATTACTTTGTCTTGTACTGTTCTTATAATTTCTAATCCTGTTCGATCACCAACGTGAGCTAATCTAGGATATCTATGGCCTCCAAAATTTCTTTGGTTAATCTTTCCATCTTTTGTACGATCAAAAACAGCACCCCACCTCTCTAGTTCCAAAATTCTTTCTGGAGCTTGTTCAGCGTGTATTTTTGCCATTTTCCAATTATTCAGATGTTTTCCACCTTTAATTGTATCTCTAAAATGAACTTTCCAATTATCTCGTTCGTCTGCATTTCCCAAAGCAGCAGCAGCTCCGCCTTCAGCCATAACTGTGTGTGCCTTTCCAAGCAAAGACTTTGATACAAGGCAAACACTTGCGCCTTCATCAGATGCGGCAATTGCAGCTCTCATTCCCGCAGCACCTGCACCTATGACAAGAACATCATATTTTTTTTCTTGAATATCTTCCACTATAGCACCCACTGAAATATTTCATCATTTCCCAACAGTCCTAAGTAAATTCTAATGTAGAAATCAGCAATCATTATTGTAACTAATGATATCCAGAAGTATAATCCATGATGACGGTTAAGAGAGTTTATCCACGAATTACCTGTCTTCTTAACATAGTTAGTACATGAAATACAATCAATATTACCTCCAACTAAGTTTCTCAGTGAGTGACATGAAGAAACATACAATGTTAAGAATAAAGCATCGATAGTTAAGATAAGGCTTCCAAAGCCGACTCCTACGCTGCTTCCAAAAAAATAAGATTCAAATGCATGATACCAATGCAGTATAGCAAGTATTATTGCTAAATAAAGAAAATATCTGTGGGAGTTCATGATTATGAAAGGTAGTGCATTTTCACCATTATAGGATTTAATTGGCTTATCGACTGCACAGCCTGCAGGATTTGCTAATAGAGACCTGTAAAATACTCTTCTACCGTAGTAACAAGTTCCACGGAATCCTAAAGGTGCCCAAATGAATAAAAGTGTGGCAGGAAGTGGCCAAAAGCTGAGTATATCTGATGGAATGGCATTAGGGCCTGGGGAAGATATTGGACTTACGTAGTGGGCGCCGTTTTCATTGTAATAAATAAAGTCATTCTCATAATCTCCTATAGCTCCATGTTCTATCAAAAGAACGGCTATAGTATAAACTCCAAACAAGATTAATATGGTACCCATTACTAATGGTTGAATCCACCATTTATCTGTGCGGAAAGTTGCGAAAAACCCTTTTTTTTCCACGGGAACAAAACAGGGCGGTATGTCCAGTGCGTCAGTACTCAATAACTATACAGCTGCAAATGGGTATTTTTAATATACTCATCAAGTGCCAATAACTATTTTAGCCATATGATGTAGTATGTTTCATGAAATTACCTTTCATTATGTCAATGATGTTTGTGACCTTGTCATTTATGGGTTGCCTTGGGCCTGAGGACAAAAGAACGGTAATTGAAGAAGAAGACATTGAAGTAACTAGACTAATTGTTTCAGATGAGGAATTAAGCCGATTTCCTTTTTCAGATAATCCTATTCGTAATTTTACAGTTATCACGCCAAGTGGTTCGACTGAGCGACTATGGGCAGTTTATGGAACCGAGTTAGCAGAGGATCATAATTATGGGGGAAATTGCTGTGAGCACTACATTACCACAGATCAAGACGGAGTAATCTATAATTTAGGGGGCGAATGGCCTTGGTGGAGTACAGATAGAGGATTAACTTGGGATGAATACGTGCCTCCTGCATTCAATACTGATTTGGGCTGTGAGGAAGGTCAGTTAGATCCAACATTTGATCCAGGACTTGGTGAAGGTTCGATAATTCAGGCACCTAACGGAGATATAATTGCAATGACTTGGTTTCCGTATCCCAGTTTCGATGGAGCTGATCAATTTTACGCAATTCTCGGAAAAAAGACTTCACCAGACCAAATAGACTGGCAATGGTGCTGGAATACTTTCGATAAAGAACCATTTTATGACAGATCTTGGCAGGTCCCAGTTGTTGGGCCAATAAATCCTCCTCCCGAACATTCAACAAATTTATGCTCATCAAATTGTCCTTGGGCCAGCATGGTTGTTTCCAATTTTTGGAGTTATAATGAGCAAGGTTATCAGATAAGTGTCGATGGTCTGAATTATCGCCCTTTAGATATTCCTGATAGTGCTTCAAACGAATGTAATGCAGAATATGCAAGGTGTGGTCAAGATCTCGAATTTGATTTACTATTCGAGGATTTAGGGCCTGAATGGGATTTCATGCAACCTCATAGAGAAATGCGAGCTTCACCCATTCCAACTGGAGGGCTATTGTTTCCAAGGTGGTTTAGCGATGGAAGCAATTTATTCTTAGATACTGAACTAACATGGCATAAGCATAATTTACCAAATGGTTCACTTTTGCCCTCAAGAAATCTTGTAATAGATAGCTCCGGAGCGTTACACAGTGTATCATGTAACATAGTTGACCCCGGGGCTAAAGGTTGTGATGGAACTTTCAACTTGACGCACAGTGTAAGTTTTGATGGAGGTTACAGTTGGACTGAGTACACCCATGGTTGGCCAGGGTCTGCAGCAGTATCCGATAATACTTTTGAGTGGGATTTTCAAGCAGATGGCAACTTAGACTTGGCAGTGATATCAATGAGAGTTCAAAGTTCGAATTTTACAGGAGATGGCAGTCCTAGTGACGTAGATTTAGTTTTCCATGTTAGAGATTACAGCCAAAGTATGGAAGCAGATTCTGTAACTATTATTGGTTTAGGCGATTTAGACTCAACTTCAGGAGCTGGTAATGATATTAGGTTTGATTTTGCTTCAATGGCAATCTTACCCGATGGAGGTATCGTAGTTGCCTATCATGACAGCACTGATCCTAATCAAGACCCTATGTTTGCAATAGAATTAGAATTACCAGAGGAATATTTTTATTCTATAGCAATTTAATTAAGGAATTTATTTCCTTTGCTCGATTCCGTAGAGTTACTTCAGAAGTACCAAGAGTTTTAGCAATTTCAAGTTGACTTCTTCTTACCTTAGTTTTTTTACATGCAAGATATATTGAAGCGCCAAGGAGGGCAATTGGTGAAATACCTTGTCTATATTCACTGTCTTCTACAAATCTAATTATTTCTTTTGCTTCTGTTTCTACATTTTTTGGTAATGCTAATTTTTTTGTAAACTTTGGTAGAAAGGTCATACTATTTGAAATGTTAATTTTAAGTTTTAACTTTCTTTTTATTAAGCGGTGTAATTTGCTTAGCTCGTTTCTGTTCAAACTACAAAGATTTGCAATTTCATCTAAAGTTACTGGCAGATTACTTACCCTACATGCTGTAAAAACTGAAGCTGCAGCTACTTTTTGAGTACTTCTTCCCCTTACTATGCCTTTTTTAGATGAACTTGAAAAGATTTCTAATCCTGATTCCATAATTTTATTGTCAAGTCTGAGCAATCCAGAAATTCGGTTGATTTCTTCTGAAGCTAAAAGAATATTTTTACCGAGCGAAACACTTGTTCTTACTTCACTTTGCCATTTTAATACAGTTCTAGAATTATTAGCTATATCGACTTTTTTGACTTTTGTCTTAGTTGACCTTCCAGGCTTATATTTCATCCATTGTGGACCAGAGTCAAAAATAAGATTACAAGAGTTACAAGACATAATGCCATCGCCCTCAGAAACTATTTTCTCATTTTCACATTCAGGACATTTCATTTTTTGTAAACCTCTCTACCAATAATTTTAGTTATTCGCATACCTTTATTCGGTGCTATAGCTAGATAAGGATCACTTACAGGCCCAAAAATATTAACAACTCTTCCGATATTTCTTTTTTCAGAATCATAAATTTTAGTGTTCTTTGGAACTTTCTTATCTGTATTTACGATCGCCAGATTTCTTGAGTTCAAATGTGATACTCGTCCAACACACTTCATTATGTTGCTTTTTTAAACTAGTATTTAAAGTTTATGTTTTTGGAATTATAAGAATTCTTTCCAGAAGAAGTTATCATTTTTAGATAATTCATATTTTATCCTCATATTTCTCTCATTTCTGACTTTCTCAATTTCTATATTATCGTATTTTATGTTGCTTAAAGTTAGAAACTCAGCTTTCGCCATAGTAAAGTCTACTCTATGGCCGTTCAGTCCTTTCTCGATGTCGGTCAGATTTTTCCTTCCGTTTGTTACATCTGAAGCTGCTCCAATCATTTTTCTTACTTGGTGCCAAAGAAATGAGAGCCCTCTAATTTCACACATAATTACTTTTCCTTTAGAAGTAACATCTATACGTTTTACAGTTCTTCTTGTGTCTACAATATCAGTATCTAATATTCGCGCAAAATTTCTGAAATCATGTTTACCTACAAATAGTTGCATTGCCTCATTAAATAGTACTTTATCTTTTTCGTTAAATACGTAATATCTGTATTCTCTTTCTTTAGCAATTCTAGGGTTAAAGTCCATTTCAACGTCAGAAAATCCGGTTATCCATATAGAATATTCTTCAAGCCTCTCAATAAAGTCTCCAACATATTCTTTACACTTTTTATTTGAAGTTGTAGTTATGATATTGCACGTAGCATTCACTCCTTTATCAGTTCTGCTTGCAAATAAAGGGCTTGAAGCTCCTAGGTTTTTTAGAATATTCTTTACAACGCCTTCCACAGTTACTACATCTGGCTGGATTTGAGATCCGTGAAAGTCTCCTCCGTGATATGCTATTCTAAATAAATTAGCAAATTTACTCATCAACTAGATAATTTCTTCTAGAGTATCTCCAAGTTTAGCGGGATTGTCAGTAACATGTATGCCTGCTCTCTCCATTGCTCTCATTTTTTCTCTTGCAGTACCCTTACCTCCAGAAATTATAGCTCCAGCATGTCCCATTCTTTTTCCTGGTGGTGCAGTTCTACCTGCTATAAAGCCAACAATTGGCTTTGTAACATATTCTTTAACATATTCGGAAGCTAGTTCCTCTGCCGTTCCACCTATTTCTCCAATCATTATCATGGATTTTGTTTGTGGATCATTCTCAAAAGCTTCTAAACAATCAATAAAGTCGGTTCCATTAACAGGGTCGCCACCTATGCCAACACAAGTTGACTGACCCAATCCCTTCTCTGTTACCTGATTTACAGCTTCATATGTTAAAGTACCAGATCTGGAGATTATACCAACATCACCTTTCCTATGAATGTGACCAGGCATTATTCCTACCTTACTTTCGCCAGGAGTTATAAGTCCGGGACAGTTCGGACCAATTAATCGGGTTTCAATAGGTTCTAAATATTTTTTTACTTTAACCATGTCTAATGCGGGAATTCCCTCAGTTATTGCTACAATTAGTTCAACTCCTGCGTCAGCAGATTCCATAATTGCATCGGCTGCAAATGGTGGTGGCACAAAAATACACGATACATTTGCTCCATTGTCTGCGGCCTCGTTCACTGTATTCCAGATAGGGACTCCAAGCGTCTCTTGACCGCCTTTACCGGGAGTCACTCCACCTATTACTTTAGTTCCATAATCTAACATTTGTTCTGTGTGGAATTGTCCATTTTTACCCGTAATTCCCTGAACTATGACCTTACTTTTTGAATTCAACCAGATACTCATGATTTACCTCCTATGGCATTTACAGATTTTCTTGCCCCACGATCCATGTCATCTGCTGTAATTAAGTCCAGACCAGATTCAGACAGCATCTTCTTCCCTAAATCAACATTGGTTCCCGCTAATCTAACTATTAAGGGGACATCTAATTCAATTTCTTTTGCGGCAGTAATAATACCTTCAGCTATAAAATCACATCTCATAATTCCTCCAAAAATATTTACGAAAATAGCTTTTACCTCAGGATCAGATAGAATAATTCTAAACCCTTCAGAAACTTGGTCAGCTGTGGCTCCACCTCCGACATCTAAGAAATTTGCAGGCTCACCTCCGTGTAATTTGATTATATCCATGGTCGACATAGCTAAACCAGCTCCATTTACCATACAGCCGATATCTCCATCTAATTTAATGTAGTTTAATCCCGCTTTTGTTGCTTGAGATTCTAGTGGTTCTTCTTCATCCAAGTCTCTTAATTTCTCAATATCGGCATGTCTAAACAGAGCTGAACTGTCGAAATTTATCTTAGCATCTAGTGCAATTATATCATCGTCAGAAGTTACTACTAGGGGATTTATTTCAACAATTGAGCAATCAAGTTTCATAAATAATTCGTATAAGCTAATAATAAACTTACAACAGGAGCTAATCTGTTTACCTTCAAGACCCAATCCGAATGCAATTTTTCTTGCTTGCCAATTTCCGATTCCTGTTATTGGGTCCGCGTAAACCTTCAAAATTTTCTCAGGCTCTTTGATTGCAATTTCCTCGATCTCTACACCACCTTCAACAGATGCCATTACAACAGGCAGATCTCGTTCTCTATCAAGTACGATTCCTAGGTAAAGCTCTTTTGCGATATCACATCCTTCCTCTACGTAAACTTTCCTAACCATTACTCCGTCTGAGGTAGTTTGCGGAGTTACCAAGTTTGAACCTATCAATTTATCAGCAGCTTCATAAACCTCATCAGTAGTTTTACAAAGAATTATTCCACCACCCTTACCCCTACCTCCTGCATGCACTTGGGCTTTTACAACCCAAATATTTCCTCCAAGAGTTTTACACGCATTTGCAGCTTCACTAGCATTTGTTGCAACGACACCTTCCAAAGTTTTTACATTGTAATTTTTAAAAAGCTGTTTTGCTTGATACTCATGAATGTTCATACTCATTACACACAGATTGGGGTTTAATACTCTAAGCCACAATATTTGCTATGTAAACATTTAAATAGAACTCAATCTGGCGCCAATAGTAGGTTAATTATGGCAAAGAAAAATCCAGCACATATGTTTCGTGGAAAGAAGAGAGCATACACACGGAAGGAATACATTGGAGGAGTTCCAGCTAGCCGTATTACTCAATTTGACGTTGGAGATAAAATTGCAGATTTTTCAGTCGAAGTTACGCTTTCAGCCAAAGAAGAATGTCTCGTAAGGCATAACGCGTTAGAGTCTGCAAGAGTTACGGCTAACCGTTACATTCAAACACATGCAGGTAGAGATGGTTATCACTTGAAGGTAAGAACTTATCCTCATCATGTATTGAGGCATAATAAAATTGCACAGGGTGCAGGTGCAGATCGTGTTTCTATGGGTATGCGCAAATCATTTGGTAGAACTGTAGGTACTGCAGCTAGAGTTAAATCCGGTCAAAAACTGATTACACTCAGGACCTCTGATGCTTTTGTGTTAGAAGCTAAAGAAGCATTACGTAAATCTTCTCACAAGCTTCCAACACCATGTAATATCGTGGTAAATCAAAAATAATGGCTGAATTAGTTAAGAAATTAAAATTACCTAAGCCAGATGGCTTTCTTTATTTTGTTGAGGATGATTGTTCAGTTTGGAAGCACAAGGGAGGGCATAAGGAGTTGATTTCCGAGGGTTCGAATGTGAGAGAGAAAGGTTATCTTTATTTCATTGATGTTAACGGAGACTTAGCAAGAAGAATTAATCCTCAAGAAAGAGACGTTGAAACCAAAGAATTGTTTAAGCCAGGAACACAAACCGTAAAATAATTACCAGAATTTCCACCATGATTTTTTATTTCTCACAGTTTCATTTTTCATCTTCTTAGCAAGCTCAGGATTTCCTTCTGACATTGCTTTCATTATTGCCATATCTAAACTACGATATGCTATTTTTCCAGCAGGACTAATATTCATTATTTTTTCAAGAATTTGAGTAGGAATTTCACTAACTAACTTAAGTCTGTCTTGGTCAAATTCAATACTTGCTGAAGCCTCGATATTATCTCCTGTTGCGCTTGATAAAAGACTGGAAAGATCAGTTCCGTTATCTTTTTCTTTTTCTCTAAACCACACAGCAAAACCCGATAGAAAAACATATTCACTAATAATCCATTCTGATAAGTTTTTAATTTCAAAATCCCTCTTTATTCTTCCGTTTTCCTCCCAATATTTATTTACATGATTGAAAAATTTGTCATCTATAGTTTCTTTCAAAATTTGAGATTCAGAATCACTTATTTTAATCTCGTTACCTATCTCCTCCCATATCCAATCAATTTTACAACTAATATGAAGTTCTTTATCAGTTTCTTTTTCAAAATATTTATTAAATTTGGGAATGGAAATAATGGTAGAAATTTTGTCTGCAGTCAAACCACTTTTCTTAATACACTTTTCGATTGTTAGCTTAGAATCTAATATTGATAGAAATAGAATTCCTACACTTTTTTCATCGTCATTAATCATTAATCACTCTCGTTCCTTTAGGTATGCCATTAACACAATCGTCGAGATTATCTAGGCCACTAATCCAGCATTCACTATAATTTGAAATTTGAAGGGCACATCTAATTTTGTTAAGCAGCCCTCCTGTTACATCAGGCCTGTCTCCTTCATTGTGTATAGACACATTATTTACAAATTTTGAGTTGATTTTGTTATGTATTTCAATTACATCTGCATCCAAACTTCCCTTAACTACGCCTGGATAGTCCATTACAAAAAATGTCCTCTTAGGTTTGTATAATTCAGCTAATTTAAGTAATAGAGTATCTCCACTAAGTATTCCTACGTTATTTTCTTTTGTATTGACTATATCGCCAAATGTTATAGCTATCTTTCCGATAGAAATTATTTCATCGAATTTCCTTTTAGGAAAATCTATAATTTCATTTTTATGATTCATATTCATTGATTTTGAAGGTATAATACTTTCACAATTGAGCCCTACTTCAGTTATGGATTTGCATAATATTTGATTTAATTCTCTCATTTGTTTCTTAGCTTTTGCGATGGCTTCTAATTGTTCATCAGTTCCATCTAACCCATTGCTAATTTTATATTTTTTAGCAAGGGGATGAGCATAGGATCCAGCCCCATGTACAATAATAATTTTTTTGTTAGATTTTGAAATAATTTCAGCTATTCTAGTAATATTTTCTCTACGGCATTTAGGAGTCTGACTTTTCTTATTCGTAACAACTGAACCTCCCAATTTCATCAATATAAGATCATCTGCCATGGCATTCTATAGCTTGGCACACAAAAAGGTACAGTGCGTAATTATATAGGGAATTTTGTAGCAGTTGTGGATAACAAAATCAAACTTGCTCTGTTAGGTGCATTTTGCTATAATTTGACTCAAGGCCTTTCTTTTACTTTAATTCGTCTTCAAGCAAATTTTTTGGGCGATTTCCGTACGTTGGGATTAGTCGTAGGTTTACCTAATTTTGCCTTGGTTGCAGGTTCAGCTTTCTGGGGATATGTTGCAGATAAATGGAGAAGTAGAAAAAATGTAGTTGTTCTTTGTTCTATTGTTACAGCTTTGTTATATCTTCCTTTACCATGGTTAGGTCCATTAGAATTAGTATTAGTACGTACAATTCAGTCATTTTTTCTAGGCGGTATGGTTCAAATTGCGACAATGTTTTCTGAACTAGATTCATCTGCTAGAGGTTCGTTTATGGGGCGGCTAGAAGCTGTACTGGGATTGGGATGGGGTGTTGGTGCCTTTGCAGGTGCATATCTAGTTAGTGAAGACGATTATGGCCTCGGCAGTGGTCCAGTAGTCTTTTCCTTTTTCTTCACATCTTTTTTAGGATTAATTTCGGTAATTGGGTACATGTCTTCCACTGAAAAGAAAAGAGAAATTTTAAAGGTTAAAGATGATTTCTTCTTCTATTTTAAAAGATTATCTCGATTGTTTATTATTACGTTTATTTTATTTATGGGTTATATATTTTTCCTAACCATATCACCAGTTTATTTGACTGACATTGCAGGGTCTAGCAACAGGATGGGCTGGATTGTTTTGTGTAGTGGTCTTATACATGCAATAACTGCCCCTTACGCAGGAAATTTAATTGATAAATATCCAAGGGAGACTGCTATTCGCATAGCATCAGCATTTGTAATTTTCTCAATGCTAGCTTATTCTTTCACAGTAAATCTCTATGTTATAACCTTAGTATTTACAATTCCGATTTACATGACTTTCTTTCTCGGGGCTAGGACTATTGTTGCTGATACGGTGCCTTATGATTTAAGAGCAAGAATGATGGGCTTGCTTAGCTCTTTTAGTCTGCTTGGTAGCGGGCTCGGAAGTTTAATTGTAGGGGAACTATTGCTTAATTATGATGAGCAGCAAGTATTTCTTTTTGGAGCTTTAATTGCATCAATTGCTTTTATTTTATCAATAAAGGATTTTTCTCATTTGAAAAATTAATGATTATTTTCTTTTCTTCAAGATAATTAATAATGTAATCAAAGTAATCTTGATTTGACCCCAATTGTTCAGGAGGAATAACTCCTGCATTTTTTAGTCCTTTTTCTAAAACTAGATTTGCAATAGCACAAGCAGTTAATCCAGTTGTTCTTGACATACTACTCCATCCATCTCTCCATTCATCATAAACAACGCAAGAAATCTCTTTAGAGTCCATAGTCTTAGCTGTAATTATCAAAAGTGTAAATTCTTTGTCTGTCTCAGCTAATTTCCATTCTTTGAATAATTTCTTAGTGGTAAATTCCTTTTGATTAACTATTTTTCCATCATGAGATATTGTGGAATTATCTAGTTTACCGCTATCAATTAACTCTGAAACCATACTAGAATGTCCAGGATATCTAATTGTATATTCTAGCAGAGTTGGTATGTCACTCGTTAATTTGGAATCTAGTAAAGTTCTCAGGCCATCTGTTAAAAAAGCTTCCAGTTTTCCAATTTCTTCAACTTCAAAGTCAATTTTTCCAGTAAGTGCACTTACAGTTTTAATTTGACCATCTTCTTTGATTCTTGCAGGCCTTGTATATTCCTCTATTACATCAATTGGTGAAAAAGGTGCTTTATAATTCCAAGGTGGATTTTTTTCTTTTGGCAATCCGCCTACCATTATTTTTATTTCATCGATATCGTAATTAGAAATAAGATTACCTACAATTATGTTACTTAATCCAGGGGCAACTCCAGCATCTGGATATAGTGCTGTATTGGCCTTAATAGCGTAATCTTCCAAATCATAACAGTCTTCAGGCATAAATGAGATGTCTACACATGTATTTTCTTTTAGTATTTTTTTAGAAGTATCAAACCCCATAAAACCTGGAACGCAATTAACAATTAGATCGGCATTTAAATCTGTCAGAAAATCTTCTTTAATGATGTCAATTTTGTTTGTAATTATTTTAGGATTGTATTTATTTAATAAATTCAAATTTTCTGAATTATTATCGATGGCATAGACTTGATGTTTTCTAGATAATTCAACTGCAATCAATCTTCCCACCATTCCAGTTCCTATTACTGCAATGTTCATTAAACTTTTAATTTTTCTCTAGAGACTCTTACACCATTAGGTGTTGCTAGTATCCATTTTTGACTCACACCAACTAAATCACCATCAATATCTGCAATAGCTCTCTCTAATTCGGCTAAAACCTTATGCAAAGTTTCTTGATCTGAGGTTAATGGCGTAAAATCAATTAGAATTATGTTACCGTCATGTAGTTCTGAAGTTATTCTATTAACTTGGTCTCTCTTACTAAGCAAAATAGTATGAACTATCATTGATGCTTTTTCACCGTAATCTTCAGCTTTATCAGCACTCCAACTTCTTAAATCAAAAAACTGTTCATCAGGAATCCGTCTCATTTGCGGTGGTGCTGCACTCATGCATTATCATTCAATGTATCTTAATTAGGTTTGCTACGGTTGAATGAAACTATAATACACATGATAACAATACAGGATATTAACGATAAACTTGGTAAGAATCCACTTTTTCTTTCAGATTCGAAAACTTGCTCCTTAGTATACTCATTGTTTTCCTTGTTAGTTTCACCATCATTAACATAAGCCTTAACATTAAACTTATGGTAATTGCCTGTAGCTGTCCATTCGAACTTGAAACTCTCGCTACTCTCTGGCTCTATACTGAATGAGGAGGTGTGCACTAGCTCAGAGTCTATGAAAAGTTCGTAGTAACCTGTAGCGGTATATCCGTTGTAGTTTGTACCATTGTACGTCTCATTGTAGTTAGTTAAAATGGTTTCAATTTGATGTTTTGCTCCCTTCTCTTTTGAGCCACTTATCTTGATGTCGCTAATGAATATATCAGCCCAGCCTATTACATTAACAGAATTTCTACTCTCATTTTTATTCCCACTTTCATCTATTAATGAATATTCTAAGATGATTTCACCAGCGTATTCAACTTCAAATACCAAATTGAAATTAGCTCCTTGATTAATGTATTCCAATTCAGCTCTTTCATTACCTTTGTTATCTATTATCTTGATTTTGAGATATTCAATATTGGCATCAGTTTCGACGTCGAATGCGTTCAAATAAATTTCAAAGTCTTCTCCAACTCGAGGAGTTGTAGGACTGGTTTGCAAAACTCCGGTTGGTTTTGAGTTAAGATAGATTTCAGATTCATAATATGCAATGCCCACTGGCTCTTGTTCAACTGTTAGGTTCATGACATGAAACCCTCCAGAGTCTATAAATGTTGAAATTATAGCATTATTGCTATCTAAAATATTTCCATCCAGTTTCCAAACATAATTCAAGCCTAATCCAGTAGATTTACTGCCATTGAAGCCAATCCAGGTGTCTTCGTTAATGTCACTGTCAAACTCAAAGTAAGCAGTAGGTTTGTCGTACACAGTTATATCCAGTTCAACATCATTTGTCCACAAATTACTCTCTGAATCTCTAGCACTAGCAATTATTTTGTAATCTCCGCGCTCATTAAATTTGATAATTTTAGAGAAATTCACACTTACTTCGTCAGAAAGTGAAATTAAATTAGATGAAATGACTTGGTATATTTTCCATTCATAAAGATTAACTTCCCCGAAAGTCGACGTGATTATTTCAGCATCTTGGTTAACAACAAGATTGATTTCATCATAATTTAAGTCAAGGATAGGTAGATTGGTTCCAGTCAAAATAAAAGTTTCAGTTGTGTTTGCTCCCCTTGGGTCACTTACAGTTAATTCTATGTTGTGTTCGCCCTCCACAAACAAAAGATCTAAATGTTGTCCATAGTAAGTTGTTGCGTCATATTCCCACTTATATGTAAGTACTGTATTGTCGTTATCTAAAGATACACCAGCATCAATACGCACCTCTCTACTCGTAGGAATTATCCATTGATTTTCTCCTCCCATAATTCCTTCTTCTATAGCTATATCAGGATTCGGAGGTGAATTATTAACAAAAATTATTATAGTTGATGAGTTTACTCCATTTTGATCATCAGTCAAGGTCAGTGTTACATTGTAGTATCCAGGATATGAATAATAGTGGCTAGGGCTGACTTCATTTGATGTATTTCCATCGCCAAATTGCCAAAGCCATTCTTTAATTTCTCCATCAGTGTCAGTAGATGAATCAATGAATTCAAACAATGTTAGTGTGTTACCATCGTTTGGGCTTACACCAAAGGATATTTCGGGCAATGAATTAATAACTTCAATTGTGTAATAGGTAGTGCTAATATCATTCAGATTATCTATTAATTTCAAAGATACATTGAATATACCTGAATCACCATAAGTATGTTCTTTTATGATTTGGTTGGAGGTTCTTCCGTCGTCAAAATTCCAATAATAAAAATCAATTTCACCATCTAAATCATATGAATTAGATGCATCAAATGTTATACTTTCACCAAGCATGATTATAGTTTTTGAAATACTGATATTAGCAACCGGTGGCTTGTTAACGAATATGTTGAGAATGTATGTGTCCTCAAGCCCATTATTATCTCTTACAGTTAGTGTTACATTGTACTCACCGTTTTCAGTAAATATGTGAACTGGATTATCAGTATAGTTGTATTTACCATCCCCAAAATTCCAAGTATAATTTACTATCTGACCGTCCTCATCCCATGACTCATTTCCATAAAATTGTAAGGCCTCCCCCTCAGCTACTACAGCCTCATCAGCGTCTGCAATGGCATGTGGTTTTGATAGAAAACTAATATCTACGATAATATTGTCGCCATCTACTTCAATATTATCAATTTTCCAACCAGATTCAGACCCATTGTATGCTAAAGAATTAGGATATGTATCTTTAGTAAATGATCCCGATCTGAAAGGGTCACCGCTGTCTCCTCGATTTGCTCCCGAGTCTAAATCATCGTCACCATCTGCCTCCTCTAGATCCATTCCCTTATGATCCTCATCGTTGTTAACAGTATTTGAGCTCCATTTGGAAAACATTATTTCTTCGTCAATGTGCCAGATTAGAAGTCCCTCACCGGGTAAATATGTATCATATTTTGTCTGCTGCCTATTTTCTAGTAAGAAATATTGTTCTGAGTCTGTCCAGTTACCTGGTATTGGCAGTTTGTAAATTTTACCGCCTTCTGAAACCGGTTCGATGACAAGATTAGCGATATCGCCTTGAACAAGTACAGGTTCATCCCAACCCAACCAATATCGCGAATACGCACTAAAGTACACAGGTGTTTCACCATTGTTTCCCCAAGATCCAGCTGCCATCACAGCCCAATTACCAACGCCCTCTGAACTTCCGTCAGTGTCATAGTAATCTGGCAGGCCCAGTTCATGACCAAATTCATGGCACCAAACTCCTAGAGGATTCTTTTCTCCATTTGATAACTGATATTCTGGAACTTGGCTTATTCCGTCTACAAAGTGATCATTACCGTTTTCATCTTCGTCATCAGTACTAATTGTCAAAGTCGGCCAATGCGCTGACCAAATGTCATTACTGTTTCCAGATGATTCTCCTCCTGGACCAGAGTGTATTGCTACTACTGCATCATAATCAGGATAATAAATATCATCATCAGCAATCTCCACACTATCTCTAACAAAGCTAGAACCGCTAGAATAATCAGCAGCGTCTCCGTCCAAAGTATATGGGCCATAAACATTACCTTCAATATTTAGAGCACCTTTAGAAACTTCATCAAAATAGTCCCACATTGAATTAGTGTTTGCAAATGCAGTGTCTTCAAAATAATCCTGATCATATTCCTCCTGAAAATCTTGGTCTTCAAATCCAGCCATTATGAAAGCTACACTTATGTTTCCGCTTTTAGGGGCTGCATTTGCTGAGTTAGCCGCCATTATGGCTAAAAATAATAATCCGATTACTAATAAATATCTTGCACTCACATTTAGTTAATTAATAGCTTAGATATTAAACTTCAGTTTGAAACAAAGCCTAGAGGGTCTGAGATTATGTTGTCTCTTGACTCGTGCGAAATCTTAACTGGTTTGTCTCCAAAAAATACTTCACTATTATTTCTCATCGTGTCAAGAGTGGCTACTCCCATTGCAAAGTTAACTGCAGCTCCAGCACGGAAACCAGCATATTCATCAGGTATTGAGTTCAGATATGCCTTGACAGGCTCAATATGTTTACATGCATTATCTAGCATGTAATCTAGTATTTCCATTGATTTTTCTTTGTTGGCTTCATCAAGTAATTTCTCTGGCATAACCTGGTATTTTTCAAATAGGAAACCTGGCCAGAATATTTTTTCATTATCCAGAATATCCTCCCTGAAATCTCTAATAATGTTTACTTTTTGAAGGAATAGTCCAAAATCTCTTTCGTTTTCCTTAAGTATTGATGAATTTTCTTCAGATAAATCTTTTGATCTTTTCCTTATGAGTTCAGTTAAAAATCCTGATGGAGTACCTGCAACATAGTAACAATATTCATCTAAATCATCGAATGAATAAACTTCTTGTTTCAGAAATTTTTGCATTCCAAAATTCATTTCTTTAAGCCATCTAACCATACATTCTTTTGTGGCCTCATCAAAACTACTGTGGACAGCCAAGACACTTCTCATATTTTTGACCAAATCTCTATATTTTGGATTTTGGACCATTTCATCAGCAGAACCGGTTAAAATTTCAATCTTTTCTTTTGTGCTTTCAGAGTTAGGATTTTCTAAAATGTCCATTAACATATTCATAGCTTCAATTCTTTCTTCTAACGTTATTTCTCTTCTTCCGATATCATCTTCAAAGGTGTCCAGAATTCTAGCTTCTAGGTAGCCTACCATTATTGGACCGAGAATGTTTTCTTCAACTAATGGGATTGTTAAAGCAAAAGATCTAGAGACAGACTGCAGTGCCCCTTTACAGTATTCCATACTATCTTGTAAGAGCTCTCCAGTTTTGCTTTTGACTGCTCCGTATAGTGATGGCATGTTTACCTTTTTAGGACTTGTAACTTGCCGAAGCGTATTTAAAATTAGGTTTTTTGGAAGTTTAATGAAACCTCTGTCGGAACTGGAAGAAAAACATCTGAGAAAAATCAAAATTTTATTATTCGATTTAGATGGGACATTTATAACTAATGATAGCCTTAAATCCTCAACGTACAGATATTTAGAAAAATTGAGAGATAATAAAATCAAAACAGTGGTTGTAACAGGTAGACCTGCAGGTTGGTGCGACCTAATAGCCAGATGGTGGCCAGTTAATTCAGTAATTGGCGAAAACGGCGCGCTGTCTTACTCAATGCTAAATGGCAAGATGGATAGACAATTTTATGATGATTCAGTCAGTTTAGAGAAATCTAAAGAACTTTTAGATTCACTTCTCAATGAGATTAAGGCAAAGTTTGGAGAGATTTACTTAGCTGCCGATCAACCCTTTAGGCAGTGGGATTTAGCTCTAGATATATCTGAAGAGAATAGTCTGTCTCAGAACAAAGTCCGAGAAATCTATGATTTTTGCGTAAGTAGGGGCGCTAATGCAGCTATTTCCAATATACATTTGAATGTTTGGTATGGTGAGTACACAAAGTGCGATATGGCCTTAAAAATTCTGGATAATTGGAATGTAAAGATTGATGAATGTGTGTATGTAGGTGATTCACCAAATGATTCACCAATGTTTAAAAAATTTCCAATTTCAGTTGGTGTCAAATCGGTTTTAGATTATTCGGATTTTATGAAAGATTACCCCTCATATGTGACTGAGAGAGATGGCAATCAAGGCTTTGAAGATTTAGTAGATTCTATTCTTTCGACCAAGTAATTCCCTTTTGATTTTGATAATTTCCGCTTCTATCTGAGTACAATTCATCAGCAGGGGTAGAAAGTTTTTCAAAAACAATTTGTGCAAATGTATTGCCAATCTCAATATTTACTTCATCTTCACTAGAATTTAATCCTAGAAGAGTTAAGTTACCTTTGAAACCAGAGTCTATCTTTCCAAAGCTGCAAATGATTCCTTTCCTAGCCCAACTCGTCCTTAGCCATAATTGCGCACAGTGATTCTGTCCACAAGATATAATTTCTTTTGTTGAAATTGCAAATCTATGGTTAGGAGGAATTCTGAGTTTCCCTTTGGATATTTTTTCTCCATTGGGTATTTCAATCTCACTGACTGTTAAATCATATCCGTTTGGAGTGAGATTTGTCTCCTTAAATGGTTCAATAATAATTTCTTTATTTGCAATTAATTTGACAATACTTTTATCGGATAGTACAGTCATTTATTTTCTTATTTCAGCTAATAGTTTTTCAGCTATGTCAGCCCTTACTTTTCCAGATTGCTTTAGTTTTTCAGCTAGGATATCAATTTCATTTCCTGCAGCACCAGCCTGTACTGCTAAGTTTCTAGCGTGTAATCCCATGTGTCCTCTCTGAATCCCTTCTGACGCAAGAGCCCTAAGTGCACCTAAGTTTTGACATAGTCCTACTGCACAGATTACCTGAGATAACTCTGCTGCACCTCCAGGAATCTTAACATCTAATATTTTAACGCAAGTTTTGGCTGTTGGATGTGTAGCTGTAGCTCCTCCAACTAGTCCAATAGCCATAGGAATTTCGATTGTTCCCTTTAAGTCTCCATCATCTGTTTTTTCCCAATCAGTAAAGGAGGAATGCCCTTCTTTCCAATTAGAGTATGTATGTGCACCAGCTTCGATAGCTCTCCAATCATTTCCGGTAGCAATTACAACAGGATCTATTCCATTCATTATACCTTTATTGTGAGTAGCTACACGGAACGGATCAGCGCAAGCAAACGCAAAAGCTTCTATAATTCCATCAACAATTTCTTCTCCGCCTAAAAATTCAGCTGGCCAAATTGCAGTAGCCTTAGTCTTGCGGTATATTGCTAGGTTTGAAATAATTCGCAAGTAAACTCTTCCACCAGTTATGGTTTCTAACCTTGGAGCAACAGCTTCAGCCATTGTATTCACCGCATTAGCACCCATTGCATCTCTACAATCAACTAACAAATGAGTTATCACCATAGGTCCAGTCTGTGAATCTAATACTCTTACTTCAATACCCTTGCATCCTCCACCGAATTTTACTAAGATAGGGTCTTGTTCGTTTGCAAGATTAACAATTTCATCTTTTTTATTCAATATATCTTCTTTTGCCTTGAAAGGGTCTTTTAGATTTACAAGTTGAATTTGGCCTATCATCACAGGTTCATCAGAACTTGCAGAAATTCCTCCCATTTTACGTGCACCTTTAGCCATATGTGTAGCTGCAGCTACTACTGATGGCTCTTCAACTGCCATCGGAACGATGTAGTCTTTATCATTAATTTGAAAATTAGGTGCAAAACCTAGAGGAAGTGGAAATGTGCCGACTACGTTTTCAATCATTCTATTTGCAGTTTCCTTTCCAAGAGCTCCGTATCCGCTAATTGTTTTCATTTCGTCTTCAGTTAAGTTTGCAAAATTCTTAACAAAATCTAATCTTTCAGATGGGTCTTTTTTGTAAAAACCTGGAGCTTCTGAGCTTTTTGTCATGTATGGTTAAAGGAGTACAAATTAAAGATAACTGGTTCTACAGCGGTGAATCTCCGATTAATCCACAATGCGGGCACATAATTTCATTTCCATCTTCGCCGTCGTTCACGTTTTCAAATTCACTTTGGCATCCTCCAACACACACAAAAACAGTCGTGCGTGAAAACTGGCTTCCTTGGACAACACTAAAAGTAGGTATTTCCTCTTCAGCAGAATTAATTTGCTCTTCATTTAGTAATTCAACAGGAACAAGAATACTTGAATTATCTACATTAATTGCAACCTCTTCTTTTTTATTTCTGAAAGCATAAGCAGCTGAGGCTACAGCAGTTAATACTAGAAGGCTTGTGACAATTATGTAATTGTTAATTACAGTAGAACTACTGCCAGTACTTGTAGCACTGTTAATATTTTCATATTCTATGAATATTTCTAGAAAATCGCCTTCCATATCTGCATTCTGATACCCCATTCGATCGACAGAAATAATCCTGTAATAATGAAATCCTCCACTGAGATTGGAAATCTCATAAACCATCTTATTTTTTGTATTGTCAATATTCTCTAATATTTCCCATGGTCTCGAAAAATTATCTCTACTCTCAATTATGTAAGAAACTGCATCTTCTGGTTCATTCCACTCAATAGTCAGATTATTTTCGTCGTTGATTTTGTATTCAACGTTTTGAACTGGCATAGGAGGATTGTTATCGATTGTAGTCACCAAGTCATAACCTGAGTAAATTATAGATATAGATGAGTTTACAGGTGGTAGGTAACCAACATCTCCATTTCCAAATACTAGCTTCCCTTCATCATAATCAATCCAATATTGATTTGCTTTCATTCCAGATAAATCATTACCATTGTATTCTTGGAGAATCTTATCGTAGATTCCGTTTGAATTTTCGTCTACAGTGATTTCGACGTTTTTTATCTTACCCGTCATTACAGGTTTAAGGGGTACTGTTGGAAGTAATATTTCTTTTGTATTATTATCTTCATAATTGAATATAAACTCAAATTCCTCTCTAGGGTAATTGTTTCCGGCGTAATCTTCAGGGTTTATTCTAAAATAATAAGTATATCCGTCAACAAGATTTCTGATTATGAACTCCTCATTTAACCATTCCTCGTCGAATGACTTCCATTCTAAGATGTCTTCGTTATTCTCGTCTAGTCTGGCATACTCAATTCCCAATGAAGATAAATTTTCAGATTTTTCTTTTATTGATAGTGTTAAATCTTCAGAATTTCTTAAGATATTAATATCATTTAAGTTTACTAAAGGCTTCATTCTGTCAAACGATATCGTTATGTCTGGGACTTCTTTTAGCTCTTTGTTGCCCGAATAGTCAATACTCCTAGACCTTATTTGGTATGTTCCATCAGATTCAGGCTCAAACCAATATTCACCTATTCCAGTAAATAGCCCGTAGTTTCGCCAAGAATTATCATCAATTTTCTTATATTCGATGAAATACCCTTGAATATCTGAAGTTTCATTTTCTTTCCAATTAATAGTTACTCCATCCAGGTTTGTATATTGAATATCTCCTTCGCTTAGCCAAAGTTCTGATCTAGGAAGATCCATATCAATTTTTACTTCCGTATCGTAAGTTCCCTTTATCTCTTTGTTTCCGTATATATCGACACCAATGGTCCTAAACCGATAAATCTTTCTATTTTCTGCTGAAAAGTTAGTAGCAAATATTGTATCGTAATAGCCGTAAAGCATCCAATCCCCTAATTCACTTCCGTCCTTCATTTGATAGTACAAGTAAAATCCTTCAAGATCTCCATCACTAGATATTTCTTTCCATGTTAAAGGTATGTTTGTTGTATTTTTATAGAATCCATTTTCGTTAACTTTAGTTGAAGGTGGCGTTGTGTCGACAAATATTGGAATATCGTATGTAGCATCTTCATAGCCCCATAGGTTTGCTTGGGGAAATGTTACTACTATTTCTTGGTCAAACCACTGTGTATTTTGTGGATTTCCGATTACGCTTGCAATAACATTCTCACCCTCTAAAAGGTAATCTGTGAAAATTTGTACTTCATCATTCCAGTACTCTGCACCATGTCCATTACCTTGATCCATATCCCCAAAAACAAAAATTCCGTTGACATAGTGGTCACCAAAATTATTACTGGCAACATTAATGTTCATCACGCCATTTTTGTAAACGTTAGCATCATTTATATTAAAAATATATCTAAAGTAGGCATAATTATCTTCATCCCAAAAAGTCCTGTAATTAACTCCGTCGACTGAACTATCTCCAAAAGGCGTGCTCGCATTCAACCAATTTGTGTCATTAAATCCAAGGTCAGTCCAGTTAGCATTTTCATATAATTCTTCATATCCGTCTGATTCTATCCATTTCCAAACAACTTCATTGTTTACTCCGCTATTGACAAGATATTCGCTTGCCGTATACTCATGTTGAGTTTTAACTTGGAACGAAATGTTA